>ENA-OYXD01000884-OYXD01000884.1-human-gut-metagenome-genome-assembly--contig:-NODE-884-length-15040-cov-4.552085_pt1 | contig 15040 bp, 8 predicted proteins | sample MGYA00244818_ERZ653412 | MGnify/ENA primary metagenome ERZ653412 (study PRJEB26926, sample SAMN06165146) | human gut metagenome | biome: ENVO:00009003; feature: ENVO:2100002; material: ENVO:00002003...
TTATGCGATCGTCGGCAGCGTCAGATGTGTATAAGAGACAGCAAAGGTTATTCCGGCTTTGCGCTGAAAGCGTGGCTGGAGGAAAAATACGGCGTGCGCGCTTCCGCGCTCAACGACGGTCACGCCGCTATGCTCGGTGAGGCGAAAAGCCGCGCGCTGAAAGAAGCCGCCGTCATGCTCACGCTCGGCACGGGCGTGGGCGGCGCTTATTTCGACGGTGGAAAAGTCGTGTTCGGGGAGGATTTCCGCTACGGGCGTTTCGGACACCTCGTCATGCGCGATAACGGAAAATTATGCGGCTGCGGGCAATGCGGCTGTATCGAAAGCTATATCAGCGCGACGGCTTTGACAAAACTGTGCGCCGCGGCGGGCACCGCGCCCGAAAAGGTCTTTTACGAAGAGCGCCGCGAGAGCCGCGCGGTCGTGAACGAATGGCTGGACGCGCTCTGCGAGGCGATGGAAACGGTTTTCCGCGCGCAGAAATACGATCTGATGATCTTCGGCGGCGGCGTATGCGCCTCGGCGGAGCGGTGGCTGCCGCTGCTCGGCGCAAAGACGGAACGGCGTGCGGAGGTGAGCAAGCTCGGAAATTCCGGGGGACTTACGGGCGCATATCTGTGGTGGTGCGAAAATGGATAAACTCAATGCTGACGTCATCATTATAGGCGGCTCCTTAGGCGGCACGATCGCCGCTTACAGCGCCTGCACGGAGGGCATGAACTGCGTTCTCGCCGAAAGCGGGAAGTGGCTCGGCGGACAGCTGACCTCGCAGGCCGTGCCTCCCGACGAACACAAATATATCGAAACGACGGGCTGCACCGCGACCTACCGCGCCTACCGCGAAAAGGTGCGGGAGCATTACAGGAACCATCCTTTTATTGCGGACGAAGTGAAAAAGGCGCGGTATTTCTGCCCCGGCGGATCTACGGTGTCCCGCCTCGCGCATCCGCCGAAACTGGCGCTTTCCATCCTTACGGAAATGCTGGAACCTTTCCTCTTATCGGGAAAACTGCGCGTTCTCTATAACGCGAAAGCCGTGGCGTGCGATACGGACGGCGACAGGATAAAGAGCGTTACCGTGCGCGGCGAAAAGGGCGATACCGTTCTTTGCGGCAGATATTTTTTGGACGCCACGGACACAGGCGAACTTCTGCCGCTTTCGGGTACGGAATACGTTACGGGCGCGGAATCGCGATCGGATACGGGCGAACGTTTGGCGCCGCTCTCCGGCAATGCCTGCGACATGCAGCCCGTCACTTACGTGGCGGCCTGCGACTGGGAGGACGGCAGGGAGTCCGTAATAGAAAAGCCGTACGCTTACGAATATTTCAGAAAGCTGCGCATGCCCTACGACGAATATCCCGTGCTGAGCATGTACGGGCCGGACTCTTCCACGGGCAAGGCAAAACGCTTCGGCTTTTTCGACGGGGAAAAGGACGAACGGGGCAATACGCTGTTCGGGCTGTTCACCTACCGCCGCATCGTCGCCGCGAGCCGTTTTAAAGAAGGGTATGTTCCGCGGGACGTTACGCTCGTCAACTGGCCGCAGAACGATTATTTTTTGAACAACGTTTTCGGTACGGCGGACGACGCGGAAAACCTCGAACTGTCCCGCCAGCTCACGCTCAGCTTGGTTTACTGGCTGCAGACCGAGGGCGGTTACAGGGGGCTGGGGCTGAATACCGAAGTGCTCGGCACGAACGACGGCCTGGCCATGCAGCCGTATATCAGGGAATCGCGGCGGATACGGGCGAAGTACACCGTTACGGCGGAAGAGATCGCGGACAGGGGAAACCCGTCTCCCGCAGATCTGCCGCAGAGCGTCGGCGTGGGGTTCTATCATATCGACCTGCACATCACCACGAAAACGCACACCTTTTTCTTTGCGCCGGCGCGGCCGTTTACCATACCGCTCGGCTGCATGATACCCGTGAGAATGAAAAATCTCATTCCCGCCTGCAAAAACGTGGGAACCACGCACCTTACGAACGGCTGTTTCAGACTGCACCCCGTGGAGTGGAATATCGGGGAGGCTGCGGGATACCTCGCGGCGTTCTGCGTGCGGGAGGATATGCTTCCCGCAGAGGTTTCCGCGCGCAAGGAAAGCTTCGCGGCCTTTCAGAGCCTGCTGCACGATCGGGGCGTCATGACCTCGTGGAAACTGTGAAGCGGAATAATTTCCCCATTCTTTTGATTTTTGTAAAGAAATATGTTATAATGCAATCAGAATATTGCGGAGCAATGCAAGAGGAAAGGGAATGATTGGTAAAGTATTCGATCGTATTCAGGCGATACGTCCCGTTGCGACAAAAACGGAAAGAAAATTGATAGACCGCATCTGCGAGATAGATAAAAAAGACCTTATCTATCTGTCCATCACCGACCTTGCGGACATGCTCGGCGTGGCAGAGGCCACGATTCTGCGTTTCTGCCGCAAGCTCGAATTCAAGGGGTTTCAGGATTTCAAGCTGCACCTCAGCCAGGATATGGTTACGGAAAACGAAGAGGTGCAGGGGATTCCGCAGAGCATAGCGGAGCAGATGACCGGAGCCATCAAAGAAACCTGCGAGCAGATAGACTATCAGCAATGTTTGAAGATAGCGGATATGATCATCGGGTCGAGAAAGGTCTGCGCTTTTGCGGTGGGCAATTCCACGATCGCCGCGCACGAAGCGAAAAACAGGCTGCTCAAAGCGGGCATCAATCTGGAAAATTCCTGCGACGTGCACAACCAGGCCATCATCACCGCCAACCTGAGCCAGCAGGATCTGCTCATTTTGGTCAGCGTGAGCGGCAGCACGAAGGATATCATACACCTCGCGGAGATCGCGAAGGAAAACGGCACGCCGATCGTCGTCATCACAAATTATTCGAAATCGCCGCTGGCGAAGTTTGCGGACTATCTTTTGCTTTCCTGCCGCAAGGAGGCGGCGTACGAGGGCGGTTCTCTGGCGACGGTCGTGGCGCAGTCGTATATCATAGACGTGCTCTGCACCGCCGTGTTCGAACGGCTCGGCAACGAGTCGAAGAGAAAGTCCATCAAGGCGAGCACCGCCGTTTCCGATAAATCCATTTAGGAAAAAAGTTATGTACAATTTAAAACAGTTGGAACGAACAGCTTCAAAAATAGAACGTCTGGCGGATATATACGAACCGTTCGTCGTTCTTTCCCGCTCTCCGCTCCCCGTTACGCACGCGGAAAACAGGGATTTCGGCCCCGTCCGCGAGGGTTATGAATGGGGCGGAGATTTTGTTTACGCGAATTTCGAATGTACGTTGCCCGACCTGCCCCGTCCGCTCTGGCTGGAGTGCGATACGGACGGCGTGGAACATCTGATATTTGCGGACGGCAAGCCGCTGGATATGACGGACTGGGCGCGCGAGATCGGCGCGCCGTCCGAGCGGCTGCACCGTTTCGTCAGCCTGGAAGAAGTCCCCGCGGGCGCGCGCCTGCGCGTGGAGGCCTATGCCGGGCACACGATGTACGGAACCATGCCCTATGACGCAAAGATCACGTTCGGTTGGTCGAAATACCGCGAAAGGTGCGTCTTTCACGGGATTTACGCCGTGAGGCTCGACACGGAACTGAAAGAGTTCCTGCTCCGCCTGCGGCTGCTCGTCTCCTATTACAGAAGCGGCGGTTCGCCGTGGAACAAGATCGAAGAGTTCAAGATTTTCGAAGAGCTGTTCCGTAAACTGTCCCTGCTGCCCGAACGCCCCGAAAAGGCGTCCGTCCGCGCGGCGAACGAACTCCTGAAAAAATATTTCGGCGGAAAAAACGCGCGCGCAAGGAGCCCGCGCATCGGCCTTGTCGGGCACAGCCATCTGGATACGGCGTGGCTCTGGCCCGTGGAGGAAACCAAACACAAAGCCGTGCGCACGGCGGTCAACGCGGTGCGCCTGCTCGAAAAATACCCGAATTACACTTTCATCATGTCGAGCGTGCTGTATATGGACTGGATACGCAAAAGCAGTCCCGACCTCTTCGGCCGCATCAAAAAGCTGGTGCGCGAGGGCAGGTTCGAACCGAACGGCGCGGCATGGGTGGAATGCGACTGCAATCTGACGGGCGGCGAGGCGCTGATCAGACAGTTCCTGCGCGGCCAGAGCTTTTTAAAAGAGCATTTCGGCTATCGCGCGGACGTTTTTTGGCTGCCCGATACTTTCGGTTACAGCGGCGCGCTCCCGCAGATCATGCGGGGCTGCGGCGTGAAATATTTCCTCACAACGAAGCTGAGCTGGAACGATACCAATCGCTTTCCGCTGGACGCTTTCCGATGGAGGGGGATAGACGGCAGCGAAGTTATTGCGCATTTCAACACCACGCATTCGCCCGCCGACCCGCGCGCCGTCCGCGCGCGCATGGAGGGCATGCTCAACAAGCATATTAACGATTGCGCGCTGATCGCCTACGGTTACGGCGACGGGGGCGGCGGGCCCGATGAAGACATGGTGCGCACGGCGCTCATGACCGAAGAAACCTTTGCCGACGCTCGCGTGAAACACACGACCGTGAGCGCGTTCATGGAGGAGCTTTCCGCAGAGGATTTGCCCGTTTATGCGGGCGAGCTGTACCTCGAACTGCACCGCGGCACGCTCACCATGCACCACGACATCAAAAAATATAACAGACAGCTGGAAATATTGCTGCACGACGCGGAATTTCTCGGCTCCTCAGGACAGGCGATCGAGGAGGAAAAGCTGCGGAAGTGGTGGGATATTTTGTTGTTGAACCAGTTCCACGACATCTTGCCGGGCACATGCATCGCGCGGGTGAACGATATCGCCAAAGCCGAGCTGAAAGGCGCGGTCGAAGAATGTGCCGCGGCAGTCCGTCCGACGGGAAAGCCGTACGTCAACACCCTCTCGTTCGCGCGTGAAGAAACGCTCGAAACAGAGGACGGAGAGCAGGAATACGAGGACTTCGACGGAAGAAAACGCAGGATAGGCCGATTTGCCTTTGCGCCGTTCGGCGAGGGCAGAAGGGTACGCGGCCCGGAAAAAAGTCCCTTTGTCTTTGAAAACGGCACGCTTTGCACGCCTTACGGAAAGGCCGTCCTGGCGGGGGGAAAAATCCTTTCGTACGTTTGTTTCGGCCGCGAAACGGCGGCGGGCGCGCTGAACGAGCTGCGCGTTGCGGAGGACATGCCTCGGCTGTGGGATAACTGGGACGTGGACGCCGATCTGCCGCTTATCGAAAAGGAGGCGGAATTTATCTCTTCGCGCGTCGTTTCGGACGGCCCGCACGAATTCAGAATCCGCTGTTTTTATCGGATCGGCAAAAATTCGGAAATGACCGAGGACGTCGTTTTCGACGCCTATTCGCCGCTCGTTACCTTTGAAAACAAGCTCAACTGGCAGGACGACCACCTGCTTTTGCGCGCCTATTTCGAAACAGACCTGTTCGCTCCCGCCGTGAAAAACGAAATCCAGTTCGGCTGGCTGGAACGCCCGACCACCCGCAACAGCAGCGAACAGCAGGCCATGTTCGAAGTGTGCAATCACAAGTGGTCCGACCTTTCGGAAACAAATTTCGGCGCGGCGCTGCTCAACGACTGCAAATACGGGTTCGGTTGCGAGGGAAAGACCATGCACCTGACTTTGTGCAAGGGCGGCACTCATCCCGACGAGAGAGGCGACCGCGGCGTGAAGTATTTTTCCTACGGGTTCCTGCCGCACGAGGGCGGTTTTTCGGCGAAATCCGTCGTCCGCCCCGCGTATCGTTTCAACTATGCGCCCGCCCGCTGTGCGGACTGCAGTTCTCCCGTTCTGAACGTTTCGGGCGGGGGGATCATTGTGGAATCGGTGCGCAGAAACGCCGCGGGAATCGTGCTCAGGCTTTACGAAAGCGAGCGTTCGGCGGCAAAGTGCAAAATAGAATTTTCAAAAGATTTCGACGTGTACGAATGCGATATGCTCGACGAAGTGCGGGCGGGACTGGGAAAAACGTCCGCGCTTGAACTCGCTTTCAGACCGTTTGAGATCAAAACGCTTTTGCTGAAATAAAAAAGGCGGGGCCGACTTAAAGTCGGGCCCGTCTTTTTAATATCCGCGCAGCCGGACGTTCCTTATCTTCTTTTCCGCAATCGCCTTATATTCGAGGGCGGTCTTTTCGTCCACCTCGTGCAGATCGTTTCTTATGCAATTGTCGCTGTCTTTGAAGTGCTGTAAAAAATACTTCTCCGCGCCGCTCAGCCATTCGGCTATCCTTTCCATATCCTCGGCGGAAGCGTATTCCTTTACCAGCGTCGTGCGGAATTCGCTGTCCGTCCGTCCCTCCATTAAAAGCGCGGCGCTTTCTTCCACGGGGGCGAGATCGAAGTTCTTCACGTCCACGGTTTCCGCATAGCGTTCTTTACTGTTTTTAATATCCATCGCGATATAGTCTACGATCTTTTCGTCAATGAGTTTTCGCAATACGTCGGGGCGCGTACCGTTGGAATCGAGCTTTACGTCATACCCCATTTCCTTGATTTTCAGAATGAATTCCCTGAGATCGGGCATGAGCGTCGGCTCGCCGCCCGTGATGCATACGCCCTGCAAAACGCCCTTGCGCTTTTTCAGGTATGCGAGCACTTCCTCTTCGCCGAGAACGCCCTGTCCGCCCGGATCGAGCACGAGAGGCGCGTTGTGGCAGTACGGACAGCGGAAGTTGCATCCGCCCGTAAACACCGTGGCGGCGATGTGATCGTCGAAATCGACGAGGGATAGTTTTTCCATTCCTAGTATCTTCATAATGTTCTCCGGTTTCCTTTTTATTCTGCTATTATATCATAAATTCCCGCCGCGGTAAATCCGACGGGGCGGAAAAGCAAAAATTTTTATTTCGGAGGGCGGAAATTTCGTTGCATGGTCGAAAAGACGATCGATTGTTCCTTTGCGGACTTCGTTTTCCGCCGCGCCGTTCGTAACGGCTCCGGCCGGGATTGCGGCCGACGGTCGCGTCGGCATAAAAATAACAAATTTTTTTCTTCTTTCATATAATGATAAAAGCAAAAAGGAGGAAAGAATGAATCCGTTTAACGAAAAATCGAAACCCATTGAAAAATCTTTTCAGAACTGGCAGCAGCTCTATCCCGAATCTTACGATAAATTCGAGATCGATCCGTATACGAAAACGCGCATCATCCTGATGAACGGCACCGAATTCGAGGCGAACTGGTTTTCCCATCAGTTTTCCCGCCATATCTCGGACGGCGACCTCCGCAGGGAACTCGCGCTCACGCGGGCGGTGGAAAAACAGCAGCAGATCAAAGGATCGCTGCTGAAACCCTGCAACGAAAGCCAGCTCGAACATACCATTTCCTACGAACAGCTCGCCGTGGATCTAACCGCGGAGCTTGCCAAGCGCGAGAGCGACTGCTACGTGAAGAAAGCGCTCGACTTCGCGCTTTTGGAGGATTTCGATCACCTGTACAGATATTCCGACCTGTTGGAAATGGAACAGGGCGTACAGGCGGAACGGCTGGTCGGCAGATACACGGAGATTATGCCCGCGCGGCCGACAATCGCGCACCACAGGTTTCCCAAGGATAACGTGCGGCGGTGCATCGATTCCAAAACGGCGGATAAGCAGACCGTGCTGAACACCATGATCATCACGGCGGCGGAACAGCAGACCATGAATTATTATATGAACGTAACCAACCTCGCGTCCGACGAGATGTCGCGGCGTTTGTATGAAGAGATCGCGCTGGTGGAGGAAGAGCACGTTACGCAGTACGAAGATCTTATGGACGCGAATTCCACCTGGCTGGAAATGCTTTTGTGGCACGAATACAACGAATGTTATCTCTACTGGTCGTGCTATATGACGGAAACCAACGGTTATGTCAAAAAACTTTGGGAACAGAATTACGAAATGGAAGTCGCGCACCTGCACAAGGCGGCGGAACTGCTGAGAAAGTACGAAAACAAGGATTGGTTTGAAGTCATTCCCGACGGAGAATTCCCCAAACCGCTCTCTCTGCACGAAAATATAGAATACGTGCGCGGCGTTTTGAAAAACACCGTGCAATTCACCTCGGTGCGCGAAGATTACGAGCGGATAGAGGATTTGCCCAAGGACGCAGATTTCTTTACATATCAGGGAATCGTGAATCCGAAAACGGATATCGTGCCCTCGCACAACGTGATCGACGCGCATATCCGTTATTACGGACGGGATTACCGCTGGCAGGTGGCGCCCAACCCCGTGCCCGAACTGAGAAACAGAACGATGGACAATACATCGGTCGGGCGCGTGCCGCACGCTGCGGACAGCACCGATTTTTCCTGTAACTGATATTCGATAAATTTCAGTAATTATGATAACGAGCCTGCGGGTGAAAAATGCCCGCAGGCTTTTTCCGTTCCGAAACAAAACCGCGTGTTTTTAAAATTTTCTAAACAACAAAGCGAAACGGACGGCGTCGTTTAGAAGATAGTAAAGTTTGTTTAATCGATGGGGTATTTACACTCCGAAAAGGGCGCGGTATAATTTTATTGTAAAAGGAATAAACCGGACGGAAAGATCGAGCCCGGCGGCATTGCTGTGCGGACCGTCTGCCCCGCTCCGGTTACAAGTCCGGGGAGGTAATATGTCGGCTATCATGAAGAAAAAAATCATATTGAGTTCGGTGCTCGCGGTGATCTGCGGCGCATGCCTGTCGTTTGCGGGGGCCGCTTTCGCCGCCCGCGCGTCGGCTGCGTCCGCCGCGCCCGAATATGCGTACGAATATCCGCAAGTCGGCGAGCTCACTCTGCCGTCGTTCTAAAGCGACGGCATGGTGCTGCAGCAAAAGGAAAACGTGCACGTTTGGGGGCTGACGGTCGGCGGCAGGGAAGTTACCGCAAGTTTGGCGCTGGCTTCCGCGCCCGATACCGTCATTGCGCAAGGCAGCTCCATAGCCGGCGAAAACGGCCGTTTCGATATCGAATTCGACGGACGGGACGCGTCTTTCGACGAATACGTCGTAACGGTCGGCGACGGCAGCACGACAATTCATATTGAAGACGTTTTATTCGGCGAGGTGTGGCTTACGGGCGGACAGTCCAATATGGAACTGCAGCTGCAGTATGTGATCGACGGTCCCGAACTGATCCGCGCCGCGCGCGGCGACGACAGATACGCGAATTTGCGACTTTTCCTCGAACCGACCATGCCGGAGGGAAAGGACTTAAACAGCCAGTTCGAATATCTGCCCCAGTTCGACATTAAAGGCGCGCGCTGGGGCAGGGCAAACGTTAAGGACGACGTGAAGATCGTTTCCGCCGTCAGTTACGCCTGCGCTCGGAAAATGTTCGAAGAACTGAACGCCGCAGCGCAGGTGCCGGTGGCGATCATCAATACCGCCGTCGGCGCGACCAGCATAGAAGCATGGATGTCCCGAACTTCCATAGATAATACGCCCGAAGTCGTAAACTGGATAAAAAACATCAAGAAAAATTATGTTTCCTGGGAAAACTGGACGGACAGCCGCCCCGAAAAATTCAACCAGATGACGGCCATGTTCAACGAGAAGATCGCGCCGATAGCGGGATTCAACGTAAAGGGGCTTTTATGGTATCAGGGGGAAAACAATATGGGCGATCAGGAGTCCGCCGATTTTTATTCCAAGGCCCTTCCCGCGATGGTGAAAGATTGGAGCGTGAACTGGTGGAAAGACGAAAAGCCGTTCTACTGCGCGTATTTCCATATCAATCAAAAGGAGGACAATTACACCGCTGAGTCCATTCCGCTCTTTCTGGAAGGCCTGAGTACGGCCTGGAGCGAGAACAGGGACAATCTGATGCAGGTCCCGATCTACGACATACCGCTGACGTGGAATTACGGTTCCTTCCAATACAAGGCGACGGCGCATCCGCTGGTAAAGATCCCCGTGGGAGAACGCGCGGCGCGCATCGTTTTGGGTAAAGTCTACAAAATGTACGAAAACTACCTTCCCGCGACGTATCTCGGCAAAGAGGCGAAAAACGGTTCGGTTTACGTCGAGTTCGAAAATACGGCGGGAAAACTCTACGCGAAGGACGGCGCCCCGCTCCGCGGATTTGCGATCTGCGGGGAGGATCGTCTGTACGTCCCCGCCGAGGCCGAGATCGTGGACGGCAAAACGGTGCGCGTCTGGAGCGAAGATGTGAAAAATCCCGTGGACGTAACTTATGCGTTCACCTGTTTTAACTATTCTTCCAACCTGTACAACGGTATAGACCTGCCTGTGATACCGTTCCGCAGCGCCCGCAACGCGGCGGATATATATTATCATGCAAAAGACTGGATGTTTGCCGACGCGATCGAGATGTGGCGCGACGACGGGCAGTCGGTCGATAACGAATCGGCGGGCGCGGGTGCGGTGCGTACGGTCTGGCAGGCGAATCCCATCGGGAGCGGGTTCGGCAGTACGCTGACTTTGGAAGAGGGCAAGGCAGGCAATGCCGTCCGTTTCGGATACGGCAGAGGGGGAACGTTCGGGTTCGGCGTAACCGGCCCTGCGAACAGAAACACGAAAAATCATCTCAACAACATGATATTCGGACAGTTCGAAAAATACAACGGGCTGGAATTGAATATAAAAAACAACGACGCCCGCGCAAAGACGATCTCCGTCGCGGTGCGGACGTCGGACGGAAAGGAATACCTTTTGCCGTTTGCGGAAAATTTTGAAACGGCGGCAGTATTGCTTCCTTCCGCGGAATATCAGAAATTTCTGGCGGCGCTCAACTGCGCGGTCGGCGCGGACGGCCGTATTATATACGATACGGAAGATATAATGCTCAATATTACGGCGTTGGAAATCCGCGTGAGCGACACCGCGGCGGGCAGCGTTTCTGCGGACGAGTTGAAGCTGCGCACGGTCGGCGCGGCGGATCTTTCCCGCAGAATCGTCGATAATTTTGCCGCCGACGGAAATTATACGGGCGGCGGGGAAAGGACGGTGGTTTCCGGTATTGACGGCGCCGTCGGCCGTACCGTACTCACGCTCGGCAAGGAAGGGACGGCTTCTGCCGAATACGATGTGAGCGGAGCGCTGCGGGCGCAGGTGAACCTGCTCGCGCGCGGCGGGACTTTCGCCGTCCTTACGGACGGGGGACTCGCTCCTTTTACGGGAACGGAAGCGGTACTTGCCGATATTGTCCCCACGTATATCGGCGGCGACGGATTCAAATATGCGCAGTCCGACGGCGTGTGGTACAGATATTCTGCGGGCAGCGGTTCGTATCGCCCGCTCAGCGGGGAAAACGCGGTATTTCCGAAGATAGAACTGCCCGACGAACTTACGCCGTCCATAGGCGCGGAAGTATTCAGAAACGGGGCTTGGCAGGCCGTGGGCGCGGAAGTCGTTTCGGTGGACGTTTTCGGAAATTATACGGAAGAAAGTTATGCGTTCGAACTGCCGCAGGGCAGCGAAAAACTGCGGGTGAATTTTACCGCCGCATGGCGTGAACAGGCGGCGGACGGTGGCAGCGGCATGGCCGCCGACCGGGGCCGCAGCGTTATGCTTTCCACCGTAGCTTTATTTTCGACGGAAACTGCCGCGGACGGCAAACCGCAGATCGTGATCGGCACGGATAAGGCGGAATATACCGTCGGGGACAGGGTGACGCTGCATATCGCGGCCTATGACGATCTGACATTCGCTAAGGATTTGGAGGTAAAAGTTATCTTGATAGAGGGAGGCAAGAGAACCGAACTCGATTCGGCGTCCTTTGTGATCGGCGGCGCCTGCACGATAGAAGTGAGCGCAAAGGACGGCGCGGGACAAGAGCAGACGGCCGCGCTCGACCTGACGGCGAAGGCCGCCGTTCCGTCGGAAGGCGGGAATAGTGAAAAAGACGGCAATTTAGGTCTGATCCTCGGAATAACGATCCCCGCGGCGGCGATCGTTATAGGGGCGGCGGCGTTTTTCGCCGTGAAAAAAATAAAGGGAGGAAAGAAAGCATGAAAAAAAAGTTGATTGTCGCTTTGCTCGCATGCATAATTTTGTCGTGCGGCGTCGGCGCGGGGTTTTCCGCTTTTGCGCAGGAACCGTCAGCCGAGCGGGAATTGTTGTTTTCCGACGATTGCAAAAACGTCGATTCGGCCAATATTTTTGAAAGGGATCCCAATTTATGGGTAGATGCGCACGGGTATAAAGTAAGCAACGCTTCGCAGGCGTATATCGTCTTCCAGGCGGAAAAAGACATCGGGGAAATAGAACTGCGCGTTTGGCATACGGACGGATACGACGGATTTACCTACGGTCTGGCGGCAAAAAATATCAATGTGGAAGTTTTTGTTTCCGGGGACGGCAGAGATTTTACCGCGGCGCCCTATACGTATGCCGCGGATACGTCGGACGCACAGGACGGAGACGGCAATATCGGAAAATTTATCGTTTTGACTGCGGAAAACATTTCCGAGGGAAACAGGTATTTCAAAGTGGCAATCACTACGAGCGACGGTTTTTGGTGGCCGCAGCTTTCCAAAGCGACGGCTTACGGCAGAACCGGCGGGGATCCCGTTGAAGAACCTGTTTTTCACGATCCGTGTACGGATCTGCTTGAAGCGGTTTCGTTTGATTCCAATCTGAAAAACGACCCCCGCGGCATCACCCGCACCGATTCCAATCCCGGCGCGGTCGTATACGACGCGGGGCAGCCCGTCGGCAGGGTAGAGTTGATTTTGAACGTACAGGGAGGTTATGACGCCTGGATATTCAACGAGGCGCGCGATTTTTATAATATCCGCATTTTCGCGGGCGAAAGCAAAAACGGGCCCTTTGCCGAAATCGGTTATGAAGTGAGCAGAGAATCCGCCGTCAGCGGAGATTGGGGGCTTGTTAAAGCGGTGAGCGAAAATATTTCTGCGGAAGCGCGGTATGTGAAGTTGCTGCTCGACGCGCCGAAGTCGTCCTGGCACGTTTGTATCCGCGAGGTTTATCTTTACGAAAAAACGTCGGAAACGCCTGTGATCGCATCCGTAACGATCACGAGCGAAGGCCGCGAACTGATTTCGGGCGGAAGCCTTGCGTTTTCGGCGGAAACCGATCCCGCGGGGGCGATCGTGTATTTCGAAGCCTACGACGACGAAAATTTGTCGAAACCTTCGGAATTCGCCCGGTTCGACGGAAATATTCTCACTTCGGATTACGACGGGCTGGAGGATATAGAAATTTACGTCGTGGCGAGAAGCGGGGATAAGGCGAGCGCGGCCGAAAAGGTTACGATCAGGCGTCGTCCCGACGCGGAAAGCGTGTCGTTCGTTCCGAGCGCGGTTTCGTTTACGGCGGGTGAAACTATCTATCTCGTTTCTTCTGTGCTTCCCGCAGGCGCGATCAACACGCAGGTCGAATACGCGGCATATCTCGACGGGGAACTGACGCGGAAAGCGGAAGGAGTTCTCTTCGAGGGCGATACCATGTTCCTCGCGGACGATTTCGCCGAAAAGGAATTTTATGTCGTCGCCCGCGTTATGAAATCGGACGGAACTTATATCGTAAGCGGCGCGGTGCGATTTACCGTAAAATACAAGGAAATAATTTTTAACGATCCGTGCGCGGATTTAGATAAAATCGACAAGGAACTGAGCGACGTATCCATGTTCGGCACGGAAAAAGGCTTTATCCGCAGATTTTTCCCCGAAATGGTGTCCGATCCGCAGTATGCGGCGCTCGGTGCGGGCAGCAGGAGAACGGATAAAGCGAAATACGACGTGCCGAGCGTCGTCTATCATGTAAATACGGACATAAACAGTTTTTCCGTTTCGGCGATCGTCTACGACGCGGGCAACAAGGCCATGACGGAGGCGAATAAAAACGATTTTATCGGGCTTGTGAACATTTACGTTTCCGAAACGGGAAACAGCGGCAGCTGGACTTACGTAAAGACCGACTTTACCGCTTCGCTCGACGTCGGTTCGCTGGAAAGCGGCGCTTATACGAAGCTCAATCTTTTCAACGTCGAGCCGCTCGCCGAAGGAATGAAGTATATCCGCATCGATCTGCTGGGGCAAATTTCCAAGCAGGAAACGAATAACGGCGGCAGCTATGAGTACGCGGGGGCATCCGGCGTAACGTTCGAAGAAGATTACGGGGATATCGTTTTATTTTACAACAGTTACTCGCCCTTCCTCGCAGGCGTGTCTTTATACGCGGCCGAGGGCGCTCCCGTGGCGCCTGAGATCGTCCGTATTTACGGAGAAGAAGGCATGAGCGTACGCGCAGGGGACGAAAACGGGCTTACTTTGCAAATGTACAAAGAATTTTCCAATGCCCCGGGTACGGCCGTCGCGTTTACGGCGGAAGAGCTCTCCGCTTCCGAATACGAGATCGAACAGGGCGGCGAATACGTAACGGTGGAAAGCGGCGTGGTGAAAGTAAAGGCAGGGTACGACGCTTCGGGGATGCGGGAGGTGAAAATCCGCGTAAAACTAAACGGCATTACGAGCGAAGTTATCGTCGTGAAAATAATAATCCCCGTGAAAACCGTAACGATTTCCGCCGAAAAGACGCAGATAGAGGTAGGCGATACCTTAAAACTATCGGCAACGGTTACGCCCGGCAACGCGTCGCTTACCGCTGTGGATTGGTATATTGCGGAGGGTGAAGGGACGGTTTCTGCCGACGGAACGTTTACCGCTGCCGCGGCCGGCGTAATTAAGATCAAAGCGGTCGCGGACGGAGCCGAATCCGAATTGTTCACGATCACGGTACTAGAGAAAAAAGCGGCGGAAACGGGCGGCACGGATAAAAATTCCGGCTGCAAAGGCAGCGTCGGCGCGGCCGAAGGACTTACTGCTTTTGTGATTTTGCTTTCTGTAACCGCATTACTCTTTACAGGGAAAAAACGCGTGTAAAGTTCATTCGCGCGCGTCGGCGGGCGGAAAGATCTATGCGCGGTATAAGCTGTTTTTATAGTGAAAACGCAGGGCGTTCCGAATGAACGCCCTGTTTGTTTGCAGGGGAGAGAGAAATTTTTCAACTTTTTTTGTAACTTTTTTTAAAATACCCCTTGACAGACTCGATTTTATCCGTTATAATTTTGATACTACATTAAAATTTTTGTTTTTCTATAATTATAAAAC
>ENA-OYXD01000889-OYXD01000889.1-human-gut-metagenome-genome-assembly--contig:-NODE-889-length-14941-cov-4.273814_pt1 | contig 14941 bp, 27 predicted proteins | sample MGYA00244818_ERZ653412 | MGnify/ENA primary metagenome ERZ653412 (study PRJEB26926, sample SAMN06165146) | human gut metagenome | biome: ENVO:00009003; feature: ENVO:2100002; material: ENVO:00002003...
GCGCTGGTGATTCGGATTCCAATGTGAGGAGGGAGAAAATTGCTCATCAAACAGGGCGGCGCGGGCGGCGGCGTGGACGCCGGCAACCGGCCGAACATCACCTTCGACGGGAAGTGGTCGGGGTGGCATATCGAGTTTTACGATGAGGAGGCTTACTGGGAGGCGCTGCTGCAGACATCTGGGACGCTCAGCGTAAGCGGACAATACACTGCAGACGCCTGGGGCATCGGGGGCGGCGGAGCCTCTGGGCAATATTATCGAAGTGGATATGTATACAAAACGGGCGGCGGAAGCGGATACACGAACATGGCAACGGACATGGCACTGAGCGGAAGCGTTGCCGTCACCATCGGCGCAGGCGCTACTACGCAAAGATCCTTGGGCAACACGGAAAGAGAAGGCGGGCAGGGAGGAACGACGAGTTTTCTGAGCTTAAGCTGCAGTGGAGGAAACGGAGGACGCGGCGACTCGCGGTCGGGTGGCGCCGGCGGCTCCAACGGCGTGGGCAGTGGCAACGGCGGCGAGAACGGATCGCCTGGAGCCGGAAAAATCATGAGCAAGTTCTGGTCAGTGGAACACAACACGGAGTACGGAAAAGGGGGAAATGCCATGAGCAGCACGGGCGGCGGAGGAGGCGGATACCTCGAGGTAGGAAAGAGCGACGGCCCTGAAGGACACGGATTCGGAGCAGGCGGCGGCAGTGTGGATGGGTACACGGGATTTCAAGGCAATGCCGGATGCCTGGTCATTCGAATCAAAGCGTAAGAAAGGAGCGGAGAGAGCACATGGCGGCCTACATTGCGAAAAACGCGGACGGGGAGCAGGTGAACCTGGTGGAGATCCTGCCGGAACAGATCCCGGGCTGGGAGGCGCTTACCGGCCTTACGCTGGAGCCGGTCCCCGAGCCGGAACCGACCACCGAGCCCGATCCCCTGGAGATGGAGCGGGCGCTGAATCTTTTGGGGGTGAAGACGAGAGATGAGTAAGGCACGAGACGACATCTACGAGCAGGCGGAAGACCTTCGCGCGGGCACGCAGGCGCTGGCCGCGGCCGCGCCGGACGACGTGGTCCCGGAGCAGCCCTATGCGCTCTACGACGAGTGGGAACCGGAGAGACACTACGTCTACAACGCGGTACTGCTCCACCTTGGGCAGCTCTACCGCGTCGCGCAGGCGGGCGGCGTGGACGCCCTGGAAACCCAGCCGCCCGATGCAGAGGGGATGCTGGCGGTCTATCGGCCCGTGGACGTCGTGCACGTCGGCACGCTGGAGGACCCGATCCCCTGGGTGTACGGCATGGACTGCCATTCCGGCCTATACTACTCTCACGGCGGGCGCGTGTACCTGTGCAATGCAGATATGATCCCGTGTGTATGGGAGCCGGGCGCAGAAGGCGTATGGCAGTGGACGCTGCAAGAGGAGGGCGAGGCATGATCTGGAAGAAGCGCAACGGAAAGGCCGCCCCGGCAGAGGCGGTGGAGACGGCGGCGCGCGCGGCGGCGAAATTCGCCGTCCCCGTGGGCATCCTGCTGGGCACGGTCGAGTGCGAGAGCGACTTCCGCCTGGACGCGGTCAGCTCCGCCGGGGCGGTCGGTCCCTGCCAGTTCCTGCCCAAGTACGCGGAGGACTACTACCGATATGCGGGCTTTCGCTTTGACCTCGAGTCCTGGGAGTCCGTCATCGGCATGGCGGCGGTCTATGCCTACTATGCGAAGCTCGGCCAGGAGCGCTTCGGCTACGAGGGCGAGGACGGCTGGCGCTACGCGCTGCTGTCCCACCGCTACGGGCAGAACTCCCGCCAGGCCAAGACCCTGGACTGCACGACCGACCGCATCCGGGACGTGGAAGGGATGATGCGCGCCAACGGCCTCTGGTACGAGGAGGAGGAGCAAGAGGAGGAGAAGGCGATGCTCGACGCGGAAAAGACCGCCAAAGCGGCGGCAAAGTGGGCGCTCTCCAAGGTCGGCTGCCGCTACTCGCAGGCCGAGCGCACGAAGAAGGACGCGTTCGACTGCTCGAGCCTGGTGGCGCGGGCCTACAGCGCGCAGGGCGTTTCCTGGGATCTCGTGGGCAGCGAGGTGCCGAACTCGACCCAGGAGGTGTATTCCGACCAGTTTTTGCTCCTCTGGCCGGAGGACTACGACGACATCGGCAAGAAGCTCGGCGGCAAGGACGTGTTGGAGCAGGCGACGCAGGCGGGGGACCTGCAGTTCCTCTGCACGGACAGCGACACCACGCGCTCCAACCGCATCACGCACGTGGCGATGGTCTCCGGAAAGGACGAGATCGTCCACGCGCGCTCGACCAAGTACGGCGTCTGCACAAACGACCTCGACCTCTATGCGGGCAAGGTCTGCGCCGTGGCCCGCTTCGACCCCAGCGCCCCGCTGCGCCGCGGGATGCGCGGCCTGCGCGTCAAGGCCCTGCAGGAGCTCCTCAACGAGCAGGGCGCAAAGCTCGAAACGGACGGGATCTTCGGGCCCGCGACCGAGAAGGCCGCCGACAAGTACGGGGTGGGCTGAGATGGACTACAACTACATCCTGGACATCGCGCTCCGCTGGCTGATCCCGGCCGTGTGCGCCGGCATCACGGGGTGGGCTGCGGCGCAGGTGGCGCACGCCCGCGCCGTGCAGAAGGCGGAGGACCGCAAGGCCGAGGCCGTGCGCCTGGGCGTGCAGGCGCTGCTGCGGGACCGGCTCATCTGGGCGCACGACCACTACATGCAGAAGGGCTGCTACCCCATCTACGCCCGGGAGAACGTGGAGGAGATGTACACGCGCTACCACGCCCTGGGCGGCAACGGCACGGTGACGAGCCTGGTGCGCGAGCTGGACGGCCTGCCCACGGAGCCGCGCTGAGGCCCGGGGCGGGGAGAAGGGAGGTGAGGGCATGGTATACAGCGCGGAGAGCATGGCGCAGGTGGAGCTCGGCCGGCAGGGCGAGCACCTGGCTCGCACGGTGCAGATCGACGTGAGCTGCCTGCAGCGGGCCTTCCCCGAGGCGGCGTTTGCGCTGGTCTACCGCCTCCCCCGGGAGACGGCGCTCTACATCGCCGAGACGGAGCTGATCGGGCCGCTGCTGACCTGGGCGGTCCCCGCTCAGGCCACGCAGAAGGCCGGCACGGGCCGGCTGGAGGTGCGCGCCATGCTGGGCGACATCGTGGCCAAGAGCGTGACCGCCAAGACGCGCGTGGAGGAGAGCCTGACCGGCGCGGGCGAAACCCCGCCGGAGTCCGCGGGCGACTGGGTGGGGAAGGTGCTGGACGCGGCGGAGCGCGCCGAGGCCGCCGCAGACCGGGCCGAGCAGGCCGGCGGGGCGGCCCTGCCGCCCATGACGCCGGCGGACGCGGGCAGCGTGCTCGCCGTAAACGCCGACGGCACGGGCTACACATTCCTGGCAATCGCCTCGGACGCGGAGACGGACGAGGCTTTGCAAGACGCATTTTCCAAAGCAGACGACAAAACGGAGGAGAAGAAACATGGCGGATGACGTGAACAAACTCGTAAAGCTGCAGGGACTGAAGGACCTGGCGACGCAGGTCAAGACCGAGCTTGCCGCCCTGTCCACCCGCATCGACGACATCGTCTCCACGGGCGGCGAGCCCAACGTGATTACCTCTGTCAAGGTCAACGGGACCGCGCTGGCCATCGCCGAGAAGGCCGTGGACATCCTCGTCGCCACGGGCAAGGCCAATGGTACCCTCGCCGTGAACGGCGTTGACGTGGCCATTAAAGGCCTGGCCGCGCTGGCCTACAAGGCGCAGGTCTCGCAGGCAGACCTCGACGCGGCGCTGCAGGCTGTGCTGGGCAATATCACCACGCTGGTCGGCTCCGATACGGGCAAGAGCGCCCGCACCATCGCCAACGAGGAGCTGGCTGCGCAGCTCATCCCGGAGAGCGCCAAGGACAGCCTGGACACGCTGCAGGAGATCGCCGCCTGGATTCAGGAGCACCCCGACGATGCCTCGGCGATGAACGCGGCCATTGAGGCGCTGCAGGCCGTCACCGCGGGCATCGGCGGCGAGGAGGACGACTACGCGACGGTCGTGGCCGCCATCGAGGGCAAGATTTCTGCCGCGCAGGCCGCCATCTACGCCGCGATCACGGCGGGCGAGACGAATGGTCATCTCGACGTGAACGGCACGGACGTCACCGTCTACACGCACCCCGCGCACACGCCCCAGGCGAGCGGCCTGTACAAGATCACCGTGGACGCCGAGGGCCACGTCTCCGCGGCTGCGGCGGTGGAAAAGGCGGACATCACGGGCCTGGGCATCCCCGCGCAGGACACCACCTACGCGCCCGCCGTGGCGGGCGGCGCCAACGGTCTGCTGACCGGCGCGGACAAGCAGAAGCTGGACGGCCTACAGGTCGCCAGTGATGCAGAGGTCACGGAGATGCTCGACGAGGTCTTCCCGGCCGCGTAACACACGCAACCCAGAGGGGCGAGCCTTTTGCGGGCCCGCCCCGCATTTTTGCAGAAGGGGGGAGAGGAAATGCCGACCAAACTCGCCGCGCTCGCCGCCCTGCGGCAGGGGCTGCTGGCGGCAAAGGCTTATGCGGCCGAGCAGATCTCGGCCCTGGCCGAGGCGGTGTCCGGCCTGCTGGAGGATCTGGAGGCGTCCAAGGCGGAGAAATCGCAGAGCCTGAGCGCGGCCCTTCCGGCCTCCGGCTGGAGCGGGTCCGGGCCGTACACGCAAGTCGTGCAGGTCGCGGGCGTCACCGCCGACACCAACGCCCTGCTGGACTTCGCCCACGCCGAGGACGACGCCGCGGAAAAGACGCGCGCCGCAGCCTGGAGCCGCATCACCTACTTTACACCCGGCGCGGGGACGATCACGGCCACCTGCCTTGGCAGCAAGCCCACGACGGACCTAACCTTGCGCATCATTCTGCTGGGGTGAAAGGAGAAACGAACGATGCTGTTTAAGATGAACCCCTCGTTCGGGGGGGGGGTGGACGTTTTGGACGCCCCGAAGATAATGTTTGACGGAAGCTGGCTGCCGTGGCACATCGAGTTCTACGACTCCGTGCCCTACTGGGAGGCGTGGTTCTTCAGCTCCGGCACGCTGACGCTTTCCCAGGACTATGTAATCGACGCCTGGGGCCTGGGCGGCGGCGGCGCGACGGCGCGCGCGGACACCTCGCCCGGCGGGGCGGGCGTGCCGGCCATGGCGCTGGGCTGCGCGGTTCCGGCGGGGAGCGTGGCCGTCACCATCGGAGCCGGGGCGCGCAATACGGATGGATCCAGCTGGGGTCCAAATCGGGGCGGGAGCACGTCCTTTGGCGGCTACCTGACGGCGCAGGGCGGACTGGGCGCAGACAGTCCCGCCGAGCACAGTTACGACGCCTATAACCGGTTTGGGGATACGACAAAGAACGAGGCGGCGCGCTGCTCCGGCCGCTACGACGGAAAGACGCTGGAAATCGGCGGCTGGCTGAACTTCGCCTGCCCGGGCAACGTGAACACGGCGCACGGCATCGGCGCAGGCGGCTGGCCGCGCGAGACCAGTGGTTCCTATGGAGGCTCCGGCGCGCTGGTGCTGCGCATCAAGATGGAATGATGGAGAAAAACACAAAGCAGGAAGAACCCCGGAAGGGCGGTGCTCTGACGGAGAGCTGGAGGGCGGCGCGGTTCGCGACCAAGGTGCTGGTCTGCGTCGGCATTTTCCTGCTGCTCTTCACGGGCGTGCAGACCTGGAGCTTCATCTATACGGACGGCATGGAGCAGGAGCAGCTCATTGAGTCGACCTTCACCGTGGTGGGCGTGGAGCTTGGCGGCCTGCTGCTCAAGCGCGTGCTGGAGATCTTTCTCCCGCGCAAGGACAAAAAGGAGGAATGACGGGGGAATCCCTAGACTGGAGCGCAACCGCGCAGTTTCTTCTGGCCGTGGCCGCGCTGGCGGTCACGACGTTTCTGATCCCCTACCTGCGCCAGAAGCTGGGCGCGCAGAAGGCGGAGCAGGTGGAGGACCTGATCTGGCAGCTCGTCCAGGCCGCGGAGCAGATCTTCGGCCCGGACGCCGGCGCGCAGAAAAAGGCCTACGTCGTGCAGCAGTTGGAGGCCCAGGGCATCGACGCAGCCGCCCACGACGCCGACATCGAGGCGGCGGTTCTGCAGGTCAATCAGATCGTCGAATGAGGAAGACGCGGGTCATGTAAAACATGGCCCGCCCACTTGTTATCGCGTGCCAAACGCGTGCCAATTTGGATTTGCAATGAGAATAGTCGAAAGTGGAAAATGAAAAAAAGTCCTGTTTTCTCGGCTTTTACTCTTGCGAAAAAATATGGAATAATCTACTTAGGCGACTCCGACTCGGGAGACCGCAGGTTCGAATCCTGTCAGGCGCACCAAAAAAGGCCGGGAAACTCCGCGTTTCCCGGCCTTTTGTTTTTCAGAAAGTGAGAGTCATAGGGCGCGCGTGCCATTTGCGTGCCAATTTAGGTAAGATTGCACAGCGGCAACGCACTTCTCGCCAAAGCGTTCTCCGGGATGACCGTAGACATCCAGCGTCATCTGCGTGCTCGCGTGGCCAAGATAGGCCGCGACATCGTTTGCCGGGACGCCAGCTTCCAGCATTCGCGTCGCACAGGTATGGCGCAGCGTGTGGAAAGTCGCATTGGGAATCTCCATCCGTTGAAAGAGAGCGGCGGCGGTGTGCGTGAACTTGTCAATAGGGATAGTGTTTCCCAAGGAAGTTGTAAAGACCCAATCCCCTTCCCATGGGCAGAAGGAACGCAAGCGTTGTTCTGCCTGAACCTGCTTCCAAGCTTTGAGCAGCGCAAGGAGCTCCGGCGCGACGGAGATGGTGCGCATGCTGGAAGTGTTTTTCGTGGGGCCAATGCGATTCAGACCGTTCTGACGCTGCACGGCACGACGAATGGTGAGCGTTCCCGCCTCGAAGTCCACGTCTGCCCAAGAGAGGGCGCACAGCTCCTGCCGACGCATGCCAGTTCCCAGCGCAAGAAGGAGGATTGCCTTCCAGCGAAGCCCGAGATTCTCCGCTCCCACACAAAAGCGCTGGATTTCCTTGTCTGTCAAGGCGCGTTTTTCTCGGACAGGCTCTGATTTTGGAGATGTAACTTTGTCCATGATGTTCCGGTCCGTCAGATCATTCTTGTAGGCCCAGGCCATAGCGGCCTTGAGCGCACGATGGTGATGGAGAACATAAGTGGGAGAGAGCCCGCCTGAAAGGCCATCCAAAGGCGCGCTCTTTGGATCGGCGATGCGGCGGTAGAAGGCATGCACATCCTTAGGACGTAGCTCTTGTAGATCCATATGCCCTAACGCTGCACGGACCCGGCGCAGCGTTTCCCGATACCACTCCTGTGTGCGGATAGAGGTCGTTTCCAGGCGGTCTTCTTCAAACAGATCCAACATAGCGTTCACGGTCATTTTTTCCTTATTCGTGAGCGCATCAATCTCTGCTTGAAAGGCTTTGAGCAGACGCTCGGCCTCTCGATCGCTGCGCGCTTGGACGGTCTTTGTCCGGCGGACGCGCTTGCGCCCCAATCCCGTTCCGCCGGAAACAAAGAGCCGATACTTTCCATTTTCCAATTTCTGATAGGATCCTGTAGAGTAAGTTCTGCGGTCTGCGGACATTTTCGCGTCGCTCCTTTCTTTACTTTTTGCGAGGTGACTGCTATAATGAATATAGCAAAGCTCACCCTATGTGTCGCCGGGTGGAAAAAGTTTTGCTGCTGCCCCGACCGCGTTGCCGCGCGGCCGGGGCACTTGTTTTACTCGGAGAAGATCTCGTCCAGGTCGATCGTGCAGCCTTCCAGGACCTGCACCGGGACTTTGTCGCCCTTCTCATAGGCGCCGGCCAGGCGGTAGCCCTTGCCGTCCAGGACAAATTGCAGGACGGTGCCCAGCTCCGCCTCGACGGTCCAGTACTCGCGGACGCCGTACCGCCTGTAGAGGTTCATCTTGCGCACCAGGTCGTGCTGGCGCGTGCCCGGGGAGAGCACCTCGATGATGAGGTCCGGCGCGCCGTGGCAGCCCCTGTCGTCGAGCTTCTTCCGGTCGCAGACGACGAAGACGTCCGGCTGCACGACCGTGGGCTTGCGCTCGTCCGCCTCGTCGAGGAACACGTCCAGCGGGGCGATGAACGCTTGACAAGGCTTGCCGCTCAACGCTGCACGAAAAGCGGAGGCGAAAGCGAGCGCACAATTCTGGTGAGACATAGAGGGCGAGGCGAGCAGGTACGGCATGCCCTCCAGGATCTCCATGCGGTCGTTCTCCGGCAGTGCCAGGTACTCGGAGAGGGTAAAGGTTTGGTCAGAGTATTTCTTGGCCACGGTCATGTGGGGCACCTCCTTTGGATGTGAATTCCTATCGCTTATTTCAAAAAGTTTATCTTTGCATGCATTAGGAGGCCAACTCATTCACATATTTATCGCGATGTTCCCAGGCTACAGGGACGATTTTTGCATCACGAAGTAGCTGGAGTGCGTTTTCATCCTTAGAACGCTTAGTCTGGTAGAATGCATAAACGCGAGTGTCGATTGGACGCAGACACACGGCATCTTCCCACGCAACACGCAACATGGAAGCGGTTCCCCGATCCAGGGCGGTGATGACACGGATAGCGCGCTCTGGCTGTTTCGAAGACGCAGCAATCACATAGTCAAAGGGATAGGTGAAGCCGCTACGTCCAGTAAATCGTATATTCGGAACAAAGAGTATACCGTTTTTCTGCAGAAAGTGCTCCACGTCCTGCTGAAAGATGTCCACAATGTTGGGTTGGGCGAGAACGTGAAGATCGCCTACGGCCATCATGGCTTGCAACAGGTCCAGCTTTTTTTGCGAAAAATGCTCCTTGGAACACGTGGTATACAGGGAATCGCTGGTCGGATCCAGGGATACGCCGAAGCGATGTAGAATCAAGGTCAGATGCTCCTTGCGCTTCGGAGTGCTAAAATCGACACCGCTCATGGCCAGGTCGGAAAGCGTGAGGCCGTCGTCGGAGAGACGCAAACTGCCATCCTCTTGCTCCTCCACATAAATCTGCATGTAATCGTTGTGGCGATCCAGCAAGGGCGCAGTAATCTCGTGCACGCCCTTTCCCAAAGCCTGCACGGTGGTGTTCTCGCGGATCCAGCGCGCGAACTGGTCCACAAGGGAAGAACCGAGATGGGATGCTGACATATCAAAAACTCCTTTGCATCTGTTCTGGTTCGTGAATATGCGCGTATGCGCAGAACCAGTTAAAGATCCACGGCATATCATCCAGATGGTTCGCCGCCTCTGGCTCAATTTCCTCCAAGGGATATGCCATCGAATCCCCGAACTTTTGCGTAGCGATGTGTAAATGTGGGCCAGCAATTATTCGGCCATCCGGCGGCGGGTTCCGATGCGGCTTGTCATTCATGCACAAGCGTAACAATACCTCAGAAGTGTGTACGCGCTCGTTATAGGTGCAGCGCGTGAGGCGGTAATGCCCGCGGCGTAGGACGTCTAGGATATAGCGCTCAACACCGCGTCGATCCTGCAGTTTGAAGCTGTCTTTACTTCCCATAGGCGGGAAAACGACCTGGTTGTTGACGAAAAACTTTTCATCAGCAAGAAAATGATCAATATCTGATTGCAGCATCGTATAACACCTGACTTTCTTTTCCTTGTCCCAAGCTGGAAGTACAAGAACAACGAATCGATGCCCTACAGCAAGCCTTCGCAATACTACTCTTGCTCACAGAACGTCGCGCCGTAATCGGTCAAAGTGACAGAGATGTAAGGCTTTTTGCGCGAGGCTCCCTGTGTTGCGCGAATGCACTCGAAGCTAATTAAATTTTTGATGTGCTCGTTGAGAAATCTCAAGAGGTCATCATCCGAACGGCCTGCGAAGAAGTCCATTGATCGTAATTTATTCATCAACGTGTCCACGTGAACTGTAGTGTGCTGTGTACCGTTATCTCTTCGCTGCGTCTTGTCGTATTTCTCCAGCTCATAAATTAGGAAAAGGACAACCATATCATGTTCGCTCATAAGATAACTCCTTTCAGTTCATGGTTCATTTCTTTTTGCGCCGCAGCTCAACGCAGACGCCGAGAATCCGCACGGGCAGGGATTCGACTTCGGCATTGGCATAGAACGCAGGGGTGAACTCTGCGGTGTTGAGAGGCACGAGCGTTACGCCGCCCAGGCTGCGCTGGATGCGCTTGAAGGTGGCATCGTCCCCGTTGACCATGACCACAGCGTCATCTCCGGTTTCGGCCGTATCCTGGCGGCGAACGATGATCGTATCGCCATCGAGATATTCCGGCATCATGGAGCGCCCGCGAATCCGCAGGCCGAAGTATTCATGGCTGTCGTTGGCCTCTTCCGGACTCAGGTCCTCATAATCCAAAATGTCTTCGATTGCCTCCACAGGCACGCCGGCAGGAATCGTTCCCAGCACGGGAACGGTTCTTTTTATCCTCAGAGGAACATCCACATTGCGCCCAAGAAGATAGTCGACGGAGACGTCGAAGAGACTGGCAAGCGCAATGGCCGTGTCAGTGCTTGGATTTGTTACACCGCGTTCCCACTGACTGACGGCTGTTTGGTTGACAAAAAGCAATTTTGCGAGTTCCTGTTGGGACAACCCTTTCTTTTGGCGTAGTGACTTAATTCGGTTCATAGAATCACCCCTACTAGGATTCTAGTAGACACGCTCCTAAAAGGCAAGGTCTTTCTACACAAAAGTAGAAATACTACTTGACAAGGGCATACTAAAGACCTATACTAAAGCTGGTTAGTAGTTAAACTACTGATTGGAGGTGAGACTTTGTACATTAAGCACTACAGAGAACGAGCGGGGATGACGCAGAACGAACTTGCGCAACTCCTCCGACTTAATCAAAAAGCGGTTAGTCAATGGGAAACTGGGGAGACGATGCCGTCAGCAGATAAGCTCCCCCAGCTCGCTCGGATTCTTGGCTGCACGATCGACGACCTGTTCCGCGACAACGAAAACGCCGCCGGCGGGCGCTGACGGCGGAAAGGAGAGAAGCATGAACCGGGAACAAACGACGATCCGCCTCCCCGCGGAGCTCCTGGAGGCACTCCGTGAAGAAGCGGATAGGCGAGGATATTCCCTGAAGGACCTGATTCTCTTCCTACTGTGGGAGTCGGTACAAAGGGAGGAGGATCACTCTTCGCTGCCATCTTGAAGCTCGTTTTCGTAGACTTCGACAATGTAGTCTGCAATGGCACATTCGATTTCCTTGGCAACGGAACGGCGATGAGCTTGGGCAATCTTCGAGATTTCGTTGAACAAGCCCTCGTCCATCCGAAGCGTGAACCGCTTTTCGGAACCATTGGTATACTGGTCAGACTTTTTACGCGCGATCAGCCCCATGCGTGCATTCTCCTTTCTGGCGTCATATAGACAGTATACGTCATAAAAAATATGACGTCAACAGAAAAAGGGATTGACGTCAAAAGTCGGACATGCTATCCTGTAAATGGGAGGTGACGTCTAAAGGATGACAAAAGATGCAAGAACTCGATTCACGTTCCGGCTACCCGAGGAGCTGTATGAGACCCTCAAAGACAAGGCCGCAGTCAAAGGCGTGTCAGTAAACGCAATCATTCTGCAGATCCTCTGGGAATGGTTGGAGCACAATGCCGCCGGCGGGCGCTGACGGCGGAAAGGAGGGAAAGCCTTGAAGCACTCACGGCGCAAAAGCCTGACGGACAAGCTGTTCGAGGAAAGCGACGATCTCGTCGAAATGCTCGACCAGCAGCGTCAGGAGCGACCCGAGGACAGCACCGAATGCCGCTACAAGATACTCGTGGCGACGATCCTTCCGCTTCTCTATGCACGCCTGCGAGATTGCTTCTTCCTGCTCAGCGCGGTCCTGGGCGCGCTGCTCATGCTCGCGGCGCTGGGCGGCTAGCACCGTTTCCCCCATGGGGAGCAGTACATATGCGCTCGGAGCGATCCAAGTAGCATCCCCCGAACGCCCGGGCCGCATATCCGTCGAGGCGATGCATCTCGCACGAGTCAGTTCGCGAATCCAATCGCGGGCATCGGGGAAGGCGGCATGGAGGTCAGCGGTGGAGACTTTTCCACCATGGTCTTGGAGGAAGCGAAGAATTTCAACTGCCTTTGGCGATTCAAGCAAATCGATCATAGTTCATCACCTAATCCAACGATAACACAAAACAAGACTACGAGCAACGAAAACGCCGACAGCGAGCGCTGACGGCGGAAAGGAGAGAAAGGAGAACATGAAGCCCTATGAAGTGCTGAGAGAGGAGCTCCGCAATCGCGGCTATTCTGCGCAGGATGTCGCCGGTTGGCTGAATTTATCCCCGGCCTGTGCATCTGCCCGCATGACAGGGCGAACGATCTGGTCGATCGAGGAGATCTATGTCGTCATGGACAAGCTCGGCCTGGATTATCGGGAGATCTATCACGTGTTTCCGCCGCGTGGGGCATATACCGGCCCCGTAGGTGCGCACGCAGTGGACCCGACGACACACGCGCTGATGACGTTGCTCATTGAGCGTCTGACTGCCCAAGGAGGAGAAAGGAGCGCCTCATGAAGCCCTACTGGAAAAGCGAAGACCCGGCCCAGACCACCGGTGCGCGGGCGGGCGCATGAGCGCCTGGGAGGGCCTGGCCCTGGGCGCGCTGGTCCTGCTGGCGCTGACGCTGGCAGTGACGGCGGGCACGGCGGCGATCGCCGCGGCCGCGGAGGTCCTGCAGTACACGAGGGACAGGCAAAAGGAGAGGAGGCGGCGCAATGGCCCGCAGAAACGACATCACCATCCGCGCTAAGCGCGACCGGCTCTACGCCGAGGACCCGGGCCGCAGCACGGGTTCCGGGCCCGTGACCACGCGCAGGATGACCGCGGAGGATTACCGACACCTGTTTGATCTGAAGAGAAGGAGGAAGGCTGGATGGAATGGCATCTCGAGGGAAACGTGATCGTGGTCGACGCGTTCACCGTGCGCGACAGCGACGCCCAGCGCTGGGCGGACCTCATGGCCGTGCGCGTGGAGATCCCGGCCAGGAAGGCATAAAAAAAGAGCCGCCAGGACAGGCGGCAAGAGAAACATCACACCTTTAGGATACCACAGGAGGACACCATGGTCAAGACAACCCTGCACGAGGCCCGCGCCGCGGCGGGCCTATCCATCCGCATCGTCGCCGAGGCGGCGGGCGTGAGCGAATCGTCCTACGGCAACTACGAGCACGGCTTCTACTACCCGCGCCCGGACGCGCGGGAGCGGCTCTGCGCGCTCTTCGGCGCGGCGGAGGCGGATCTCTGGCCCGAGGGCAGCCGGCGCTACCCGCGCAGCGCGCTCCCGGCCCCGGCCCCGGCGCGGCACGCCACGGCGGAATCCCTGCGCCGCGCGGCGCACATCCGGCCGGGCGACCGCCTGCGCGCCCGCGGCTGGGCCTGTACGGTCATCGGGACCGGGCCGCACTTCTTCACCGTCGCCTTCGACCGCACCGGCGCGCGGGAGTGCTACGCCTATCACGCCATTCTGCAAAAAGAGCTGAGGAGGGTCCGCAATGTCTGAAAGAGAAATCACCGTCGCCGTGCGGGACGCGCGGGGCGCCGCCGTCGAGGCGCAGAGCTACTTCGTCATCGTCTGCACCAACCGGACCGAGGGGCGGGATTCCGTGACCATAGAGACGCAGCACATGCACCCCCGCACGCTCGCGGCGTCTGTCCTGAGCGCCCTGCAAAAGGCGCTCGACTGCTCCCGCGAGGACGCCGTCCGCTACATCCTGCACATCGCGCTGCACACGAAGAGCGAGGAGGTGCAGGACGCATGAAGCTGCTGTGGATGGAGATCGAGAACTTCAAGGGCATTTCCCGCTTCCGGCTGGATCTGGGCGGGAAGTCGGCCACGGTCTACGGCGCCAACGCGGCCGGCAAGACCACGCTCGCGGACGCCTTCACCTGGCTCGTGCTGGGCAAGGACGCCGCCGGCCGCGCGGACTTCGCCGTAAAGCCCCTGGGGCCGGACGGGCAGCCCCTGGCCCGCGGCGTGGAGACGAGCGTCCGCGCGTCGCTGGAGCTGGAGGACGGCGCGACCACGACGCTGCGCCGCACCTACAGCGAGAAGTGGGAGCGCCGGCGCGGCGCTGCCCAGGCCGAGATGACCGGCCACACGACCGCCTTCGAGGTGGACGGGCTCCCGGTCAGGATGGCGGACTACAAGGCGTATGTGGAGCGCCTCTGCCCGGAGAAGACCTTCCAGGCGCTGACGAGCCCGGAGTTCTTCTGCGCCGTGCTCCCCTGGCAGGAGCGGCGGCGGGTCCTGGCGCAGATGGCCGGCGCCGTCTCCGAGGAGGAGATCTTCGCCCAGAACCCGGAGCTGCGCCCCCTCGCGGCGGCCCGCGGCGCGCACCGCGTCGAGGACTTCAAGCGCATCCAGGAGCGGCAGCGCGCGGCGCTCTCCAAGGAGCTGGACGGCCTGCCCGCCCGCATCGACGAGGCCTCCCGCGCCGTCCGGACGCTCGACGGCGATCCCGCGCAGGCCCGGGCGGAGGAGGCCCGCCTGCGCGGGGAGCGGCAGGCCCTCTCCGACGCCCTGGCCCGCGGCCGGGACGGCGCGCTCGAGGCCGTGGAGCGTGCGCTCGCCGAGAAGCGCGCCGAGATCGCGGAGCTGACCACCGTCAACGCCCGGCGCAAGGCGGACAAGCGCGCGCAGCAGGAGGCGGAATGGGCGCAGCGCCGCAAGCCCCTCCAGGCGCGCACAAACGCCGCCTACGCCGAGGTCGCCCGCCTGCGCGGGGAGCGCTCCATGGCGGAGGCGGAGGCCGGGCGCCAGGGCGCGGCGTGCGAGGCCCTGCGCCGGGACTACGCGCGGGTCGCTGGGGAAGCCTGGCAGGGCGACCTCGCCTGCCCGACCTGCAAGCGCCCCTACGCGCCCGAGGACGTGCAGCAGGCGCGCGCCGCCTTTGCCGCGGCGCAGAAGGAGCGGCTGCAACAG
>ENA-OYXD01000900-OYXD01000900.1-human-gut-metagenome-genome-assembly--contig:-NODE-900-length-14781-cov-4.461768_pt1 | contig 14781 bp, 9 predicted proteins | sample MGYA00244818_ERZ653412 | MGnify/ENA primary metagenome ERZ653412 (study PRJEB26926, sample SAMN06165146) | human gut metagenome | biome: ENVO:00009003; feature: ENVO:2100002; material: ENVO:00002003...
CACTTATGCGATCGTCGGCAGCGTCAGATGTGTATAAGAGACAGAAAATACTGTCTGAAAAATATCTTTTTTCTTACAGTGCCTGTCGGACTATTATATACCTAATATTGCAGTTTGGCAAATATTTTCTTGCAAAACACTGTCAAACAGTACATTTCTTGTTGCTGTTCACCCCCGAGTCGCGCACTATCTGCACCTGATGTTTACAGAAGTCCGGTGCTGAAGTAACGCTCCATTCTGTCCGGCAGTACGGTGGCGATGATTTTGTCCTTGCCGTATTTTTCTGCCATTTTCTTACATGCCCAGATATTGGCGCCGGATGAGGTTCCGCAGAGAAGTCCCTGTACTCTCGCCAGATCTCTGGTGGTATTCATAGCGTCGTCATCGGTTACCGTGACCACTTCATCAATTAAGGATGTGTCAAGAACCTCCGGAATAAAGCCGTCGCCGATTCCCTGAATCTGATGCAGTCCCGGTTCATCGCCGAGAAGAGCAGATACATTTTTTGGTTCTACGGCACAGACAATGAGGTTCGGGTTTTTCTCTTTGAGATACTGGCTGATGCCCTGGAGGGTTCCGCCGCTGCCGAGGCCGGAGACAAAAATATCCACTTTTCCATTCAGATCTTCATAAATTTCCGGAGCAGTGGTCAGATAATGAATCTCCGGGTTGTGCGGATTCTCAAACTGCTGCGGCATAAAGTAGTCGTCAGACTGTGCCACGATCCGGTTGGCCTCCGCCACACAGCCGTCAAGGCTTAACTTTGCCGGGGTGAGTACCAATTCCGCACCCAGGGCACGGATGATTTTCTTTCTCTCCTCACTCATATTTTCCGGCATAACGATGATTACCTTATAGCCCATACGGATGCCGCAGAGCGCAAGACCAATACCGGTATTACCGGAGGTCGGCTCCACAATGGTCATGCCTTTTTTCAGTTTTCCTTCTTTTTCGGCCGCTTCGATCATATTTTTGGCAACACGGTCTTTAATGCTTCCGCCAAGGTTTAAGAATTCGGCCTTCGCGTAAATCTGGCACCCCATGGTCGGACTTAAATCGACCAGAGGAGTGTTTCCAATCATATCTAAAACATTTTTTACTACCATGATATCTCCTCTCACTTCCACAAGCTGTTGTTACATTTCTATTATTATTCCTGTGGGACAGATTCTGTCAGGACAACGCCTCACAGAACTGTTATGTGTATCATTTATTGTTTGTCAAATATTTGTCACGTGCAACAAGCTTGATTATAGCACAGAACTAAAGTGTTAGACAATATTTTTATATGCCGCTTCGGGAAAAAATGTACGTAAAAGCCCGTAACAAAACGTTTACAAACAGGATTGTCATTTCCAGACTCTCATGTTATATTGGAACGGATATCTGGGAAAGAGGCAGCCGCCATCTTTTCCAGTCGTCTTATTACATGTATTATGGCACCCCCGCTGTGTCTGTTTATTGAGAAATCCGAAGGAGAATACTTGTGAGAATCTGGTGTAAGCTGTTTAAGAAAAACCGTATGTTAAGAGATACCGTTATAGAAAATTACGATATGGACCTGTCCCGGACTGCCAAAGTATATGACAGTCTGGAACAGGCCTGCTATGAATTTGATCTAGAGAAACCGATCTGGCTTGATAAAAATAAACAGGAGTTCATCCGCCACGCCAGAACACGGTTCTATCAGGATAATTTTATCGAGCAGATTGACTTTGATTATCTGGATTTTCAGGTGATTGAGGAGGATTATTAGGCCGGGAAAACGGAATTTGTTATAGCAAAACATGAGAAGATTAATGGGTCTGGAGTTCTGCAGGAAGCTTTGATTGCCATACCCGAGACAAAACTGGAAGATAAAAGCTCAAAAAAGGCGCTGCGACGGTTCATCAATACAACAGATACTCTAATTTATTCACTCTGATCTGTATTGATGCACTGGTCCACAGCGCCCTTTTCATTTATTCCGGCTGGTAAACTTACTCAGGGAACATATAACGTTATCACCATGGCTCTTGAACTATTTTCCCCTGAATCTCCCCGGAAGCGACTTTTACTTTTGGATTCGGCGAGTAGGCGGTGATTGTTCCTGTATTCAGAGGGTCCGTAATCACCACCCCTGTTTTTCCCGAATATCCGATAATTCCTCCGGCAACACATTGAAAACTTCTTGACTCGGAATCATCTGCTTCCATATCTGCAAAGGCAGTCACATTTCCGTGATTTTCACATTGAATCAGCTCATGCGAAACCAAGAACCTTCCCACTATACCACCAGCGTGCACCATTCCGCCTGATCCCTCCCCACTTCCGTAGACTTCTCCATTATTTTTACAATTATAAAAGTTTATATCGACACCCGCATTTCCCTGCAATCCCCCAATCATCATCTCTACAGATCCGCCATATACCTGTACATCCAAATCACTCTCATTACAACATTCTGTAAAGTATATATGGGCATTATTACTGCTGTCGCCACCGTTGATTCCTCCGGCCCGCACTGTTGTCCTTCTGTTTTCTGTCTGTTTAATATTTACGGTGATGTTCACCTTACTGGTACAATCTACAAACTGTACATCCCTCTTTGCATCTCCTACAAATCCTCCTACAAAAATATCCCGATTTTTAATTGTTTCATCCTCTGCAGTTTCTGTTATGACAATCTCTCCCTGCACCGTCAAATGACTAATCTCCACTTCATATGCTACCATTCCAAAAAGACCGTAATAACAATGACTGCTGTAATAGTCAGTTCCTGTTGGCGTAAAGGAATCTTCTTCTATCGTAAGCCCCGATATCGTATGCCCGTTTCCGTCCAATGTTCCCTTAAACGTTTCTTCTCTCGTGCCAATCGGCGTCCAGTTTTCTCCGCTGATATCTATGTCATTTGTCAAAATGTAATCGCCGTCCAGATCATTGGCAATAGCTTTCAGGTCTTCCGCTGTGGAGATTGGCTGTACGTCCGGATTGTCCGGATTATCAGAATCATCCGGATCAGTAGGCTCCGTCGGTTCGGTGCTGTCCGTTGGGTCGGTCGGCTCTGTCGGCTCCGTGCTGTCTGTCGGGTCGGTCGGCTCAGTTGGCTCTGTACTGTCTGTCGGATCAGTCGGCTCTGTCGGTTCGGTGCTGTCCGTTGGATCAGTTGGCTCCGTCGGTTCCTCCGGGTCTGTACTATCAGCAGACACCGTCAGATGACATGCGGATTGATAACTGCCGCTGCAAACGGTAATATCAGCCGCACCTTCCTTTCTGGCGGTAATGTGCGCCTTCCTGCCGTCGCTGTCCACAGAAGAAATCGCTGCTACTTCCGTATCGGAGGATTCCCATTGCAAGTCCGCGCCTTCCACTGTAACCTTACACTCTGCCGTGGTGCCATCAGTGGTCGTCGCCGTGACCGTGGTCGTTCCGGTGCGAACGCCCCGAACCAGTCCGCCGTTATATACTTTCACAATGGTTTCGTCCGCAGAGCTCCAGTGAATCCTCTGCATATCGTTGCCTTCTGTAATCTCGGCGTCCAGTATCTGGCTGTCACCGTAGAAGCTGTCCGGCTCAGCGGTCATTTCCATCTCCTCTCCAACACTGGCTTCTGTCTCTTCTCCCGCCGACAGAGTAATAGTCTGCCATCTTCCCTTTAATGTGAGATTATCTGTAGCGAGAGTCAGCTTGGTCGGTACATTTTCATCGTCGGAGCTGCCGCCGCCCGGATTCTGGCTGCCGCTGCCTGGCGTATCAGAATCACCCGGATTCTGGCCTTCACCGCCAGGGTTCTGGTTATCGCCCGGTGTGCCGGAACCGCTGCCCGGATTTTCTTCCGGTCGATTTCCGGAATCGCCGCCTGGTTGTGTAACCGTGCCACCACCAGAGGTATTGCCGCTGTTGGCGTTCCCGCCGGTGTTATTCTGTCCGTTGGAACCGCCGGTATTACCACCGTTGTTTTTATTGCCGCCAGTCGAACCGCCGTTTTGCGGAACGGCTTTTTTCACCGTAATCTTACATTTCGCTTTCCTGCCGTTTGGCAATTTGGCGGCAATGACTGCTTTGCCCTTTTTCCGGGCAGTTACCGTTCCGTTTTTGGAGACGGACGCTATTTTTTTCTTCGAGGACTTCCACTTGATTTTGGCTGTGGAACCCTTCGGTTTCAGCTTCGCTTTTAACTTCAAGGTCTCGCCCGCGTGCAAAGTGGCTTTTTTCTTATTGAGACTGATTTTCTTCGCCTTTACTTCTTTGACCTTAATCTTCCAGGTCACCTTTTTACCGTTGGCAATTCGGGCGGTAATCTTCGTCTTACCTTTCTTCTTCGGCGTCACCTTACCGTCCGGGGAGACTGTCGCTACCTTTGGTTTGCTGGAAGTCCAGATGATTTTTTCGTTCGCATTTGCCGGGCTCATCTTAACTTTTAATTTCAACGTTTTTCCTACGGTACCTGTAGTAATATTTTTTGTTTTTTTCGTCTTTTTAATGGTCTTCGCTGTTCTGACAGCCTGCTGTCCATTTCCTCCTGCACCGGATGACACTCCGTTATTAGAATTTCCCTGAGTCCCGGAGCCGGAAGCCGCCGTTACTGTTACCTTACACCCGGAAAATGTCTGTCCGTAAGAGGATTTTAAAGATAAAGTTACTGTGCCCGGTCTTTTTCCCGTCAGCACGCCGTTTGAAGTGATCGACGCTACAGACGGATCGCTGCTTGCAAATGTGATGACTTCTCCTGTCAAAACAGGGTTCTTCCGGTACGGAATCGTCAGCGTCTCGCCGACCGATATGGTGTAGGATGGCTTCGGAGTAGCAAGATATCTTATATATTCCATGTGGAAATCATACCCCATGGCGTTATTCCACTGTTCCAACCGACGATATATATACGAATACGGTTCTACATAATATACCGTATCGTCCGCATTACCGAATTTGAGAGGATCCAGATCAACCTCCACTATGCTGTTTGGCAGTACGAGTATTTTTAAATTCTTACATTCGGCGACTGCCGATGCTTCCAGCCAACTGATCGTATCCGGAAGCTCCAGCTCTTCAAATCCACAGTCATAAAATGCCCAATAACGAATCCTCGCTACATTTGGCGGCCAGAGAATCGTTTTCAGACTGGTACATTTGTAACAGAATCCTTCCGGAATGTTTGCCAGCAATATTTTTGACAGATCAATTTTTCTTAAAGACGTACAGTAGGCAAAAGCGAAACCTTTCATCCTTGTAAAATCTGTTTCTGATTGTTTTAAAGTGACTTCTTCCAGTGAACTGCAGTATCCGAAGGCGTATTCTCCAATCTGCGCTACATTTTCCAGATTAATCTTTTTCATCGCCGTGCATTGATAAAATGCATAATCGTCTATTTCTGTGACAGAAGTTGGAAGGACAATCTCCTGTACAGTTGTGTTCTTCCCGCTCTGTCCGGTAAATTTCTCCACTTTTGTAACCGGATACATTGCCTCTATCGTATCCGTTCTGGAATTGGAAATGTAGGAAGGTATCTCCACCTTTGACGCCGTACCTGTATATCCCGTGATAATGGCTTCGTTATTTTCATCCACACGGAAGATCAATCCGTTTTCTGAAATTCCTCCCAACGTAACATGAACAGTCATGACATCCCTCGATCTGATATCTCCGGCAATGCCTTCAATCTGAACCGTCCCGTGAGATATGGCAGTCAGCTTATCTCCCTCAATGCGGACAATATTATTTTCCTTCACCATATCATAGCTGTCCTCATCCCCGGAATCATCGTCCTCCGTAACAATTCCATAGTCCACATAATTATCTTTCGCATCTGCCGGAATCACTTCCAGATCCAAGGTATACGTCTCGCCCGGATCTAACTCCACCTCATACTCCGGGAATACGGTGCCGCTCACCTTACGATTCTCCGGCTTCAACCCTTCCATATACATACAGATCTCATTTTTCCAGGCGCTGAGCTTATCCTGATACAATTTTACCTGATCGGCATATTGTTTATAGTCATCACCTCCGGAAAAGCTATGCAAAAAACCACGAAGTCCCGAATTATATGTCACTTTGGCAAAAAGCAGGGAAGCCTGACAATCAGCGTCCAGAAGAATTGTGAAAAAATCCCATCCGGCATTGAACACGCCGGCAAGCTTTTCACTCTCTTCTGTTACTTCTCCACAACTCTGACTATATTCCAGTCCCAAATAATACACCGAACTTCTTGCCACTTTTTCCAGTTCCCATATGGCCGCCAGCTTCGCATAGGCATCGCTGATCGCATCCGGACTGAACACCTGTTCCAATACAAAACCTTCAATGCTAAGAGCAAGTCCTATGACGCCCAACTCCGGGAACATCACGCACAATCCTTCCCAGAGTACATCCAGAGAATTTTGCATAATGCGGCTCATGGCCATCTCTCCCGTTTGCAGTCCCACTACAATATTGATGGCATTATCCGGATCTTCCTGTTGTTCCCGATAAATAGCCACGATTTTATCCAGCGCTGTTTTCAGATGTTCATTATTGGTGCGTTCTTTCATTTCTTCAAGAAAGTCAACGATTTCTTCCTGTAAAGATATTATTTTCTGCAAACTCTCTGCATACTGAACAACTTCAAGAGCATCTGTCGCATAATCAAAAATCTTATGCAGTACTGCTTCTGCATTCTGCAGTCCCCGCAATCCTTTCAGCGTGTTAAGATAGTCTGTATCAGAAATATCATTTTTACCCAGCTTTTGTAATTCTTCCAGCGCATCTGTCTCTGCGCCAACGGCTGTTCCCAGCAAATTCTTCGCAATATTGATCGTCTCTCTGTCAACTTCCTGCTCGTTGCTGTCCCAAAAGCTCTGATCGTTCATCTGCTCAAACAGAAGAGACATCAATGCCGCCTCATAGTAATATTCCGGATGCGAACGAAAGGCTTCATCATTGGCAAAATTAATGACGGACATCAGACTTGTGTATCCCAATCGCGACCTTGCTTCCTCCACAAGATAAGACGCCGGATAACTTTCATTCAGGTTATCCCTGTAAATTTTTGCATCTGAGTCAGCGATAAAATATTCATCATACTGCTGTAATCCAAGAATCCTGTCCGCCCGCCGCATAATGGCAGGACGGGTAACACTGTCCTCCTTTTCATCCTGCAGCGCTGCAGCGCCAATCTCATTACCGGCTGCCTGCAAACCGCCCTCACTCATTGCTCCGGCAACATTCTGCGCCCGGGCAGAGATTCCCGGCGCAACTACGGTGTTCAGAATCATAATAAATGTCAGAATGAATCCCCATACTCTTTTCATACGTTTTCTTCTCCCCTGTCTTTTCATAATATTGCAAAATTATTCTTATATTCTATAGCTATTTTAACATAAAAAAACGTGTGCCAAAACTGTTTTCTGTGACGAATCACAGGCTGTTTTTGACACACGTTTCTAAATATCTTTCACTGTTTTATTCCGTTATTGCCGGACAAATTTATATTTTCCTTTTCCAAATCCACTGACCGGTTCAATTATATGTGCTGTTTTCAATTTATTGATCAGATTGCCTGCGGCGGTCTGTGAAACACCAATAATCTCAGCAACATCTTTTCGCCCAAATGCTAAATCATAACCCACATGGGTGAAAATTACCCGAATTTTTGTTTTTGTCGGCACTGTTACATTTAGTTTATCAATCGCAACATCAATCGCAACATCAATCGCAACGTCAATCGCAACTTGATGTTTTTCTTTGTGATAATTCAAATTGGGAAGAGTAACAACAAATTGGGTACGATCTGAATAAAAGGCAGGCTCTTTGCCAATACAAAAATTTACCGCACTCTCATAGGCATTCCTTATTTTATTTAATCCGCTGCCCTGACGTTCCATATACCCTAACCGACCAAAAATATCAGCTAAAACAGGATTACGACGAGTAGAAGAAACCGTGGAAATATCTCTATTCTGAATGAGTGTACCATCCGGCATCCCTCCCGGTGAATAAATTGACAGACGATCATCGAACATATCAATATGAACTTCACTGCCTAAAATCAGATAATCTCGATGAATCAAAGCATTAACTAGACTTTCGAAAAAACTACGTTCACAGTAATCTGGCATTTCGATTCTGGAATTTGCTGTCTTTTTCCACATAATTTTCATGTTTCGCTTAATAAATCCTATACCTTCATTGAGCAAAACAATCAGACTGCCAGAATACTCGGCACTATCCAGCGCCTCCACCAAGCCACCACTCTTATCACTCCCATCCCACCGGGTACAAAATAATCTGGAATGACGAATCGGCGAATTATCTGCCAGCAAAGCACCTGCATTTGTCAATTTTCCTGTTTCATCTCTGATTTCAAAAGAATCAAACAGTTTTTCATCCATACTATTTCCAGTCCATGCTTTGTATCGCTCACGGAGCTTCGAAAATGAATAATCTTGAAAATCATATGAAGAAATTAAGGCATCGTAACTTAAATTCATGCCTTTCAGCAACAACTGGTTTAACACATGATCAGGAGCTACTATACTTTCATTACCCAGACGAATATACGCTTCCCGAATACCATCAGCTTTATAATAATATGGTGTCATTCGACCCGGAAATACCGTCAATACTAGAATATCTTTATCTTTTTCACGTTTTGGTGTCAGAACAAAATTAGGATATGGAGTAATGCGTTCCTTAATTAAGCGACTGATAATCTCAGCATCTGTCTGCGAGTTATCAAGCCCAATAATATTTTTCTTGTCATCAATGCCAAAAAATAAAGAACCTCCTACTCCATTTGCAAATGCGCTGACACTTTTCAACCAGCTTTTTGGTTTCTTTGTTTCTACAGCAACTTTGAAATCACATTCTGTAGCTTCCGCGATATAATCTGCTATCTTCATATTCACACCCCTTACACATACCGTTCATGCTTTCTATATATATTATACTTATTCCATATGTATTATACCACAAAAAAACGTGTGCCAAAACTGTTTTCTGTGACGAATCACAGGCTGTTTTTGACACACGTTTTAAATATTTTTCACTGTTTCACAACCATTCAATGATCAAAAGCGCCGCCTACCGGAAGATCAGCTGCGCAAAATCCCGGATGCACTGCCGCCATACGTTCCAGTCGTGGATACCGTGGTAGATGCGGCGGGTGTGGGTGATGCCATGCTCTTCCAGCATTTTGTCGTCGGCGTCGAAGAAATGCCGGTACGGGTCTTCGTCGCCGATGGCCCGGAAGTAGACCGGGAAGGTGCGGGCGAAGGCATCGGCGTCTTCCAGAATCCGCAGATGTTCATTGCTGCCCGGACCGCGGTCCACCATATCAAGCTCGGTACCCTGCATCATATCGGTGACAAAGCCGCTGAAGATGCCCAGAGCACTAAAGTATTCCGGATGGTTGAAGCCGATGATACTGGTCTGGAGAGAACCCATGGAGAGTCCCGCCATGGCACGGCGTTCTTTACTGCCACCGATGCGGAGTTTCTGTTCCACAAATGGAATGACGTCTGTAAGGAGCTGCTTCTCCAGCAGCATGAAGTCCACGATGCGGCGGCCGTCTTTGGTGACAGTCTGGACCATTCCGTTGCACATGACCACGGCAAAAGGCACGGCTTTCTTCTCCGCAAATAGATTATCGAGAATAAACTGTACTTTACCGGCGGTGGTCCAGCTGGTCTCGTTTTCACCGTGGCCGTGCTGGAGATAGAGAACCGGGAAAGTTTTATCCGGCTGTTTCTCGTAATCGGCCGGCGTGTACACAATACAGCTCTCCCACTCTCCGGTTACCGAAGAATAGAAATATTCCCGGCGGACGCTTCCGTGGGGGACGTCTTTTATGTGCCAGAAATCATCTCCTGAGACCTCCGGGCATCCTTCCGCACGCGGATCTGTACTACTGTCTGAACTCCCGCTTTCCGCGTATTCCGCTTTTCTTGTGTGGCTGTCTTTTCTCTTCTCTCCGGCATAGGCCGTCGCAGGCAGCTCCACATAATTGTACGGCCTGCTGTAGCCGTAGCTGATAGGAAGGAGGGGCGTCAGCACCTCTGCGCCATCCAATTTAAGCTGTACGTAATGGTGCCCGGTCTGAAACGGCAGCTCCATCTCCCAGACGCCGTCTTCCCTGCGGGTACACGGATATTCCTCGTCAGATATGACCACGGCAACGGTGCGGGCCTCCGGCGCCGCCAGACGAAGAAATGCCCGGCCGTCCGGACGAATCTCACAGGCAGGCACCTGTCCTTCCCACGGAAGGACACGGTCGAAGGCCAGCGCCTGTTCTGCAATGTTATACTTCATATATTTTCACCTCTCTGACAGATTTGCCGCCAGCAAGGCAGCATCTGCCGCTGCGCCCTGAAAATATCTGCCAGAGCAGTTTCATTCAGAATGCTGTTTAAACTGGCATGTTTCTTTATTTCAGTGCTGCCAGGGCCTTTGTCACCAATTCCCAGGTACGCTGTACGGAGGAAATGCTCAGTACCTCGTTGACAGTGTGGATACCTTCCATCTGCGGTCCGAGAGATACGGCGTCGATGTCGCCCATCTTAGAAGCGAAGAGGCCGCATTCCAGGCCGGCATGGATGCCTTCCACCACAGGATCTTTGCCATAAAGTTCGCGGTAAGTGTCCACCAGAACGTCACGGAGACGGGAATCTGCACGGTACTCCCATCCCGGATACGGGCCGGTGATTTCTGTGGAACCACCCAAAAGAACGGCGAGAGCGTTCATCTTATCAATGAGGAACTGTTTCTCATGCTCGCTGGCGCTGCGCACTGCGTAAGATAAATCTACAGAATCCTCGTTGGTGCGAAGGATTCCCAGATTCAGAGAAGTCTGAACCAGACCTTCAATCTCCGGATTCATTCTCTGAATTCCTGCCGGCATATGAAGAAGCGCCTGAATCACTGCGGAGGTATCTTTTGCTGTGAGCGCCTGCACATCAGCGTTCTGTGCCGCACCGTCAGCTTCCACATGAATGGCCGCATTCGGATCTGTCACTTTATATTCTTCCGCCACAATCGCAAATGTTTCCTGAATCTTGTTTTTTATCTCTTCTGCCTTGTCAGTCGGAACAGCGATCTCCGCCTGACAGGATAATGCGATGGCATTGTCTTTCTCACCGCCATTGACGGAGACGATTCTTATATCGTTCATAACGCCGTAAAGAAGTCTTCCCATGACCACGTTGGCATTGGCACGTCCTTTGTCAATCTCTACGCCGGAATGTCCGCCGGAAAAACCATCGATGGAAATATTCATAGCTGTCATGGATACATTTTCTCTCTCATATGGGAAATGACAGGTTACAGTCGCGCCGCCGGCACAACTTACTGTGAAAATGCCCTCATCCTCAGAGTCCATATTTAAGAACAGACGACCCTTGATGTCAGAAACATCCATGTATGCGGCGCCCAGCATACCGATTTCTTCATCGACTGTGAAGATTGCCTCGATCGGAGGATGCGCCATATCCGGATCATCGAGAATAGCCAGGCTGTAAGCCACGGCGATACCGTCGTCGCCGCCCAGAGAGGTGCCTTTGGCGGAAATCAGATCCCCATTGATCTCCAGATCCAGTCCGTCTTTCTCCATATCTTTCGGACAGTCGGCAGTCTTTACTGCCACCATATCCATATGACCCTGCAGAATAACTGGTTCTGCATTCTCATAACCCTTAGAACCGTCTTTCCAGATAACTACGTTAAACTTCTCATCCTGACGGCATTTTAAACCTCGCTCTTTTGCAAAGTTTACCAGATAATTACTGATCTGCTCCACATTTCTTGAACCATGAGGAATGGAACAGATTTCCTCAAAATACTGAAATACCTTTGCAGGTTCCAATGCTGATAATACTCCCATAATGTCCTCCTGTATTTGTACAAATATTTATTGTCAATGGGGCGCCTGCCAGATATATTCTCTGCCGGTGCCACATATTGATACCTTCTTCATGTATCCCGGATTCCGGCGGCTATTTCTTTTTGCCGACAGCCGGGAAATATTCCGCGCCCCGCTTCTCCACCTGTCCTGTCTTTACCATATAGGAAAGAAGCTGATCCGCAAAATCTCTGGCATCCTTCACCACCGCCTTGTTGGCAGAAAAAGGCTGCCGGGCTTCCAGCCCTTCACAAAGCTTTGCCGCCTGTCCCAGAGTGATGGCGCTGTTCTTTTTCAGATATTTCTTTACCCGACCCTGACCTTTGCTGAATAAAAGCTTCATCAGATCGCCGGACTGATTCTTCTGCCGCACGATGCCCCAGCCATAAATGAGCATGGTCACCAGGGCAAAAAAGATAATTCCTAAAATGATCGTACTGATTTTCATTTATCACTGCTCCCGTTCAGAAAAACCACGTATCCGTTACTTTCCAAAATTTTAAAATAAGATGCCAGACGCTCATAGAGCTGATCAGCTGCACCTTTGTGAGTATTTTTCAGAATCTGACCAATCTCGTAAATGGTTTTCTTACCATCAATCTGCTGCCAGACGCAGGTGCCATACTTATCCAGCTTGATAAAACTGTACCGGGGACGCTTAAAAAACTTCTGGGCAATGGTATTATAAAAACCAGTGTTCTCCACGGTCACCTCCACCAGACCATTCTCATCCAGCTCCCATTTCTTATCGTTGATTTCAGGGATTCTGTCCAGATAATTCTCCTGTTTTTTCTTTTTCTTCATGATACTCCTTCTCATTTTGCCTGAGGCAGATACACAAACGCTCTTTCCTCGTTACATAGCACTCTTTTCATATGGAAAAGGACACTGCCGCATTTATCTGCGGCAATGCCCCCTTATCATAGTACCTTCTGTTTTATGTGTCAATTACTGCGCTTTCTTTTTGCGGCAGAAATAGAACAAAGTGGCAAGGAGCAGCACAAATGCGATAATGCCGACCCAGTTTCCTACTGTAGCGAAGCTGTCTCCATAAATGCCGGAAATATCAATATTCAGATTGAATACAGCGACAATGGCAAGAATGATACCGACAATACCTTCACCGGCAATCATACCTGCAGAATAAAGCACGCCGGATTCCACACAGTGGCGTTTCTGCTCTTCATTGTCATATTTTCTCTTTTCTTCCATAAACCATTTAATAAGACCGCCCACAAAGATCGGAGCACTCAGATGGATCGGAAGATACAGTCCGATAGCGAAGGCCAGTACCGGAATACCAAGAACCTCAACGGCAATGGCAATAAATACACCCATGAAAATAAGTGTCCATGGAAGAGTTCCGCCCATAACGCCTTCCACAACCATCTTCATAAGAGACGCCTGCGGAGCAGGAATCATTTCAGAACCAAATCCCCATGCCGCGTTGAGCAGGTACATAACACCGCCGATGGCAAAAGCTGCCACAACAGCACCGAGAATCTCACCGATCTGCTGAAGCTTCGGTGTTGCGCCAACGATGTAACCACATTTCAAATCCTGTGAAGTATCACCGGCAATAGCCGCAATGATACAGATAACTGTGCCGACTGTGATGGCGCCGACCATACCTTGTACGCCTGTCATACCGGCTGCCTTAAATACAAATGTAGTGATGATCAGTGTGGCGATGGCCATACCGGACACCGGGTTGTTGCTGCTTCCCACGATACCAACCATACGGGAAGAAACCGTAGCAAAGAAGAAACCAAAGATGACCACGATGACAGCTCCCACCGGGCTGATCGGAATAGCCGGAACCAGCCACATAACAACGGCCACGATCACAACACCGATCAATACGGTACGAAGAGAAATATCCACCTGGGTTCTCTCGTTGGTATCCATATGTTTTCCGAATCCCTTGATCGCCTTGGCAAAAGTTCTCACCATGGTCGGGAATGTCTTGATCAGACTGATGATACCGCCGGCTGCCACGGCTCCGGCTCCGATGTAACGGTTGTAGCTGCCCCAGATACTGGACGGATCCAGCTGATTAAACGGAATCGCATTGCCCGCTGTGTCCGTCACTGAGGACAACGCATCCCCTCCAAAGAAGGAAATCGCCGGAATCAGTACCAGGTAAGAAAGAATACCGCCGGCAAACATATAGCTGGAAATCTTCAGACCACAGATGTAGCCGACACCAGCCAGGGCAGGAAGAACATCCAGACCTACGCCGCAGGTATAATTCTTAGCATAAATATCAAAGTTAACTTCACTCGGGAATAATTTCAGTCCGTCTGCAATAAACTTGTAAACAGCTGAGATACCCAGTCCGGCGAAAACCACCTTGGACTTCTCGCCGCCCTCTTCACCGGCCAGAAGTACCTCCGCACAGGCAGTTCCTTCCGGATACGGCAGGGTTCCGTGTTCCTCTACGATTAAAGCTGTACGTAATGGAATCATAAAAAGCACACCGAGGATACCACCGCATAAAGCGACAATAGCGATGGAGAAAAATCCCGGTTCATTGGTCTTTCCTTCCGCTGCCCACATGAAGATGGCCGGAAGGGTGAAAATTGCTCCGGCTGCCAGAGACTCTCCGGCAGAACCGATGGTCTGCACCATGTTGTTCTCCAGGATGGAATCTTTTTTCATGATCACGCGGATAACACCCATGGAAATAACCGCCGCAGGAATGGACGCGGATACTGTCATACCAACCCGCAGTCCCAGATACGCGTTTGCTGCACCAAATACCACCGCAAGAATAAGACCCAGTACAACGGATGTCACAGTGAACTCCGGCACAATCTTATCTGCAGGAATAAAAGGCTTGAACTCATTTTTGTTGTCCATACTTTTCTCTCCTATTCTAGTAAAGTCTGTCTCTTATACACATCTGACGCTGCCGACGATCGCATAAG
>ENA-OYXD01000902-OYXD01000902.1-human-gut-metagenome-genome-assembly--contig:-NODE-902-length-14767-cov-4.276441_pt1 | contig 14767 bp, 8 predicted proteins | sample MGYA00244818_ERZ653412 | MGnify/ENA primary metagenome ERZ653412 (study PRJEB26926, sample SAMN06165146) | human gut metagenome | biome: ENVO:00009003; feature: ENVO:2100002; material: ENVO:00002003...
CGCCGACTCGGGGCGGTCGAGTCGCTGACTCGACGTCGTCTTGTCGCCGACAAGTGAAAAGGACTTCGGAACGGCTGTTTTCACTCTGTCGGGATGGCTGCCGCCAAAGGGTTAATCCATTACGGCATCGCCGGTCTTTGCACTGACCGGTGTCCAGTCGCTGATCTCGGAGGTTACCGTCAAGCCACTCTGGTTGACGGTGATTTTGTATTGGTACTTTTTGCCGCTTTCAAACGTAATACCCTCCGCATCGGGGATGCTGTAGTAGAATTCGCCGCCGGTCGTGAGTGCTACTTTGATGAATTTGGTATTCTGCGTTACTTTTTGCGGCACGATGATGGCGGCGGCATAGGTGGTTCCGGTGGAGAAATTGTCCGTAGTTATGCTCGTGGCGATGGTAATCGGAGCCGGGTCGTTACTGGACGTTGAGCAAGTGACCAACCCGGCACGGGCAGTTTGTGCGGTTCCCAGGGTTGAGCTGTTGATTTCAGCAGTCTTGCTGGGGGTAAACTCGGCTTTCAGCTTGGTGTTTTCGATGGTAACGGTCGCATCGGTCAGGTCGGGATTTCCTGCACCCGACTTCAGAGCCACTTCCACCTTCGACAGCAGATGGTAGAAAGTCAGGTTCACCGCACTTGCGCTGCGGGTCACATCTTTCTTTAATCCATACAGCAGGTCGGATTTCAGGTAATTGTCGCCAAGGTTTTCGCTTTGGTCAGCGTTCACGGCATGGGTAATTGCTGATGCGGGGAAGGTGCTGGTATTCTCGGTGAAGGCAGCGAAGTTGCCGTGCATCGCGTAGAAGTTGAGGTTTGCGTTGTCGGTAGGATAATACTGGGAACTGCCGGTAAAAGTGCCGTCGCCCTGGGCGGTGAGTGTCCATGCCTGGATGTATCCCTCGGAGCCGCCGACTTTGTCCGCCCAGGCGTAAACCGTCTGGCTGTTGGCTATCTGCTTGTCGGGCACGTCGCTGCTGTTGGCGCGTGTCTGCACGGTTACTCCGCTCGTGAGGCGTATCTCGCCGTTCCAGTTGTCTGTTACCTCGTTCTCGTCGTTGCTGCAACCTGCCAGTATCATCGTGGCGGCTGCCATTGTCATAAATAACTTTGCTTTCATTTTTAATTTCTTGTTTATAATACAATACATACGTTTTGGTTATTTCTTATTGAGTCTGCTTCGCATCCTCCATAATCCTCATGTTCGGCATATCCGAAGCAAGCTTCGTCTCTGCCTCGCTTAATCGGATATTCCCTTCGGGCATAATCCTCACGCTCGGCATAATTCAAGCAAGCTTGATTCTGCCTCGCTTAATCGGATTATTCAGCGTTACCCGTTTCGCCGCCGCCGTTGCCCGGTGTCCAGTCCTCCACTTTGGAACTGACTTCCACACCGGCTTTACTGATGGTGATGGTGTACAGGTATTTGCTTCCGGCTACAAACGCCTTTGACTGCGCGGCGCTGTTCACGTCCCAGTGGAACGCTTGACCTTCCAGCCCGGGCACGGTAAACGTCAACGCCATGCCTGCCGTACTCGCCGCGGGCAGCACGATGCCTTCGGCTTTCAGTCCGTCGGTATGCAGGACGATCTCCTTTGTGGTGCCAGTGGTTACGGTCGCGTCTCCGCCCGTCACCACGTTGTAGGTGGCAGCCGTCTGCTGGTTGCTGATGCTGACAGTGGTGCCTGCCAAGTCAGCATCCGTCAATGATGTCCCGTCCGCCTTGATGGTGATGTCTAACTTCACTAACTTATGGGTAAAGACGAACGCTACTTTCGGGTCAGTCTTGTCCTTGCCCTCCACTTTGGCGGCGCCCATCAGGTCGATGTCCTTCTGCGGGGTCTGAACACTCACATCGACGGTGTACACGTTGCCGTCCGCCAATGTTTCCCGGTAGGGGTAATAGGCGACAAAGTCGCGCTGTGAGGCATCCACCGGGAAGTAAATGGTTTGTCCTTCGGCAGCGGTGAAACTTCCGTTTTCCGCCGTCTGGGCGGTGGTGTACTTGCGGTTGCCGTTTCCGTCCGTCGCATCGCCGTTCAGCATATAGATGCCGATGGCGTCGCCCGCTTCCCAAGTTTTGTCGTAGGCGCGGGTGTTCATCCGGATGCCGCTGGTGGCTTCGAGGGCAACCCGTCCGTCGGTGGGTTGCGGTGTGTTTTCTCCGTCTTCGCTGCATCCCGGCAACAGGACGGTTGCCAGCAGTGCGCAGATTAATGCTTGCTTTTTCATACTCTTATCTTGTTTTTAAATTCAATTATTCGCTTTTTCTAATTGTTGTCACCCGCTTTAATGGATAGTGATATCGCCGTTGTCCACTTCCGTCCAGCCGGTGATGGTGCCGCCCATGCTGCTTGCCGTGGGCAGGTTGAGCAGGGCATCCAGCGTCAGGGGTTTCCTGTCCGTTCCGCCGAAATCCTTCAGCATTTCAGTCAGGTCTGTACGGATGGTCTGCACGCTGCCGTCCGTCAGGGTGACGGCGAGGGTGAGCGTCTGCCGTTCGCTGGTTATCACGCCCATCAGCCGGAGCATGGCGGCAAGCGCCGGTTTGCCCTCCGCACGGGTGGGCGTCACGGTGCCGAACCTGAACTCCGGCGCAACCGTCCGTCCCGTCTGTCCGGCGGTCTGTTCGCCCGTTGTCAGGTCAAGGCTGTGCGCGATGCCTGTCAACGTGGCGGCGGTTCCGGCGATGCGTTCCTTGTCGCCCTCCGCCAGTTGCAGTGTCAGTGTCAGGCAGCGGATATACTGTTGCATCGGCAGGGTTATTTTCAATGTATCGTCAGCCGCCACGTCCAGTTCCTTTCCGGCGGAAAACAGATACCCCGGTTGCGGAGTGAGTGTGCCGTCGTCTTTCGTGTCCACCGTGGCGGTATTCCCTGTCACGGAAACACCTTCGGGGGTATTGTACGCTAACAACCGGTACGTGCCCGGCGCCAGCAGGCTTTTGAAGGTGTTGGTTTCCGCCGTCACCTCCTGGCTCTCTTCTCCGATGCGCAGCAGGTAGTTTTCGGGCTGCACGGCTTCTTCCGAGCGTCCCGTCCAGTCGGTGGTTACCCGCACCGCGCCCTTGTCCGGATGCGGGGTGTTGTGCAGGTCATCTTTCACGCAACTGCCGAATGACTGGCATACGGCTGCAAATATCAGCAGCTTGCAGATGCCGGACAAATTTATTTTTCGGTTGCCCCTTATCATTTTATGAATGGCTGTTTTCTTCATCTGTCTCTCAATTTTTAATTAACTTCGTTCAAAACCTTATTTGATTTTCAACATTAAAGTATAGTCTCAACTCTCAATTTACCGACCATACCAGCGTGACGCCAAGTTGGTTGATGCCCCAATGGTTTTTCGTTTGGTTCTCTCCGCGTACACGCACCCCGTCCGTCACCCGGTATTTGTCATACTCCGCATGGGTATAGCCGATGCCTGCATGGAAATCCAGCGACAGCCGGCTGTTCAGTGGCAGCGTATAGCCGCCCGTGATGCCACCGCCCTGATAGTCGCCCTGCTTGCCCGTTTCGCCGAGCTTGTAGTTGAACTCGCCGATGTGGTACATCACGCCGAGATAGCCCCGTTTCTCCTTATCTATATAATAGCGCACTTCGGGCGATACTTTCCAGAGGGCATATCTTCTGTCTTTGTCGCTCCACGACCACGAAGTCCACGAGCCGTTTACGAGGATGCCCACGTGACGGTTGACGCGCCATTCGATGCCGAGGTCGGGAGTGAGCGTAGCCCAGCGCAGCAGGTTGGCACGCAGGGCAAAGGTGTAGGGCTTGGCTTCGGCTGACAGACGTGCCTGCTCTTCGGCTTCAAGGCGTCGGCGTTCGTCCTCTGTCCGGCGTTGTTCCTCCGCTTCGGCAGCCTTCCGGAGTGCAGCTTCCGCTTCACGGCTCGCGGCGGCTTCGCGGGCGGCAAGTTCCTGTTGTTTCTGTTGTTCGGCGGCAAGCCGGGCATGGGCTTCGGTTTGTTGCTGTTCCTCAATCTCGCGGTAATAGCTCCGCACCGTCTCGGCGGCTTTCGTTCCGGCAATCCGTTCTATCTTTTCCACACCGGCGGGGAAGGCAACCACCACCACTTCCCGCAGGCTGTCGGCGTAGGGAGTGGCAATGCGGCGGTCGGTGACGAACATCTGCTCGGTGATGCCCATGCGCTGTATCAGTTCCGATTTCACCCGGCTGCTACGCAGGTAAGCCATCCGTTGTGCCGTTGTCTCATCGTTGCCCGTGGCGGCATAACTGCTCACCGAGATGTACATCCGCCCTGCACGCAGGTGGTCGATGTGGGCTTGCAGCACGGCGCAAAGGCGGTTCAACTCCGTCTGGTTGCCGGCGTAGGGCACATAGAACACGTCTTTCCGCGGCACAAAGCGGAACACAAAGGCGGTATCCGCTGTTGCTGCCGCTTTGTCCTGTGCCTTGCCTGCCAACGCAAGCAATGCGAGCAAGAGGGTAAATCCTGTTCGTTTCATTCTTCTTATCATAGTCTCTTTATGGATTGATTTCACATACTCCGGAAGGAGGGATAGGAACATAAAAAAGCCACAAAAAGAAAAGATATTCTCTTTGTGGATATATATTGTATTTTGTTGATTTTTAGATATACTACGCGCGCACGAACTTTGTTTATATGCGTCTGCTCCTGTGTGTGTGTTAGAAAATTATTTCTAACAGCCAAATAAAAAGAGTTAAATATATCCGCACACCTTTGTTTCATTACCTTTGCTTCGTTTGAACAATACCGGCTAAAATTAATAGTCAGTTCAAAGGTAGCCCTTATGGAAATATCATCCAAGAAAAAAAGGATTCGGCATGTATCACTTTGGCACAAATATATACCACTTTGGCACAAGCCATTTTCGTTTTGTCCGGTTTTCTTTTTATCTTCCTTATTTCCAGTTATTTACATTATTTTTCGATATTCACTGGGTGTCATGCCGAATTTGCTCCGGAACAGCCGGTTGAAGGTAGGGACATTGGGCAATCCACATTTTTCGGCGATAGTCGGTATGGTGTAATCAGGATTGTTTTTTAATAACTTTGCCGCAAATTCCAGCCGTTTTTTATTGATATATCCCGTTGTGTTCAGCCCCGTATTCTGTTGTACCATCTTTCCCACTCTGGTTTTGTTCACCCCCGTGAGCTTTACAAAATCCTCCCGTGACAAGTCCGGGTTCAGATATAGTTTGCCACGTGTGACCGTATCGTCCAGCTTTTCAAACAGCATCCGGTTTTTCTCTTCCTCTTCCGTGTCGGTTACCGTTTCTTCACATGCCTCCGGGCACGGTTCATCTGTCCGTCCGTCCGCTTCTTCTGCATCGTCCGCACCCGTTATTTTCTCCTTATCCGCTATCGCATCGTTATCCGGTACGATGCGAGTATCCGGCAAGTCGGCAGTACCGTTATTTTCTGTCACTTTGCGCAGTTTCTCCTTGGTTTCTTCCAACTCATCCTTATAACTTAGCAGGTCATCAATCGTTTTCACCATGGCCGTATTCTTCCGGTGGATGGTACGGGTATGCCGCACATAGAATACGAACAGCATCACTAAGATAACAAGAACCACCCCGGAAGAGAGCAGCAGCGTGGTGCGCCTTTTCACCCGTTCCGTCTGTTCCTGTAGTGCCGCTTCCTTTTCGTGCGTTTCATAGATGGTCGCCAGTTCGATGGCGGAGCTTTGCTGTTCCCGTGCCTTCAGGCTGTCCGTCAGGATGGCGAGGGCTTCATAGTAGCGCGATGCTAACTTATGGTTCCCTTTGCCCTCGTAGGCTTTCGCCAGCGAGCGTTTCGCCGTCATCATGTGGTAGTTGATGGTATCTTTGTTGGCATAGAGGAAGGCTTCGCGCGGTGTGTACATCTCTATCACCTTGTCATAGCGTTTCCTGTCCATCAGATAAGGGATAATCAGGTAATCGTCTTTGGTATATGCCTCACCGATGGCTTCCCATTTCCGGTAGGCTTCGTCCGCTTCGCTGATCCGTCCCATCCGGGAGAACACCACCGCACGGTGCGCATACAGCGTTTTCTTCTCCTTCTCCGCCAGATTGCCGATGCCCGGTTCCCCGTCGGTTGCCTCCGTCACCACCTTTTCCAGCTCTTCCAGTGTTTGCAGCGCATCCTTGTAGTGCTTGTCCCGTTGCTGCATGATGAACAGCGAATTGTAATCGTACCGCAAGTTGTCATATTTATAGGTATAGTCCGTCTGCTTCATCAGGGCGATGGCTTCCTTTATCATTTCGTAGCCCCGTAGCTTGTCCTCCTGGTAATAGATCATCTTTCCCATATTGAACAGGGCGATGGACTTCATTTCCATATTGCCGCACTGCTCCGCCTTCTGCAACAGCAGCCGTACATAGCCCGCTTTCTTTGCCTCGTCGTGCAGGCAGTCGTAGCAGGAAATCATGCGGTGTACCTGCTCCATATATTCCTTGTCGCTGTTTCGCACCGTGTCGCTTTCCAGTACCCGTTTGTAGTATTTCAGTGCTTGCAGGTAGCGTCCCGTATTGAAATACAGGTCGCCTTCGGTCACGTCCAGCCGGTAGGATGAATAGCTGTTCCGCTTGCGCAGTTCCTTGATGATCCGCACCGCCTTGTCGAAGTCCGAGAAGGTATATTCATAAACGTAGTCGTCGGTCAGCAGGCTGTCCGGCAACACTTCCGTTTTTTCGGTTCCTCTTTCCGCTGCCATCGTGCCGGTGGGCAGGTTGCCCGCTAATACGAAGCAGGCAAAACAGAGGATATAGTAATAAATTTTATTCATAATTCGTGTTTTAGTATCATGCCACGCGACACAACCTTTGGCAAAATTAAGATAAAATTAATCACGGGAGAAATAAATGCCCGGTGAAAATCAATTTTATTCCGCCGGTGCCACTTGCTTCCACTTGGGTGCCACTCAATGCCACCCCTGCAAGAATCCATTGTATTACAACTGCTTGCATCTACTTTCGCCCCGCATTGCAATTGATGCAAGTTACATAAAACAAAAGACAATGGAAGAAAACCAGAATGAAGAAGAAGTATTGCTCGTGGCCGACAAGAACGACGATGGCAAACTCAAGGCAGTGGACAAGTCCGCTGCAAAGGAAGGGATATGGCGTTTATTGCTGCCCTCGATGGAAAATCTCGATGACTTTCTGAAAGTGAACAAGCAGTCCTCCATCTTAGAGGACTTTTTTCTCAATTTCAGGCATCAGTACCAACAACCCACCGACTTTCCTTTCTACCGTATTCCCGCCTCCCTGCTGGATACGCTGGACGTGTTTACCGACATGCTCCGACATCCCGAAGACAACAAGGCTTTCATCGACCTGTACAAGATCAATCCGAATGATTATCCGATACTGGCACAGGAGCAGGAATCTCCCTCCGAAACGGAACAGCAGGCGCAGCCGTTGGCTTTTGAGAGCCGCGTGGATTGGGAACAGCTCGCCCGTCTGGGCATCACGCGCCAGTCGTTGGAACAGGGCGGCGACTTGTCAGCCGTCCTCTCCGGCGGCAAGTCCGGTCTGGTCACCATCTCCACCGAGATAGAGGGCATCCCCATCACCACGCAGGGACGCATCCATTTTCAGGAAGGCGCGGACGGCAAACTGGACTTGAAGATCGACTGCTACCGTCGCGAAGCCGCCCTCGACCTGCCGTTCCACGGCGTACTGTTGGACAAGGAAACAAGGGACAATATCCTCGCCACCGGCAACGCCGGTCATCCCGTCCTTCTCCCGTTGGACGGCGGCGACCCCAAGCCCTGCCTCGTTTCACTGGACAAGTTGACCAACAACCTCGTCGCCGTTCCGGTGGACGACATCCTTATCCCGATGGAGATCAAGGGCGTCACCCTCACCCCGGAGCAACACCGCCAGCTCTCCGAAGGCGGCAAAGTACTGATAGAGGGCATGGACTCGCAGTGGAAAAGCAAGTTCGACGCCTACATGCAGTACAACGTAGCCAAAGAAAAGTTCGACTACAACTTCGACGGGCTGGACAGGAACCGCTACAAGAAAATGGAACAGCAGCAAAAGGCATCCGACGCACAGTCGCAGGGCAACGTACCGTCCCAGGACAATGCACAGACCGCCGCCGCCAAATTCTTTGTCCCCAAAAGGCTGCTCGGCAAGGAACTCACCCCCGAACAGCAGGAGAAATTCGGCAAGATGGAGACTATCTACGTCACCGGCATGAAAGACCGCGACGGGCAACCGTTCAATGCCTATGTCCGCATGAACCTCGACCGGGGCAAGCCCGACTTCTTCCGCTACAATCCCGACAAAGCCAAAAGTCAGGCAAGGGAAATCACCCCCACAGCCGACCACAAGACACAGGTAGCGGTGAACAACGGTGCAACCGACGAAGCCACCAGGCATGTGCAACGACCGCTGAAACCGGCGGCGGCACAACCGGCGCAAGTCGAAGCCGCCAAGCAGGAGGAAAAGAAAGAAGTGAAGAAAAAGAGCGGCAAAGGAAGAAAATTATAAAAACGTAAAACCTAAAAAAGTAAAGTTATGAAAGTCATTATTGCAGAGAAACCGAGTGTGGCACGGGATATTGCCCTCATTGTGGGCGCTAAAGAGCGCAAGGACGGATACATGGAAGGTAACGGCTACACCGTTACATGGGGATTCGGTCATCTGGTGGGATTGGCAATGCCCGAAGCCTACGGCTTCGAAGGCTTCCGCCGGGAGAATCTCCCCATCTTTCCGGAGCGTTTCCAGCTTGTCCCCCGTCAGGTGAAGGACGGCAAGCAGTACAAGGACGACCCCGGAGCAGTCAAACAACTGGCCGTTATCCGGTCACTGTTTGACAAGTCCGAGAGCATCATCGTAGCCACCGATGCCGGGCGCGAAGGCGAGTTGATCTTCCGCTACATCTACCATTACCTCGGTTGTACCAAGCCCTTCTCCCGTCTTTGGATCAGCAGCCTTACCGACAAGGCGATCCGTCAGGGCATGGACAACCTGAAAGACGGCAGAGAATATGACAACCTCTACCGCAGTGCCAAGGCACGCAGCGAAGCCGACTGGCTCGTCGGCATCAATGCTTCCCAAGCCCTTTGCCTCTCCGCCGGGCGTGGTGTCTTCTCCCTCGGCAGGGTGCAGACACCCACCCTGATGATGATATGCAACCGCTACATGGAGAACAAGAATTTCACCCCGCAGAAATACTGGCAGCTACGGGTGCAGTCCGGCACCGGCAGCATCACCTTTTCCGCCCTCTCCGCCGCTAAGTATGACCGTCAGGACGAAGCCGCCGCACACTTGCAGCAAATCCAGTCCTCCGGCACCCTGCAAGTGACCGCCGCCGAGAAAAAGGAAGCGTCGCAGGAGCCTCCATTACTCTACGACTTGACTGCCCTCCAGAAAGAAGCCAACGTCCGGCACGGCTTTTCCGCCGACAAGACCCTCTCCATAGCACAGAGCCTATACGAGAAGAAAGTCACCTCGTACCCCCGTACCGGCAGCCGCTATATCTCCGACGATGTATTTGAGATTATCCCGGATCGCATCCGCCTCTTGACCTCATACCCCCGTTTTGCAGCCTATGCCGCTACATTGGACGGTCAGCCGCTCAACTCCCGCAGCGTCAATGCCGCCAAGGTCACCGACCACCATGCGTTGCTCGTCACCGAGAATCTCCCCGGCGACCTCTCACCGGACGAGCGCACCATCTACGAGATGATAGCCGCCCGCGTGCTCGAATCCTTCTCCGCCAAATGCCTGATGGAGCGGACAGCCGTCACCTTGCAGTCTGCCGGTGTCACCTTCTCCGTGCGTGGCAGCATCATCCGGGTTCCCGGCTGGCGTTCCGTGCTCAACCTTCCCGATGAAGACGAAGAGGACAATGCCACTCTGCCCGAACTTCACCAGGGCGACTCCCTACCTATATATAATAGCGAAGCATTGGAGAAACAGACCAAGCCCCGCCCGCTGCATACCGAAAGCACCCTGCTTGCCGCAATGGAAAGCGCAGGCAGGGAGTTGGAGAACGAAGAAGAACGTCAGGCAATGAAAGAGGCGGGCATCGGCACGCCTGCAACCCGTGCCGCCATTATCGAGACATTGTTTAGCCGTGACTACATCCGCCGTGAGAAAAAATCCCTCGTCCCGACTGAAAAAGGGCTGGCCGTCCATTCCATTGTCCGGGACAAGAAGATAGCCGACATCTCCATGACCGGCAGTTGGGAGAGTGCCCTTGCCAAGATCGAAACCGGCGGGATGGATTCCGACACCTTCCACCGCGGGATAGAAGTCTATACCGCACAGATAACCACCGAATTGCTCAATGCCACTATCTCCATAGCGTCCGCAACGGACAGTCCCGTTTGCCCCAAATGCAAGCAGGGGCATGTGCTGTTCTTCAACAAGATAGCCAAATGCAGCAATGTGGACTGCACCCTGAAAGTGTTCCGCGGCATCTGTAACAAGCAACTGACCGACAAACAGATCACCGAACTCGTAACCAAAGGCAAAACCGGTGTTATCAAAGGCTTGCAGGGTAAGAGCGGCAAATCATTCGATGCCGCCCTTGCCTTCGATGCACAGTTCAATGTTACCTTTTCCTTTCCAACCTCTAAAAAATCCAAGTAATGAATAAGAATAAGAATAAGAAAAATAAGAACAGACAACAGTTCCAGCAACAAGGAAAGCAGCAGCAACAGCAGCAGAAACACCCCGGACAACAACCGCAGGAATTGTCCTATTACCGTTTATTATTGCTTTCTTTCCTCAAAGAATCCCATCCCGAATTAGCCGGTGACAGCGACTTTATCGCCGCCCGTGCCGACAGTGCCGCCGAAGAGTATAGCGAATCTGTCCGTTCCGGCTCTACCCACGATGCCGCCGCCGAAGCCGCCAATCAGGTTTTGTTTGCCGGTCTTCACTTTTCAAAGTACGATGTGATCGTCACCGTCCTTTGGAACGAGTTCAGCGATGAAGTGCCGCAGGGCAGTGCCAAGACCCTTGCCGTGCAGCTCCTTCCGGTTTGTGAAGAAGTGTTTGCCAAATACCCCCTTTCCGATGATTTTCAGTTCGAGCCTGCTTTCGACAACCTCTATACGGAAATCACAGGTACCATCTTAATCTGGTTGGACGAGAATGGCATACAATAAGAAAGCGCACCTGAAAGACAATATCGAAGCAATCAAACTGGCATTTGCGTTGGAGCGTGAAGGGCGCACCGCCACCCCCGAAGAACAGGCAGTCTTGCGTGCCTATTCCGGTTTCGGTGGGATCAAGGCAGTGCTCAATCCCGCTTCCAGCCTTGCCGACGTTGCCCGTTGGACAAAGAGCGACCGCGAGTTGTTCCCACTTGTTTCCCAGCTCCACAGCGTCATCCGCAGCCATTCAAAAGACGAAGCGGAATACAAGCGTTACTTTTCCAGTTTGAAAAACTCTGTCCTGACGGCGTTCTACACGCCGCAGGACATTGTATCAGTTCTTGCTTCCGAATTGGGCAACTACGGAATTGCCCCGTCCCGTTTCCTCGACCCGTCGAGCGGAACCGGAGTATTTGTCGATGCTTTCCAACAACATTCCGCACAACAACAGCTATCTGAACAGCAGTCCGCCAAACAGCAGTCATCTGAACAGCAGTCATCTGAACAACACTCATCCGAACAGCAGCCCTCTCGCACCGGATTATCCCCAGCCGGATTATCCCGTCCCGAAATAGTCTGCTTTGAAAAAGACCTCCTGACCGGCAAAATTCTCTCTCACCTTCACCCCGAAGCCAAAGTAGAAATTACCGGTTTCGAGGATAGCGGGCTTCGTTACCTGAACCGTTTCGACATCACCGCTTCCAACATTCCCTTTGGCGATGTGGCGGTTTTCGACCCCTCATTCACCAAGAGCAAGAGCCTTGTCCGTCAGCACGCCGCCAAGAGCCTGCACAACTATTTCTTCCTGAAGGGACTGGACAACATTCGCGAAGGGGGCATATTAGCTTTTATCACCTCGCAGGGCGTACTGGACTCCCCGGCGAATGAAAACATCCGCTACCAGCTCATGCAACATTCCCATTTGGTGTCCGCCATCCGTCTGCCCAACAACCTCTTTACAGACGGTGCAGGCACCGAAGTAGGCAGTGACCTGATTATCCTTCAAAAGAAATCCGATAAGACAGAGCCGCTTACCGATGACGAACATGCGTTCATCGCTTCCAGCCCGCGACCGGAGGGGTTCAGTACGAATGACTACATCTTCCGGAATATCCCCATCATCCATACCAAAGCCTGTGTAGATACCGACCCCTACGGGCATCCCGCAATGGTTTACATCCACGAAGGAGGTTTGCCCGGTATCACTTCCCAGCTCCGGAGCTTGCTTCGCAATGACTTCTACCGCCGGTTGAACGTCCCCCTCTATCAACAATTCCTCCCGTTGGAAGAACAGCAGAGCAGGGTACAGATGCAACATACCCAACCCACACGGTTGAATGAAGCACCGGAACAGAGCAAAGAAGCGGAACAAGTACCGGCACCGAAACCAGTACCAGAGCAAACTAAAGCTCCCGAACCGGAAAATAGATCCGAACCGACAACCGCTACCGTGGAAAAACCGTTGCCCGAACCGAAAGAAGAAATCGAACTTTCCCTTTTCTCTCCACCGGTATTGAGCCTGTACGACCTCTTTGAGTTCACAGCAGAAGAGCGTACCCAGATAACCCCGAAACGCGGCAAACGCCGTTCCGCATCCTCCTCCCGAAAACAGCCCGTACAAGGCAACCTTTTCGGCGAACCGGCTACCGGTACAGCCCAACCCACCGGCAAGAAGCCCAAAGGAAAGTCCGTAGTGAAACCCACCGTTACCCCGGCAGCCTCCGGTGTCCCCAGCGATGATAACAAAATCCTGCTTCGGACAGAAACCAAAATCGAAGACCAGGCAGCAACAGAAGCAGCAAGAATCGCCGCCGAAGAGGAACGCAAACAGCGGATGCAGCCCCGTCCATACCCCAACGAAATCCCGTCCCATTACAAAGACGGCTCATTGGTAGTTCTGGGCAACGGCATCGGCTATATCCGCGACACCCAAATTGCCCCGATGTTCCACCCCCTCGAACTGCCCGACCGACAGCTCCGCAAACTCTCGCTCTATGTCGAAATCCGTGATACCTATCACGACCTCTACAACAGCGAAGCCACCGAACGCAAAGAAAACACCGTCCGGCGCGACCAGCTCAACGCCCTGTACGATGATTTTGTCCGTCAGTTCGGCAACCTTAACAGCCCGAAGAACATAGACCTGATCCGTATGGACAACGACAACCGGACAATCCTCTCACTGGAACGCTACAAAGACGGTCAGGCACTCAAAGCCGACATCTTCGACCATCCCGTAGCCTTCAACAAGAACGAACTGACCCACGTCGATACCTCGGACGAAGCCCTTTCCGCCTCACTCAACAAATACGGCGAAGTCAACCTCGAATACATGGCAAGGCTCACCGACAAGACCGAAGACGCCCTGCTCGATGACCTCAAAGGGCGTGTATTCTTCAATCCTCTCATCAAAGGTTACGAGATAGCCGACAAATTCATTGCCGGTAACGTCATTTCCAAAGCCGAAATGATAGAGGACTACATCGCGAACCACCCCGGCAACGACCGTGCCTCACAGTCGCTCGATGCCCTGCGTGCCGCCTTTCCCGTACCCATCCCGTTTGAAGAACTCGACTTCAATTTCGGCGAACGCTGGATACCAATGGGCATCTACGAGAAATACGCCTCCCGTCTTTTCGATACCGACGTCAAGATTACCTACGCCGCCAGCCGCGACGAGTTCAGCGTCAGCGCATCCGCCCGTGGCAACGTCCGCATCCGCGAACAATATTGCGTCAAGGCCGAGAGCCGCCGTTACGACGGACTCAACCTGATGAAACACGCCATTCAGAACACCTCGCCCGACATCACCAAAAAAGTATTGGTAGGCGACGATGTAGTCAAAGTCCGCGACACCGAAGCCATCCAGCTTGCCAATAGCAAGATAGACGAAATCCGCAACGGCTTCAGCGATTGGTTGAAAGAACAGTCCCCGGAGTTCAAACAGCGGCTCACCGACATGTACAACCGCAAGTTCAACAACTCCGTCAAACCCAAGTACGACGGCTCCATGCAGTCCTTTCCCGACCTTGACCTCAAAGCATTGGGCATCCCTGACCTCTACGGCAGTCAGAAAGATGCCATCTGGATGACCAAAATCAACGGCGGTGGCATCATTGACCACGAAGTAGGCGGCGGCAAAACCCTGATTATGTGTGCCGCCGCCTACGAAATGAAGCGTTTGGGATTGGCAAACAAACCGATGATTATCGGTCTGAAAGCCAATATCCACGAGATAGCCCAGACCTTCAAGACCGCCTATCCCAATGCCCGTGTCCTCTATCCCGGCAAAGAAGATTTCACCCCCGAAAACCGTGTCCGCATCATGCGTGAGATGCAGAACAACGATTGGGACGCCATCATCCTGTCTCACGAACAGTTCGGCATGATCCCCCAATCCCCGGAGATACAGAAACAAATCTTGCAGCAGGAACTGGACAGCGTAGAAGAGAACCTCGAAGTCCTCACCCAGCAAGGCGAAGACGTTTCCAACGGTATGCTCAAAGGCGTAGAGAAACGCAAGGCGAACCTCGAAGCCAAAATCAAGGCACTCACTTTCGACATCGAGAACCGCAAAGACGACGTCGTGGACTTCAAGCTCATGGGCATCGACCACCTGCTCGTGGACGAGAGCCATTATCAGAACTTTTAGGAATTTCCGATAAAATTATTCAATTGTTTAG
>ENA-OYXD01000909-OYXD01000909.1-human-gut-metagenome-genome-assembly--contig:-NODE-909-length-14703-cov-4.542531_pt1 | contig 14703 bp, 14 predicted proteins | sample MGYA00244818_ERZ653412 | MGnify/ENA primary metagenome ERZ653412 (study PRJEB26926, sample SAMN06165146) | human gut metagenome | biome: ENVO:00009003; feature: ENVO:2100002; material: ENVO:00002003...
CAGATACAATAGCGCCATAAACGAAAAGAAAGAAAGCCGTCAGGGGACGGCGGAAAGGAGATCGAAATGAAAAAACTTGTAACTTTGGCTTTGGTTTGCGTTTTGGGTTTATCCGCGCTGGGATTTACAGCCTGCGCAGCGGAACCTGTGAAAGTAAAGGTTCTCGACGAAATTTTGCTTACGAAGGAAAGCTATGCTTTCGCGGTTAAAAAAGGCGATACGAAAACTAAGGAAAGTATCGACGCGTTTATGACGAAAATCGAAGAGGACGGCACACTCGACAGCATTATCAACGAATTTTTCGACGGCACGAGCGATTTTACCTACACAAATCCTTCTTCGAGCAAAGACTGTCTGATGATTGCCACGAGCGCGGACTTCCCGCCGTTCGAATATAAAGCGGGCAACGCGTTTACGGGCGTGGATATCAAAATCGCAAAACTGTATGCGGACAGCCTCGGCAAAACGCTTTATGTCGACGATATCGGTTTCGACCAGGTAATTTTGGCCATGGGGCAGGATAGTAACAATTACGTGCTGGGCATGGCTGGAATCACGAAAAACAAAGAACGCGAAAAGTCGATGGATTTCAGCAAAGAATATTATGAATCCGCACAGGTTATCATCGTGAAAGAAAGCGATACCGCTTTCGACGACTGCAAGACTGCTGCGGACGTGGAAGCCGTGTTGAAAGCGCAGCCGAAAAAATATAAAGTCGGCACGCAGAAAGGCACGACGGGATATATGTATTCCAACGGCGACGAAGGGTTCGGATACGAAGGTTTCGGCAATCTGAAAACCGTGCAGTACGATGCGGGCGCGTTGGCGGTCAAGGATCTTTCCAACGGCAAGATCAATGCCGTCATAATCGACCTGCAACCCGCGCTTATGATTGCGAAAAGCGTGAACGCGACGATTGAATAAGTCATGAAGTGGCAGATTTTTTACGAAGCGTTCTTCGTTCAGGAAGGTTATAAAACATTTTTAGAAGGCTTAAAAAACACCGCTATCATAGCGGTGTTGGGCCTTTTTATAGGTTTTTTTATAGGCGCGCTGATCGCCGTAGTCAAGATAACGCCCGTCAATAACTGGCTGTTTAAAATTCTGCGGGCGATAGGGAATGTATATGTCGCGGTTTTCCGCGGAACGCCGATCGTCGTGCAGTTGCTGCTCATTCACTACGTGCTGTTTCCGCTGGCGGGCATCAATATTCCCGCGTTGGCGGAGGGTTTTATCACGTTCGGACTGAACAGCGGCGCGTACATATCGGAAATCATGCGCGGCGGGATACTTTCCGTCGATAAAGGACAGATGGAAGCGGGGCGCAGCCTCGGCATGGGATACGTCGCCACGATGGTGCGCATCGTACTGCCGCAGGCGATCAAAAACATTCTGCCCACGCTCGGCAACGAATTTATCGCGCTGGTAAAAGAAACCTCTGTGGTAAGCTTTATCACCGTAGTGGATATTTACAAGGCGTTTCAGAGCATTGCGAACAGCACGTACGAATACATCGTTCCCTATCTCATGCTCGCGCTCGTGTACCTCGTGCTGGTGCTTTTGATCACTCTTTTGGTGAAATTGCTCGAAAGGAGGTTGAGGGCAAGTGATAGACGTTAAAAACATCTATAAAAAGTTCGGCAGCCTCGAAGTGTTAAAAGGCGTCAGCTGCAAGATAGAAAAGGGCGAAAAGATCGTTATCGTGGGACCTTCCGGGAGCGGAAAGAGCACCTTTCTGCGCTGTATGAACCTTTTGGAAACGCCCACTTACGGAGAAGTTTGGCTGGAAGGCGAGCTTCTGACGCCGATAGACCCGTATCTGCATTTCGACGTGATACGAAAGAGCAAAACGTATGCCGCTATGCTGGCGGCGGCGAAAGCCGCCGAGCCGTCTGCGGACGAAACGGCGCTTGACGCGGCCGTGATCGCCGAGATCAAGGCGAAAGATCTGCTCAAAAAGCGCGAGGGCAAGGAATACAAACAGGCTATTTCCGCGCTGTACAAGGAAAATCACCAGGACATCAACAAGGCCCGCATGAAAATGGGCATGGTTTTCCAGCATTTCAACCTGTTTCCGCACCTGACCGTGTTGCAGAACATGACGCTCGCGCCCGTTAAGCTGAAAAAAATTCCGCCCGAAGAGGCGAAGGAAAAGGCGCTTGCGCTTTTGAAGCGCGTGGGGCTGGAAGATAAGGCGGACGTGTATCCCGCCACGCTTTCGGGCGGGCAGAAACAGCGCATCGCCATCGTGCGGGCGCTGGCGATGGAGCCGGACGTCATGCTTTTCGACGAACCGACGAGCGCGCTCGATCCCGAAATGGTGGGAGAGGTGCTCAACGTCATGGTCGATCTGGCGAAAGAGGGCATGACCATGATCGTCGTTACTCACGAAATGGGATTTGCGCGCGAGGTCGCCACGAAAGTGCTTTTCATGGACGACGGCGTCATCAAGGAAGCGAGCAATCCGAAAGAGTTTTTCGAAAATCCGAAAGACGAAAGACTGAAAGAATTCCTTTCCAAAGTTTTATAAGTTTTTTCTTTTGCCGCAGCCGCGCTTATGTCAAGCGCGGCTGCGGTATTTTAAATGGCTTTTTCTCCCGTTTCGGGGCGATTTTTGCATAAATTCCCCGTTTCGACAGACAATAGTTTTATGAAAATAAAAAAGGAACTCAAAAAAAGCAAGGCGTATCTGCAAAAACAGTTCTCTTCGGACGATATAAAAGAACTGTCGTTTACGGTTTGCGGAAAAGAAATATACCTTATTTTTCTCGACGGACTGACAAATAAGGATTCCATCGGGCGGCAGATCATGCTCCCGCTCAAAGAGCTGAAAGAGGTAACGATCGAGAGCATGGAAGGCTGTATTCTGGAACCCGAACTCACGCGGGTTACGGACTACGAGCAGGTGATAGACGAAGTTTTGATCGGCAATACGGTGGTGCTTGCGGACGGCGTTGCGGGCGGTATATCCGCCGCCGCGAAAGCGTTCGACAAGCGGCCCGTAGCGGAACCGCCTACGGCGACCGTACTGCAGGGGCCGAGAGAGGGGTTTGTGGAAACCGTGCAGACAAACATTTCGCTGTTGCGCAGAAAGCTGAGAAGCAAGGATCTGAAGTTCGAACAGTATAAGGTCGGCAAGTATTCCGACACGCTCGTCGTGGTCTGTTATGTGGACGGCGTGGTGAAAAAGGGACTGAAAGAACAGATCGTCAGGCGAATAAAGCAGATCGATATAGACGCGGTGCTCGACAGTTCTTACGTGGCGCGTTTCCTCGCGGAACACAACACGTCGCTCTTCAAGCAGTTCGGCATGACGGAAAAACCCGATATTCTGGCGGCGAGGATATTGGAAGGGCGAGTCGGCGTCATCGTGGACGGATCGCCCATGGTGCTCACCGCGCCCTATATCCTTTTGGAGGACTTTCAGAGCCCCGAAGATTACTACGTATCGCGCTACCGCGCGTCGATCGGGCGGGGCATACGGCTCATATCCATCCTTATATCCCTGCTGGCGCCGGCGTTTTTCGTGGCGGCGCAGCTATATCATCTGCAGGTCATACCGCTGACCTTTCTGCTGACCATAGTCAACAGCATCAAAGGCATACCGTTTTCGCCGAGCAGCGAGATGTTTTTCACCTTGCTGATCTTCGAGATACTCAACGAAGCGAGCGTGCGCATGCCGAAATACGTCGGCATGGTCGTATCCATCGTCGGCGGTCTTGTGCTCGGCGAGACGGCGGTTACGGCGGGCATCATTTCGGCGCCGACGCTCATGATCATAGCGCTTTCGGGCATATGCCTTTATACCGTGCCCGCGCTCGAACGGGAATTTTCCGTTATACGCGTGCTGCTGCTTATCGTGGCGGGCGCGCTCGGCGGATACGCGCTCATTCTTTCCGTATGCGCCCTGCTCGTCTATCTGTGCGCTTTCGAAAGCTTCGGAACGCCCCTGCTGGCGCCCTACGCCCCGCTGGTCCTGCCCGACCTCAAGGACGGGTTCATCAAGGGAAACATGAGCGACAAGGCCTACCGCCCGCTGATCTTCGGCAGTCCGAATAAGATACGCATGCGGCTCAAAAAGGAGAAAAAGAATGTTCAATAAGCAATACGATAAATTCAACGTGCGGAACGTATGTCTGTTTCTGATCGCATTCGTTCCCGTTACGAAAATATTTCTTCTTCCCTCCATCATGGCGCAGTTCGCGTTTTCGGACATGTGGATTTCCGCGCTTCTCAACGTGGCGCTCGATACGCTCACGCTCTTTTGCGCGCTGTCCCTTTGGAAGAGATACGAGGGGCGGGATTTCTACAATATCCTCGCCGATAATTTCGGCAAGACGGCGGCGAAGATCGTTTACGCGCTGTACTTTCTCTATTTCATACTCAAAGCGTATTCTCCCGTTACCGAACAAAAGACGTATGTGGAGCGCACGCTTTACGAAAGCACGGCGACGGTATTCACCTTTCTGCCGTTTTTCCTCGTCAGCGCCTATCTTGCCTCCAAAAAGCTCTTCGTGCTGGGGCGGCTTGCGGACATCATGTTCCTGTTCACGCTCACGGGGTTCGTTCTGCTCTTCGCGCTCGCCTTTGCCAACACCGACTTCGGCGCGGTGCTGCCCATAGGCATCAACGGCGTGGGAAAGATCGCGAAAGGCTCGTTCATCAGTCTGAACTGGTTCGGGGACGGCGTATATTTTTTCTTTCTGATGGGGCGCGTGCCGCCCGAAAAGAAAGCGGGGGTGAGAATTCTGCCTACCTTCGCCTGCGCGGGGCTGCTGGTAGTGCTCTTTATGGTCATGTTTTACGGTTCGTTTTCCTTTATCGCGCCGCGGCAGGAATTCGCGCTGACGGAGATCGCAAAATACTCGGTGTCCATCAACAATATCGGGCGGTTCGACTATATCGCCGTGTTCTTTCTGCTCTTTACGGGCGCGGTCGCCATGGCGCTGCCGCTGTATTTCGCCACGGAGTGTTTTATCAAGGTTTTCAATCTGCAGGCGAAGATGTGGACTTCGATCGTCATACACGCCTGCATGTTCGTGATCATTTACGTCATAGCGGAATACGTCAATACGGCAATGCGCGTAATAACCTTTTATATCAGCTGGTTCTTTATCGTCATGGCGTACGTGGTGCCGCTTTTGACGCTTTTTCTGAGAAGAGGAGGGAGGAAAATTGCAGAAAAAAACAAGTCTTAAACTCTTTGTCATCGTCATCGCGTTCTGCGCGCTGCTTTTTTTTACGAACAGTTTCGGGATAATAGACATAGAAAAGACCGCCATCATAACGGCGATCGGGCTGGACATGGAAGGGGAAGAATACGAAATAACCGTGCAGGTGGCGGTGCCGCAGGCGAGCACGGCCACGCAGGAAAACAGCAAGGCGGTGATCTCTGCCTCGGGCGCGACGGCGAGCGAGGCCATGCACCAGATCGGCGACATCACGGGCTGGTATCCCAACCTGGGCTTTTGCAACCTCATCATTCTGGGCGAAACGATGTTCGAAGACAATATCGCCAAGGGGCTGGACTATTTTTCCAAGACCTTCAAACTGCAGGATTCCGCCTGTCTTGCGGCCTGCGAGGGAAAGGCGAAAGACCTCTTGAAGACCGCCACGCCCCTCGACAACATCTCTTCGTTCGCCATTCAGAAAATTCTGCTGAAAAATCCCGGTATGACGAGCGACGTCGCCACGGTGGACATCAAGGACTTTTCCGTCGGGTATTATTCCAACCAGAGTTCGGCGTTTATGCCGCTGATCCGTTCGATCGAGGTGCCGGGAACGGAGGATTCGCAAAAAGCGGGCGGCGGGGAGAGCGGCGGGAGCGGCAAGGGGAACAAGGTGTTCGACGCGTCCTATACGCTGCTTTTCAAAAACGGCATGAAAGCGGAAACGCTGGACGACCATGAAACAAAAACGTTCAATTTGCTCCGCGAAAAGGTGAAACAGAGCACCTTTATCGTGGACGACGTGGAAATCGACGGTGAAAAGGAAAACTTTCTGCTCAACATCATCAGCAACAGGTGTAAACTCAGTCTGCGGTTCGACGGCGCGCAGCCCGTGCTGAAAATCGACGCGCGGATCATAACCCGCGTGGAGGACCGCACCACAGCGGATAAACGCGCGGGACTGGAAAGCGCCGTGTTCGTGCCGGACGAAGCCGCCGCGAAAGCCGAGAGCGATTTTGCGGGATATATGGAATCGATTCTCGAAAAGTGCCGCCGTTCGGGATGCGATCTTTTCGAACTCGACAACCGATTGTTCCGTTATCACCATAAAATGTACGAAGCGTATACGGGAAAACTGTACGATACGCTTAAACTCGAACTCAACGTCGACTTTACCGGCGTGAAATAAAAAATCCCCGCGGTAAACCGCGGGGATTTTTTCATATCGTCCATTCGCCGTCTTTGAAGAGTTCGACTTTTTCTCCGTTTTTCTTAACGCCGGTTACGGAAAGGTCTTCCGTTCCGATCATGAAATCGACGTGCGTGAGAGAATCGTTCGCGCCGTGCGCCTTCAACTCTTCTTCGCTCATCTTGTCGCCGCCGAAGATCGTGGTGGGATACGCCTTGCCCAGCGCGAGGTGGCAGCTGGCGTTCTCGTCGAAAAGCGTGTTGTAAAACAGCGTTTTGGACTGCGCGATGGGGGAGTTTTTCCCGATCAGGGCGACTTCGCCGATATGCGTCGCGCCCTCGTCCGTTTCGAGAATGCCTTTGAGCGTTTCATAGCCTTTTTCGGCGGAAAAGTCCGCGACCTTGCCTTCCTTGAAGGTCAGCGAAAAACCGTCTATCACGTTGCCGTTTTCTACGAGCGGCAGCGCGTTTTTGACCACGCCGTCCACGCGCAGGCGGTGCGGCGCGGTAAACACCTCTTCGGTGGGCATGTTTGCAATGAATTTCACGCCGTCCTGCCCGACTTCCTCCGCGGCGAGCCAGCGGTGATTTTCCGCGAGCCCCACTTTCAGATCGGTGCCGTTCGCCGAGGTGTAGTGCAGGTAATCGAAGTCGTTTTCGTTGAGGAATTCCGCCCGCCTGTTGAGCGTGGCGATATGTTTTTTCCATTCCTCCACGGGGTCGGCGGCATACAGGCGCACGCTCTTCGCAATGGCTTCCCACAGCGTTTCCTGCGGGTCGTCCGCGTCGGGGAATACTTCCTTCGCCCAGGCCTCGCTCGGCACGCTCACCACGCACCAGCGTATGGCGTTGTTCATCACGCCGTCATGAAATTTTTTATTTGCCTTGGAAAAGGCTTTGTTTACGTTGGCGATTTTCTTTTCGTCCAGGCCTTTTAAAATGTTGGGATCTTCCGCCACGATGGAAACGTAGCAATAGCCGCGTTCTAAAAGCTCCAGCTTTTCCGCAACGGCGGAGGGCGGCACGTCGCAGAGGACTTCTTCCGCCGCATGGAGGTAATTGATGCGGGCGAGTTTTTCGTCGCCGTATTTGATTTTGACGTAGGAAGCGCCGACTTCATAGGCTTTTTCCGCGAAAATCCTGCCGATTTCAGCTTTTTCCACAGGGCAGTTGATGAGTACGGGCTGGCCTTTCTGCACGTTTACGCCGAGCCTTAAAATGAGTTCCGCAAAGGTCGTTATTTTTTTCTCTTCCATAAACATAATGTCCTTTTGTTTTTATTATACTAATATTGTACACGCGCGCGGCGTTTCCGTCAAGGCGATTTTTGCGGTTTTTCAAAGAATTTAAACTTAATTACATATTGACATACGATAATATCGGTGATAAAATAAATAAAAAAGGAGTGTCGAATATGCAAAATCCCATCGTGACCATCAAAATGAAAAAGGGCGGGGTCATCAAGGCGGAGCTGTATCCCGAGAAAGCTCCTAATACCGTCAACAACTTTATCTACCTGATTAAGAAAGGTTTTTACGACGATCTTACCTTTCACAGGGTGATCAAGGGCTTTATGATCCAGGGCGGCGATCCCAACGGCAACGGCACGGGCGGGCCGCGGTACACCATCAAGGGAGAATTTACCGCAAACGGTTTCAAAAACGATCTGAAACACACGCGCGGCGTGCTGTCCATGGCGCGTTCCCGCAATCCGAACAGCGCGGGCAGCCAGTTCTTCATCATGCATGCGGACAGCCCGCATCTCGACGGGCAGTACGCGGCTTTCGGCAAGGTGATCGAGGGCATGGACGTGGTCGACGAGATCGCTTCGGGCTACGTCGATTACGAAGACCGCCCGCAGGTTGAGCAGGTCATTTCGAAAATGAGCGTGGAAACGTTCGGACAGGACTATCCCGAACCGGAAATGCTGTAAAGGCGTGAATAGCGAGGGGACGCGCGTGCGCGTCCCGTTTTTTTTCGCGCGCAATTTAAAGGGCGCAGAAATTGACAAAGAGTTAAAAAGGGATTATAATAAAAATATTATGAATTGTAAACAAGTCGTTATTTCCAAGGACCGCCTGAAAGAAATGGACGTGAAACAACTGAATGCGCTGTCGGAGGAAATACGGCGGGAGATCATAGAAAACGCCTATGACAACGGAGGGCACCTCGCCTCCAACCTCGGCGTGGTGGAACTGACCGTCGCGCTCCATTACGTGTTCGATATCCCGGCGGATAAAATTATTTTCGACGTGGGGCATCAATGTTACACGCACAAGATCCTCACGGGGCGCGGGGAAAAGTTTTCCACGCTGCGCACCGAGGGCGGGCTTTCGGGCTTTCCCTGCCGCGAGGAAAGCGAGGCCGATCCCTTTTCCACCGGGCATGCGGGCACGGCGGTCGCAGCGGGGCTGGGCTATTGCTACGCGCGCGATAAGCTGGGCGAAAAATATAAGGTCATTTCCGTCGTGGGCGACGGGGCGCTGGTCAACGGACTGAGCGTGGAAGCGCTCATTTCTGCAAACGAAAAGCCGAAAAATTTCATCGTCGTTTTAAACGACAACGGCATGTCCATTTCCAAAAATACCAGCGGGCTGTACCGCATGCTCACCCGCATGACCACGGGCAGCGGGTACGAAAAGTTCAAGCGCGGCGTAAAAAAGGTTTTCGGCAATTCTTTCGTTACAAAGGGGATGGTCGCGTTCCGCGACTACGTAAAGCGCAATCTGAACAGGCACAATTATCTCGATTATATCGGGTTTAAATACGTGGGCGTCGTGGACGGCCACGACATGAAAGAACTCGTTTCCACTCTGCGGCGGCTGAAAGATACGGAAAAGCCTATATTGCTGCACGTCAACACGACCAAGGGTAAGGGTTACAAAAGCGCGGAGGAGCAGGCCGAACGCTTTCACGGCGTGTCCAAGAAGTTTGAAGACAGCGTGAACGCCTATTCCTCGGCGTTCGGGGAGGCGCTGACCGCCCTCGCGGATAAGGACGACAAGGTTTTCGCCGTTACGGCGGGCATGAAGGACGGCACGGGGCTGGCGGGTTTTGAAAAAGCGCATAAGGAAAGTTTTCTCGACGTGGGTATCTGCGAAGAATACGCGGTAACGCTCGCGGGCGGACTGGCGGCGGCGGGGCTCAAGCCCGTGGTCGCGGTGTATTCCACATTTTTGCAGCGGGCTTACGACGAAATTCTGCACGACGTGGCCTTGCAGAATCTGAACGTTACTTTTTGTCTCGACAGGGCGGGCGCCGTCGGCGCGGACGGCGTTACGCATCAGGGGCTTTACGATCTGAGTTACCTTTCCTCCATGCCGAACATGACGGTGCTCGCGCCCCGCAGCACGGAGGAACTCAAACGCATGCTGGCGTACGCGGCGGAAAAGCCCTCGCCCGTGGCAATCCGCTATCCCAACGGCGAGGAGGAATGTTCCCTGCCGTCGGACGGCGGCGTGGAAACGTGGGAAAAACTCACGCCCGACGGCGACGTAACCGTGCTTGCCGTGGGGCCGAGAATGGTGAACGCCGCGCTCAGAGCGGCGGAAAAGCGAAAAAAGGTATGCGTGGTGAACGCGCGGTGCGTTTGCCCGCTCGACGTCGCCATGCTGGAAAGCGTCGCGCGCCGTCCCGTGATCACGATGGAGGAAAACGTGCTGAGAGGCGGTTTCGGCAGCGGCGTTCTGGAATACTTCGCGCGCCGCGGCGGAAAATTCCGCGTAAAGAACCTTGCGTTCGAGGTCGGCGTGGTGAAACAGGCGAGCGTGAAACGCCAGCTCGAACAGGCGGGGCTGACTACGGAAAAACTGCTCCGGACGATAGAGGAAATTTTATAGACGGATGAAAAAGATCATTGCGCTCGGCGGCGGGGAACTGAAAGCGAAGACTACCCTTGCCGTCGACGAATACATAGCGGGCCTGGCGAAGACGCGCGCAGGGGAAAAGCGGGCTTACGGGCTGTTTCTCGGCACGGCCAGCCACGATTCCCTGCCTTATTTCAATTCTTTCCGCAAAATATACACTTCGGTGTTCGACGTCAAGGCGGACGTTGCCCTAACGGTGTACGGAGAGATGGACTTTAAGCATATCGAAGAGAAATTCCTCAAAGCCGACCTCATCTACGCGGGCGGCGGGGATACGCTGTTCATGCTTTCCAAGTGGCGGGAAAAGGGCCTGCTGCCGCTCATTAAGGACGCTTACGAACGGGGCGTGATTCTCGCGGGCGTTTCCGCGGGGGCGATCTGCTGGTTTTCGGACATGTACACGGACAGCGACATCATGAACGGCGGGGAAGAATACAGGCTGGAAAAGGGGCTGGGCTGGCTCGGCGGGCTGATGACGCCGCATTATAACGAGCGCAGAGAGGACTTCGTCAAGGCCTTTGCCGCCTCCTCGTTTGAAGAGGCCTATGCCGCGGAGGACAACTGCGCGCTCGAATTTACGGACGGAAAATTCGTCCGCGCGTTCGGCACGGGCGCGGGATACAGGCTGAAAAAGGCGGGCGGCGCCGTATCGGAGGAAAGATTATGAACGTCAACTATCTGAAAGAGATGGAAAAGACGCTCGCAGCGCTGAAAAAGAGCGGGGAGAGAAAATCGCTGCTGCTGCACAGCTGCTGCGCGCCCTGTTCCACGCACGTCATCAAACTGCTGCGCGAGGCGTTCGACCTTACGGTATATTATTACAACCCGAACGTCTTTCCGACGGAGGAATACGAAAAGAGGCTGGGCGAACAGAGAAAACTCTGCGCGCTTTGGAATATAGAGCTGACAGAAGAAACGTACGATCCCGAAGAGTTTTATAAGATCGCCGCGGGGCGGGCGTCCGACCCGGAGGGCGGGCAGAGATGCCGTCTCTGCTGCGCGCTCCGTTTGGAAAAAACGGCGGAAAAAGCCGCGGCGCTGAAAAAGGATTATTTTGCCACCACGCTTTCCGTTTCCCCCCTCAAAAACGCGGCGGCGCTCAACGAAACGGGCGCGGAACTCGAAAAAAAATACGGCGTGAAATATCTTACCGCGGACTTTAAAAAGAGGGACGGGTACCTCGATTCCGTGCGCACGAGCAAGGAACTCGGCCTGTACCGCCAGCATTACTGCGGCTGCGAATATTCGTTGAACAAGACGGTGAAAGAAGAATAAAAAGCGCTCCGAAACTTTTGTTCCGGAGCGCTTTTGATTTTTTTGTCAGATTTCCCTGCCGCCGTCGTTGATGTAAAGTATGCCCAGCGTGTTGGCGCCGCAGTGGCTGGCGATCGTGCCGCCCGCTTTCGTTTCGTATATCTGTTCGAAACCCGCGTCGCGCATTGCCTTTTTCGCCGCTTCCGCCATGCCTTCGGTCGCCGTGGTGTATGTTACGAACCCCACGCTTTTGTCGGGGTTGTTGAATTCCGCCAGCGTGTCCGCGCAGTATTTTTCCACCACCTGCTCCATTTTGCCGCGGTATTTCTTGTCGGAAACCATCTTGCCATCGTCGTTTTTCACGATGATGCGGGGGCGGATTTTCAGAAGGTTCGCGCCGAGCAGGGCAAGGGAGGAACACCTGCCGCCCTTGTAGAGGTAATCGAGCCGTTCCACCACGAAACTGACCTGCAGACGGGGCACGCGTTCGCTCACCGCTTCGTAGATTTTTTTTGCGTCGTACCCTTTGTCCGCGAGCTTTCTCGCATAGATGGCGAGGAGCGCTATTCCCGTCGACAGCGACTTGCTGTCCACTACGTAGCAGTTTTTCACCTTTTTCGCCGCGTTGATCGCGTTGTTCGTGGAAGAGGTGATGCCGCTCGACAGGCTGATGTGCACCACGCCGTCGTAGTCCTTTTTCAGTTCCTCGAAATATTCCGTATAGCGGAATTCGTTGATGGCCGAAGTTTTGGGCAGCGTGCCCGTTTTATCGACGTAATCGAACATCTCCTGCGTGGTCAGTTCCCCGTCGTAAAAAGTCTTGTCGCCGAGCAGGATTTCATAAGGCAGGATATGCACGTCGTATTTTTCGAGCATTTCTTTCGTCATGTCGGAAGTGGATTCCGTCGATATCGCGATTTTCATAGCGTTTTCTCCCTTTTCGCATTCGTTGTTATCATTGTAACATAAATTTTTTCTCTTTACAAGAAAAATAAATAAATTCGATAATTTATCGAAAAAAATATTGCGCATTGCTTGCAAAGGTGCGGGTAAAAGTGTTATGATATTACGGAAGAACATAAGGAGCCTATTTATGGACAAGATAAACGGGATTATCAAAAGCGCGACGGTGGAGCTGGACGAGTTCGCCGCGCATGAAAACGAAATCGTTACGATCGAGGGATACGTGCACCGAATCCGCGAGATGACGGGCTTTTCCTTCGTCATCATCCGCACGAAGAGGGACGTGGTGCAATGCATCTACGCGCCCGAATTTTCCTCGTTCAGGTGGAACGACGGCATTGTGGAAAACTGTTCGGTGAAGGTTACGGGCAAAGTGGTCGCAAGCGCGGACGCGAAAGGCAACAAGCGCTACGAAATACAGATACACGACGTAAAGGTCCTTTCCTCGCCGAAAGAACAGATGCCCATCGTCATCAACAAAAAGCAGCTCGACAACGTGCCGCTCGACACCAACCTCGCCATGCGCCCCATCACGCTGAGGAATCCGAAAGAGCGCGCGATTTTCAAAATACAGGAAGGCATCGCCAGAGGTTTCCGCGAATTTCTGACGGCAAACGCCTTCACCGAGATCAGAACGCCGAAGATCGTGTTCGCGGGCGCGGAGGGCGGCGCGAACATCTTCAAGCTAGATTATTTCGGCAAAAAGGTGTATCTCACGCAGAGCCCGCAGTTCTATAAGCAGATGCTCGTGGGCGTTTACGAAAGGGTATTCGAGATCGGACCGGTGTTCCGCGCGGAGCATCATGACACCTCCCGCCATCTGAACGAATACATTTCCATGGACTTTGAAATGGGCTTTATCGACAGCTTTTACGACATCATGAACATGGAAACGGGCGCGCTCAAATATATTTTGGAACTGCTCAAAAGGGAGTATGCGAAGGAACTCGACCTGTTGCAGGTTAAGATGCCCGAGATCACGGAAATCCCCGTGATCCGCTTTAAGGACGCGAAAGACGTTATCGTCAACAAATATAAGAAAAAGATCACGGACTTCAACGATTTCGAACCGGAAGAAGAACAGCTGATGTGCGATTACGCGAAGAAAGAATTCGGCAGCGACTTCATTTTCGTCACGCATTATCCCTCCAAAAAACGCCCGTTCTACGCGATGGACGATCCCGAAGATCCCGAATATACGCTGAGTTTCGACCTCCTTTTCAGGGGTATGGAGATCACTACGGGCGGACAGAGAATACACGATTACGACATGCAGGTGGAAAAGATGAAATCCCGCGGCATGAAAGTGGAGGATTTCGAATCGTATCTGATGTTCCACAAATACGGCGCGCCGCCGCACGGCGGTCTGGGACTGGGGCTCGAAAGGCTCACGATGAACCTGCTCGGGTTCAAAAACGTACGCTACGCCGCCATGTTCCCGCGCGATATCAACAGAGTTACGCCTTGATACAAAAAATAAAAGGGCATGCCCTTTTTGCGGTATCAACCGCAAAAGCGGCGTTTTGAGCATACGACAGGGAGGAACATGAAAAAACTAACGGCAATCATTTTGGCCGCGGTCGCGCTCTTCGTGCTGACGGCCTGCGGTCAAAAGGTCAGCGTGACCTTTAACGGAAACGGGGGAGAGACTGTGGACGGCCTGAAAAGCGTTACGATGGAACTCGAAGTTTCCCGTTACTCCTGCGGGGGAAACGGCGTGAACGAATTCGTTTCGCCGCTGTTCGTCCGCGAAGGTTATAAATTCGGCGGCTGGGATACGGACGTTTCCGAAATACATAGCGACTGCACGGTGGGCGCCGTATGGTTCAAGGCCGTGCTGGTGCATTTCGACGCGGGCGTTTCCACCGCGATGGCCTTCGATTCGATCTATCTTTACGCCGGCGATAAAATTCCCGTTCTGCCCCTGCCTAAGAGCACGCAAAGCGGGGGGCCTGGACGATTACGAATTTTTAGGCTGGTACCTGGGCGATAAGAAACTCGTCGCGGGGGAAGTGTTCGAAACGGAAGAAGAGGAAGTTACCATCGTCGCGAAGTGGCAGAGCAACTGGTCGGAAAACTATTGATGGATAAAGCGCTTTACGTAGTGTCGGGCGAAGCGGTGCTGCGTGCGTTCGGCAAGGAAAACGCCGTCCCCTTCAACGAGGCGATGTGCGAGGGAGATGCTTCGGCGGATATATTCGGCGGAGAATTCGTGTCTTTGCGCGTTAAGAGCTGTCTCTTATACACATCTGACTCTGCCGACG
>ENA-OYXD01000916-OYXD01000916.1-human-gut-metagenome-genome-assembly--contig:-NODE-916-length-14657-cov-24.391796_pt1 | contig 14657 bp, 16 predicted proteins | sample MGYA00244818_ERZ653412 | MGnify/ENA primary metagenome ERZ653412 (study PRJEB26926, sample SAMN06165146) | human gut metagenome | biome: ENVO:00009003; feature: ENVO:2100002; material: ENVO:00002003...
ATAGAGATAGAGTTAGAGAAAGAGATAGAGATAAAGAGAGAGATAGAGAAGGGACACCCCGCCCACGCCTATGGCCGTTACCAGAATGTTTTCCTGACGGACGGGGAACTGGCAGACTTACAGGCCAGCTTTCCCACTGTATGGGGCCAGTATATCGAAAAGCTGTCCGAGTACATGGCTTCTACCGGCAAGCGGTATCAGAGCCATGCTGCCACCATCCGGCGCTGGGCCGGTGAGGATGCTAAAAAAACGATCACACCCTCACGCAACCGGGATTACAGCGTAAAGGAGGATGAAACTGTATGATTGAGATTACCGCAGAAATCCGGGCGTTCATCGACAAGGTAGCTGTCGGTGTGGAACTGGCTGAGGACGAGTATATAGATCCGTCAGACGGTCTCATCCACTGTAAGAAATGCGGCGGACAGAGGCAGACCGTTGTGCCATGCTTTGGAAAATCCGGCTACTTTATGCCGCGCTGCATCTGCCAGTGCCAGCAGGAGGCTGAGGAGCAGCGCAAGGCTGCTGAAGAACGGAAGCGCCGCATGGAGCGTATCAAACGCCGAAAGGCACAGGGCTTGCAAGACCGCTATCTCTATGACTACACCTTTGCCAACGACAACGGCCAAAACCCATTGATGGACAAAGCCCGCGCCTATGTGGAGAACTGGAAGGAGGCATATAAAAACAACACCGGCCTGCTGTTGTTCGGGGATGTGGGAACCGGCAAGTCCTTTTTCGCCGGTTGTATTGCCAATGCCCTGCTTGACCGGGATGTGCCGGTGCTGATGACGAACTTTCCCACCATCCTGAACCGCCTGACGGGGATGTTTTCCGAGGACAGGGCCGACTTTATCACCAGCTTTGACGAATATGACCTACTTATCATTGACGATCTGGGCGTAGAGCGCAGTACCGAATATGCTATGGAGCAGATGTTTTTCGTCATCGACAGCCGCTACCGCAGCCGCAGACCCATGATTATCACAACAAACTTGAAACTGTCCGAGCTGAAAAACCCGCCTGATCTGGCCCACGCCCGTATCTATGACCGTATTCTGGAACGGTGTGCGCCGATTCTTTTTGACGGGAAGAATTTTCGGGAAGAAAATGCCGGTGCTACCCGACAGACAGCAAAAGACATTGTAAACAGTAAGCACGACTGATTTTTTATCGGGCGGCACAGACCCGTTCGGAGAAAGGAGCGCCATGAACAAAGAACCCCGTACTATGCAGGTGGCAGACGCCGTTACTGCGTCCAGAGCGCCGGAAAACACGCCAGCGATGGTAAAGAAAATCGGCAAGACAACCTACAAGGTTCATGTCCATTTCAGCAATACCAGCACAGAAACCATGAGCGATAAAATCAAGCGTATGCTCAAAAATGAAATTCAGCAGATGTGACAGACTGATAAACGAAGCCGCCTTGTGCTAAACTGATGATGGTACGCACCAAAATTTTTGTCAAGGAGGACACGAAAATGCTTTACACAGAAAAAGAGAAGCATGAAATTGAACGAGTAAAGGAGGTCTTTGCGGAACATCTGCGGCAAAGCCCTGATTTTGAACTGCTCTGGTCGGACAAGGTAGGCTATGTCTGGCTGACGATTGGCGTCAATCCACTTTATGTGGATACTGGCATCAGGATAGAATCAGCTGCTGATCTCTGCGGCAGGTGTTTGGATGATGTTGCTACGGATGTTTTATATATGACGGGCAACGATCATGCACTGGAAGCCGCCGATCCGCTGGAATTGGCCGAAATCAAGCGGCGCTGGGAGCTATATATCAACCAGCTGCCGGACTATGCGTATCTCTGCAAAGACCTGCTGGACGGAAAAATGTAAGCTGTTAAACGAGGTGTCAGGAGCCATACAGTGCTTCTGGCACCTTTTTTGTGGATTTTTTGTGAATTTGATTAAAAAGTCCTTGACAATTTGTCTCTGGAAAAACAGCCAAGTCGATTTTGATTTCCTGTGGTGCGCGCCTTGCCGTATTTGACATTGCAGAGTTGCGCGAGGTCACAGCTTATGACGAGCTGGAGCTGGATACGCTGGGAGACCGGAAAACTGCCCTGTTCCTCATTATGAGTGATACAGATGACAGCTTTAACTTCCTAATCTCCATGTGTTATACCCAGCTTTTCAATCTGCTCTGCGAAAAAGCCGATGATGTGTATGGCGGCAGGCTCCCGGTTCATGTGCGCTGTTTGATTGACGAGTGCGCCAACATCGGGCAGATTCCGAAGCTGGAAAAGCTGGTGGCCACCATCCGAAGCCGTGAAATCTCTGCCTGTCTGGTGTTGCAGGCACAGAGCCAGCTCAAGGCAATTTACAAAGATAATGCCGATACCATCATCGGCAATATGGATACTTCCATCTTCCTGGGTGGCAAAGAGCCAACAACGCTGAAAGAGCTGGCGGCTGTTCTGGGAAAGGAGACCATAGACACTTACAACACCGGAGAGAGCCGGGGACGGGAGACCTCCCACTCGCTTAACTATCAGAAATTGGGAAAAGAGCTGATGAGCCAGGACGAGCTGGCAGTTATGGATGGCGGCAAGTGCATCTTGCAGTTGCGCGGTGTGCGTCCGTTTCTTTCAGACAAGTATGACATTACCAGACACCCTAATTTCAAATACACAGCTGATGCAGACAAGCGAAATACCTTTGATATTGAAGCATTTTTGTCTGCCAGACTAAAACTCAAGCCTGATGAGGTCTGCGATGTATATGAAGTAGACACGGAGGGCGTGTAATACGGTTCCGCTGAGAAAGGAGTGATCGTATCTATTTGCCGCAACTGCCTCAGTTGAGGCCATTGGCGTACAAAGCGGACAATCGCAAGAAAAATAATGAAAAAGGAGGACAGCCGGAATCATGCCCCCGGAAACCGGGCGGCAGATTGTTCCGGCTTTTGTATGCCTATGAAACATGACAAACCTATTTTTTAATCAGATTCCGGCTAACAAACTATATGGCATTTTTTGAACAGGCAATTACCGTTCTTCAGACTCTCGTTATCGCTCTGGGTGCTGGTCTTGGTATCTGGGGTGTCATCAACCTGTTGGAAGGTTACGGCAACGACAACCCTGGCGCCAATGCTCATGGTTAATAAAGAAGCACAACAAAACAGGACAAGGACAGTCAGCCCCGCCGCTATTCCGAGCAAGGCAAATTATAGGGTAAAGTCTAAAAAGCATTTGTAACATTTCTATAAACTCTATTGACTTGAACACCTCCGGGAGTTATAATATGTTTTGCTATTTAGGAACGCTAAATAGCAAAACTAAAGTGAGGTAGAGAGTATGGATAACAGGTATGTGCAGCAATTCAAAAAAGGCTCTCTTGAAATGATACTTTTGTGCTTGATCGGACGCAAAGAAACCTACGGCTATGAAATCATTACAGAGCTAAATAACAGCGCGTCCGTTTTGGGCTATGCAAAAGAGGGAACGATTTACCCTATTCTGTATCGTTTGCAGGAAGCCGAGTTAATCCAATGCCGATTAGCCCCGGCAGCAGCAAATGGCGGATCAAAAAAATACTACTCCCTTACCCATAAGGGCAGAGAGGTATTAGACGAGCTGATTTTATTTTGGGCGAGCTATGAAAGTTGTGTAAATGGCTTTATTGCCACCTATCAAACAGCGGAGGTATCAGAATGAAAGAGCAATACATTAAGCAAGTGGAAAAGGAATTGAGTTTAACACGCAAAGCAAAAAAAGAGGTCGTGCGTGATCTGAATGAAGTCTTTGCTTCTGCGTTGGAGCATGGCGAAACGGAACAACAGGTAATCGAACGGTTAGGCACTCCCAAAGAGTTTGCAGAGAATACCGCCGAGCAGTTAGGCATTGACAGCGCAGCACCGCAGAAACGGAAAGGGATTATTTCGAGCGTTGCAGCCCTTGTCGTTGCCGTTGCAGCGTTTGTGATTTACGCCACTACCCAATCCGGGAAAGTGCCGGACGGGGCAATCGGACAAGCAGACGCAATGACAAACATTCAAGTTGAGGGAGCTTTTGGATTTGACGCTTCACAAATCATTTTGGCAGTCGGTGTAATCGCGGTTACAATCGCAATCATTCAGATTATCCGAACCGTCCGCAAAAACAGGAGGTAGCTATGAAAAAATTTGTTTCAATAATCGCTATTTTACTTATGCTTTCTTTGGCTGCCTGTTCCAATCAAGATACGCCGTCCGCTGCGGATAATCCAAGCAATACACAAACAGAAAGCAATACCATGCTTGACGCGGGTGTATGGCCTGTGAATGAATACACCGAGGGGCTTCCCGTCCCGTCCGGTACGGTCGGTTGGGCTATGCTTGATACGGAACATGAGAATTGCAGTATCAGTATTGTGGATATAAGCGAAACCGACTATAACGACTATTTAGAGCTTTTGAAGCAAGAGGGGTTTTCTATAATAGAGGAAGTGTCGGAAGAAATTGAGGGACAGGACTATGTTTCTATCGGTACGCTTTTGTCAAATGGCGAAAAGGGATTGAGTATCAGCTACATTCCCGATAACTTCACAATTTACATTTCTTTCCTTAAATAATGAAAATTAAAATGATTAAATCGCCTGATAGGTGGGTGCTTTGCCCTATTTGTGGAAATAAAACACGAACAAAGATACGCCCCGATACAATACTTGAAAATTTCCCTCTGTTCTGTCCGAAATGCAAACAAGAAACACTAATCAGCGCAAAAGATTTGAATGTAGCTGTAATCCCACAACAAATAGCGGAATCAGCCGGAGCAGTCAACGGTCAAGATGAACGGCGCATAAATGCGCCGCCGTTGACAGCCCTGCCTGTTTCCGCTGATGGGTAATCAAGGGAGCGACAGACTAAAGTGCTGTCGCTCCCCTCACATTATGGAAATGAAAATTGAATATCGACCAAGCTGCAACGCCACAGATTTTTTGAAAGTCCGTGGCGTTTTTTTTGCGCCCATTTTTGGCAGACCGCACATTCCTGTTGTTGTAGAAAGTGACGGGGAAATTTGCCCAAAACGGTCTTGCGTACCGTAGTAGTGATGAAAAGAATACCGCAGCCATTTGGAAGAAAGGTATGGGGCTACCGTAGTAGTGATGAAGAAATCCAAGGGAGCGTTTGGCATTTTCCATTTCCGTCCGTAGAAGAAAGCAAAACCACAGCGGGCAGGACACGCCACCGCAATCGCTATATTGACGGAAACAAGCCAAGCCGCCCCCTGCGGATTGCCGCAAAGTCAGCCGTAGAGGAAAGCGGCAGTTTCTTAGAGCAAGATTCTACCACGGTGCCAAAATCCGCATATCTGCGGTTTTGCCCCTGCGGTAAATCTTGTTGGGGAGTGCCTTCCCCAAACCCTGCTATGCGGCTTGCGCCGCAAAAAATCTTCCGAAACCGTTTGGCAATTTTGCTTTTTTGGTGGTGTGGGTAGTAAAAGGGGCAGCTTGCCTTTTTCAGACCACCACGCCGGAATACCACGCACAGAAAGGAGTGATACCCATAGCCAAGAGATACAACACGCCCCACCGCAGCCATGTAGTCAAGACCCGCATGACCGAGGAAGAATACGCCGACTTCACCGGGCGGCTGGAGCATTACGACATCAGCCAAGCCGAGTTTATCCGGCAAGCCATAACACGGGCTACCATTCGCCCCGTTGTTACCATTTCCCCGGTCAATGATGAACTGCTTGCCGCCGTTGGGAAGTTGACCGCCGAATACGGGAAAATCGGCGGCAACCTCAACCAGATCGCCCGCGCCCTCAACGAGTACGGCACACCCTACAACGCACTATCCGGCGAGGTACGGGCAGCCATAGCCGACCTTGCCGCCTTGAAGTTTGAAGTCTTGCGAAAGGTAGGTGAAGCGGTTGGCAACATTCAAACATATCAGCTCTAAAAATGCCGACTACGGCGCAGCCGAGCAGTATTTGACCTTTGAGCATGACGAGTTTACCATGCGCCCCACCCTTGATGAAACCGGGCGGCTTGTTCCCCGCGAGGACTATCGGCTTGCCACTTTGAACTGCGGCGGCGAGGATTTTGCCGTTGCCTGTATGCGCTCCAATCTCCGCTATGGCAAAAACCAAAAGCGGGAAGATGTGAAAAGCCACCACTATATCATTTCCTTTGACCCACGGGACGGGACAGACAACGGATTGACCGTTGACCGGGCGCAGGAGTTGGGCGAGAGATTTTGTAAAGCACACTTCCCCGGACACCAAGCCATTGTCTGCACCCACCCGGACGGACACAACCACAGCGGCAATATCCATGTGCATATCGTCATTAACAGTCTGCGGATTGAGGAAGTACCCTTGCTGCCCTACATGGACAGACCGGCAGATACAAAAGCCGGGTGCAAGCACCGCTGCACCGACGCAGCTATGGAGTATTTCAAAGCCGAAGTCATGGAGATGTGCCACTGGGAAAACCTCTATCAGATTGACCTCTTGCATGGGAGCAAAAACCGGGTGACGGAGCGTGAATACTGGGCGCAGCGGAAAGGGCAAGCCAAGCTGGACAGGCAGGCCGCAGCACAAGCCGCCGCTTTACCCGCCGGGGAGCAACCGCCCAAGCCCACCAAGTTTGAAACGGACAAGGAAAAGTTGCGGCAGACTATCCGAGCCGCCCTGTCCTCTGCTACCAGCTATGACGAGTTTTCCGCTTTACTTCTCCGGCAGGGCGTGACTGTCAAGGAGAGCCGGGGGCGATTGTCCTACCTCACGCCGGAGCGCACCAAGCCCATCACCGCCCGGAAGCTGGGGGACGGTTTTGACCGCACCGCCGTACTTGCCCTTTTGGAGCAGAACGCCCACAGAGCCGCCGAAAAAGCCGCAGCCATACCCGAATACACCCGCACTATCCGGGAGCGATTACAGCAGGGAAAAACAGCGAAAACCGCCCCGAAACAGGGCGCTATCCAGCGCATGGTTGACCGGGAAGCCAAGCGAGCCGAGGGGAAAGGCGTGGGCTATGACCGCTGGGCGGCTGTCCACAACCTCAAACAGATGGCGGCTACCGTTGCCGCCTATGAGCAGTACGGCTTTACTTCCCCGGAGCAGCTTGACGCAGCCATTACCGCCGCTTATGCGGATCTCCATGACAGCACCGCAGAACTGAAAACCCTTGAAGCGGCGTTGCAGGACAAAAAGGAGTTGCAGGGCTATGTCCTGCGCTATGCCAAGACCAAAGATGTGCGGGACGGATTGAAAGCGCAGAAATCGGACAAGGCAAGAGCTGCCTACCGACAGAAGCACGAAAGCGACTTTATCATAGCGGACGCAGCCGCCCAGTACTTCCGGGAGCATGGCATAAAGAAGCTGCCAACCTACAAATCCCTGCAAGCCGAGATTGAGCAGCTAACCGCCGACAAGAACGCCCGGTACAACGATTACCGGGAGAAAAAAGAGCGTGTCCGGGAGTTGCAGACGGTCAAGGGCAATATCGACCAGATGATGAGGGGCGCACCGAGCCAGCAGAAAAGGCACGAACATGACCGATAAACACCGCCCCGAAATGATACCGAAACCATACAAAAACAGGGGTATGCCCTGCACCCTACCCGCAATACCACCCGGCATTTTCAAGGGGCTTACAGGGCAGAAAATCCCCGAAAATGACACCGGGAATATACAGATTTACCGCCTATCCTGCTACACCGCAGGAAACGGCAGAAAGGAGCGTCACCCATGCCACGCATGAGCAAGAAGCGGCGGCTTGAATGGTCTTTCTTCCTCAACCACCGCAACCGTATCACCTACAACGACCTATGCCGGGGCTGTACCCACGACTGCAAGCAGAGTTTCCGGGCTATCGTGGTACTCTGCCCCCGGTATTACTCCAAACGCTGGAAAAAGGAGGACACCGCCAATGTCAGATAACCGCAAATATTACTACCTCAAGCTGAAAGAGAACTACTTTGACGAGGACGCTATCGTGCTGCTGGAAAGTATGCAGGACGGTATCTTGTACTCCAATATCCTCTTGAAGCTGTACTTAAAATCGCTGAAGAACGGCGGGAAGTTGCAGCTTGACGAGAATATCCCCTATACCGCCCAGATGATTGCGACCATTACCCGCCAGCAGATAGGCACCGTAGAGAGAGCCTTGAAAATCTTTATGAAGCTGGGGCTTGTGGAGCCGTTGCCAAGCGGCGCACTCTACATGAGCAACATTGAGCTTTTAATCGGTCAGTCCTCTACTGAGGGGGAGCGCAAGCGCAGGGCGAGGCTGGCTTTGCAGGGACAAAAAGGCCTGCCGCAGACAGGGGCGGACAAATGTCCACCATATCAAGCGGACATTTGTCCACCAGAGATAGAGATAGAGAAAGAGATAGAAAAAGAGATAGAGTTAGAAACGGGACACCCCGCCCCCGCCGCCTATGGCAGATACCACAATGTTATTCTTTCCGATACGGAGCTTGACGGGCTGAAAGCAGACCTGCCCGACAAATGGAACTACTACATTGACCGACTATCCTGCCATATCGCGTCCAGCGGCAAGCGATACCGCAGCCATGCCGCCACGATTTACAAATGGGCGCAGGAGGACGCAGCCAAGAAAGCCCCGAAAAAGGGCATACCCGACTACTCATGCAAGGAGGGCGAGAGTTTATGAAGAACGAAATCAACGCTGTTTTGGAGAATATGACGACCGCCACCCCGGAGCCGGAGGACTACACCGGCGAGGACGGTTTACTGTACTGCGGCAAGTGCCGCAAGCCGAAAGAAGCCTATTTTGCGCCGGATAAGGCCGCTATCTTTGGCCGTGACCGCCACCCGGCAGAGTGCGACTGCCAGAGAGCCGCCCGCGAGGAACGGGAAGCCGCCGAGAAACGGCAAAAGCACCTTGACACCGTGGAGGAACTGAAACGCCGGGGCTTTACCGACCCCGCCATGCGGAACTGGACTTTTGAGAATGATAACGGCCAGAACCCAGTGACCGACAAAGCCCGCCACTATGTGGAAAACTGGGAACGGGCATACGCCGGGAATGTGGGCTGCCTGTTCTGGGGGAGCGTAGGCACCGGCAAGAGTTACCTTGCGGGCTGTATCGCAAACGCCCTCATGGAGAAAGAAATCCCCGTCTACATGACGAACTTTGCCCTTATCCTTAACGACCTTGCAGCCAGCTTTGAGGGCAGGAACGAGTACATTTCCCGCCTTTGCCGCTATCCGCTGCTTATCATCGACGACTTCGGCATGGAGCGCGGAACGGAGTACGGTTTGGAGCAGGTCTACAATGTAATTGACAGCCGTTACCGCAGCCACAGGCCGCTGATCGTCACGACCAACCTCACGCTTACGGAATTGCAGCACCCCAAAGACACCGCCCATTCCCGGATTTATGACCGGCTGCTGGAAATGTGTCCCCCGGTGTGCTGTACCGGCGGCAACTTCCGCAAAAAGGCCGCGCAGGACAAGCTGGGGCTTTTGAAAGAACTGATGAACGATTGAAAGGAGTATTGCCTATGGCAGATAACAAGCAGCACGACGCCCGCACCGCCCGCCGCCCGGACTGCGTGACGGAAATCCGCATGGGCAATTCCGTCCTTGTCGTGTCCGGCTATTTCAAGAAAGACACCACAACCACAGCCGCCGACAAAATGGCGCGGGTACTGGAAGCGGAAGCCGCTGCTACACAGGAGCCGACTTATCCGGCGTGAACCGGGGCATGGAAAAGCGGCCATGCCAGGGAGCATGACCGCTGGAACGAAAATCGGAAGTGCTTTAGCAATTCTTAATCTCATTCTCTATAAAATAATTTGCAATTTCAAAGGCTTTTATTCTTCTCTTTGCCAATGTGATTTGTGATTTATAACGCTCGGAATTATCCTTTGATTCAAATGTTTTTACTGTTTCTCTTAGCTTGTGCAGAGTTGAATCAATTTGCCTTTTGGCCGCGGTTAATTCATCTATTGTATACTTCATGTTTTCTCCTTTAACTTCTGATTTTTTTGTTAAATCAGAGTATACCACGGAGTTATGAACTTTTCTACTGCAAATATGGGACGACAACCCATACCATAAAAATCGGAAAATTGAAAAGCTGTAAAGAAGCAAATTTAACGCTTTTGCCGCTGTACAGCCCCCGCCGTTCCGTGGTACAATGAAACCACGGAATAGTGGGGCTGGCTGTCGGAAACGGAGGATTTTATGTTAAGACAAGCCACCCAAAACCTCATTACCGCCCTTTATCCGAGATTGTCCCATGAGGACGAATTGCAAGGCGAGAGCAATTCCATTTCCAACCAGAAACGGATTTTGGAAGCCTACGCCAAGCAGAACGGCTTTACCAATCTGCGCTGGTACACCGACGACGGCTACTCAGGTGCGAACTTCCAGCGGCCCGGATTTCAAGCCATGCTTGCAGACATTGAAGCCGGGAAAGTCGGCACCGTCATAGTCAAGGACATGAGCAGGCTGGGGCGTAATTACTTGCAGGTGGGATTTTACACGGAAATGCTGTTCCCTCAAAAGGGCGTGCGTTTTATCGCTGTCAATGACAACGTGGACAGCGCAAACGGCGGCATGGACAATGATTTTACCCCTCTGCGGAACTTATTTAACGAATGGCTGGTGAGAGATACGAGCAAGAAAATCAAGGCAGTAAAGAAAGCAAAAGGCATGAGCGGCAAGCCTGTAACCAGCAAGCCAGTCTATGGCTATCTCATGGACAAGGACGAGAACTATATCGTTGACGAGGAAGCCGCCCCGGTTGTCCGGCAGATTTACCAGCTTTGCCTTGCGGGAAATGGCCCGACCAAGATTGCCCGTATGCTGACGGAGCAGCAAATCCCCACGCCGGGGACGCTGGAATATCAGCGGACAGGCAGCACCCGCCGTTATCACCCAGGCTATGAGTGCAAATGGGCGACCAACACCGTCGTTCATATCCTCGAAAACCGAGAGTACACCGGATGTCTGGTGAACTTCAAAACGGAAAAGCCTTCTTATAAGGTCAAGCACAGCATAGAGAACCCCGTCGAGAAGCAGGCCATTTTCGAGAACCACCATGAGCCGATCATCGACAAGGAAACATGGGAACGGGTGCAGGAGTTACGCAAACAGCGCAAACGCCCGAACCGCTACGATGAAGTGGGGCTGTTCTCCGGGATTTTGTTCTGCGCCGACTGCGGCCATGTGCTGTATCAGCAGCGGTATCAGAACAAAGACCGCAAACAGGACTGCTACATCTGCGGCAGCTACAAGAAGCGCACCCGCAACTGTACGGCGCACTTTATCCGCACCGATCTGTTGACCGCTGGTGTCCTGGCAAATCTCCGGCAAGTGACCGAATACGCAGCCAAGCATGAGAGCCGGTTTGTGAAACTACTTGTCCAGCAGAACGAGATCGGCGGCAAGCGAAAGACCGCCGCAGCCATCAAGCAGCTTGAACAGGCGCAGGAACGCATTTCTGAAATCAGCCGCATTATCAAGCGGCTGTATGAGGACAATGTAAACGGCAAAATCAGCGATGAGCGTTTCATGGAACTGTCGGCTGACTACGAAGCCGAGCAAGCGGAGCTGAAAAAGAGAGCCGCCGCCCTGCAAGCCGAACTGGACAAGTCACAGGCAGCTACCGTCAACGCCGAGAAATTTATGGGCATTGTCCGCAAGCACCTTGCCTTTGAAGAACTGACCCCCACTCTCTTGCGGGAAATGATCGAGAAAATTGTGGTGCATGAGTGCAGCTATGATGAGAACGGCACCCGCAGGCAGGACATTGAGATTTATTACAGCTTTGTCGGCAAGATTGACTTGCCCGAATAACCGCCCGACCTATCCGACACAATGGCCAAGTGTCGGATAGGAACGGCAAAATTTTTTGCACTTCTATTGCTTCTTTATCACACATAAGCAAAGAGCCAGGGCGTGAAGCAGCTGGTCGCGGGCGGCGGCGTTGCCCTGATCGGCGTGACCCTTGTCCCGCTGCTGTCCGGGCTGCTGGGCTAACCTCAACTTATCCGTACATCCACCTTTGAGACCCCACCGCGCTCTCCCGCTCACATGGGAGGGCGCGGGAAAGGAGGTATCTTTGCTTGATTAGTGAGATCATCGAGAAATGGATAAAAGGCATTTTGATAGATGGCATCACGGGCAACCTCTCCGGCCTGTTCGACAACGTGAACGCCAAGGTGGGCGAAATCGCTTCGGACGTTGGTTCTACCCCGCAGGCATGGAACAGCGGCATTTTCAATATGCTGCGCAGTCTTTCCGAAACGGTGGTGCTGCCCATTGCAGCGGCCATCCTTGCCCTTGTGATGTGCCATGAGCTTATCCAGATGATTACCGAAAAGAACAATATGCACGACTTCGATACTTCCATGTTCTTCCGCTGGATTTTCAAGTCTGCCTTTGCCATCCTCATAGTCAGCAACACATGGAATATCGTTATGGGTGTGTTCGATGCCACCCAGAGCGTTGTCAACCAAAGTTCCGGCGTTATCATTGGCGAAACATCCATCCACTTTGACCGCCTGATACCCGGACTGGAATTTCAACTGGAAAGCATGACCATCGGCAGTCTGCTCAGCCTGTGGTTCCAGACCCTTGTAGTGGGCCTGACCATGAACATCCTGTCCATCTGCATCTTCCTTGTGACCTACGGCCGCATGATTGAGATTTACGTTGTGACCGCACTGGGGCCTATCCCGCTGGCGACCATGGGCAGCAGCGAGTGGCGCAGCACCGGGCAGAACTATTTGAAATCGCTTTTGGCGTTAGGCTTCCAAGCGTTCCTGATTATGATTGTCGTGGGCATCTATGCGGTGCTGATACGCAACATTTCAGGTGCAGCGGACATTGCCGGGGCCATCTGGGGCTGCATGGGCTACACCGTGCTACTCTGTTTCTGTCTGTTCAAGACCGGCAGCATCAGCAAGTCGGTGTTTGGTGCCCACTAAGGCCGAGAAAGGAAAAACGTATGGCGTATGTGACCGTTCCCAAAGATTTGACCCATGTAAAATCCAAAGTCTTATTCGGGCTGACCAAGCGGCAGCTGGTCTGCTTCGGCGGCGCGCTCCTCACGGGCGGGCCGCTTTATTTTTTGACCCGGGACTATCTTTCCAACAGCGCGGCGGCCCTGCTGATGATTTTTGCCATGTTGCCGGGGCTGCTGTTCGCTCTGTTTGAGCGGCACGGCCAGCCCCTTGAAGTGGTGATTCAGCAAATGATTCAGTGCTGCTTTATTCGTCCCAAGGAAAGGCCCTATCAGACCAACAATGCTTACGCCGCCCTTGTGCGGCAATACCAAATGGAACAGGAGGTAAAGGCCATTGTCCAGAAAAACGATACCCCGCGAAACCGAAAAGCCCAAAAAGCTCACCCGCGCCCAGAAAAAAGAAATTGATGCCGTTCTCCGCAAGTACAAGGGTGACGGCAAGCCCCGCACGGCACAGGCCACCATCCCGTATGAGGCCATCTACCCGGACGGTGTGTGCCGCATTGACCGACGCACGTTCTCCAAGTGCATTGCCTTTGAGGACATCAGCTATCAGCTGGCCCAGCCGGAAACGAGGACCGCCATCTTTGAACACCTGTGCGACCTGTACAACTATGTGGATGCCTCCATCCATGTGCAGCTTTCGTTTCTCAATCGCAAGGTTGACCCGGTGCAGTACGCAAAAAGTTTTGAGATCGCACCGCAGGGGGATGATTTTGACGACATCCGCGCCGAGTACACCGCCATCCTGCAAAAGCAGCTTGCCAGCGGAAACAACGGCATTGTCAAAACCAAGTACCTGACCTTCACCATCGAGGCAGACAATCTAAAAACCGCACGGGCGCGGCTGACCCGCATTGGTCTTGACCTGCTGGGCTATTTCAAGACCATGGGCTGCGTGGCGCACGTCATGGACGGACAGGCGCGTTTGGAGGTGCTGCACGGCATCTTCCACCCGGACGGGGAACCGTTCCGCTTTGACTGGGACTGGCTGGCGCCCTCCGGCCTGTCCACCAAGGACTTTGTGGCACCGTCCTCCCTCTGCTTCGGTACGGCCAAGACTTTTGGTCTGGGCGGCAAATATGGAGCTGTGAGCTTTTTACAAATCCTTGCGCCGGAACTTTCGGATGAAATGCTGGCCGATTTTCTCAAAACGGAAAGCGGCATTCTCGTCAATCTCCATGTGCAGGCCATCGACCAGACCGAGGCCATCAAAACCATCAAGCGGAAGATCACAGACCTTGACGCCATGAAGATTCAGGAGCAGAAAAAGGCTGTCCGTTCCGGGTACGACATGGACATCCTGCCCAGCGACCTTGCCACTTACGGCGAGGATGCCAAAAAGCTGCTGAACAAATTGCAGACCCGGAACGAACGGCTTTTCATGCTGACCTTTCTTGTGCTGAATGTGGCCGACACCAAGCAAAAGCTGGGCAACGATGTGTTCCAAGCGGCGGGTGTGGCGCAGAAGTACAACTGCTCCCTTGTCCGGCTGGACTACCAGCAGGAACAGGGCCTTGTGTCCAGCCTGCCGCTGGGCATCAACCAGATAAAGATTCAGCGCAGCCTTACCACCTCCAACGTGGCGGTGTTTGTGCCCTTTGTCACGCAGGAGCTTTTCCAGAGCGGTGCGGCCATGTACTACGGCATCAACGCAAAATCCCACAACATGATCATGCCTGTCTCTTATACACATCTGACGCTGCCGACGATCGC
>ENA-OYXD01000931-OYXD01000931.1-human-gut-metagenome-genome-assembly--contig:-NODE-931-length-14532-cov-9.133591_pt1 | contig 14532 bp, 4 predicted proteins | sample MGYA00244818_ERZ653412 | MGnify/ENA primary metagenome ERZ653412 (study PRJEB26926, sample SAMN06165146) | human gut metagenome | biome: ENVO:00009003; feature: ENVO:2100002; material: ENVO:00002003...
ATATAATAATTTGAAATTTCAAATTAAAGGGAGAGAGGAACGTGTATAAAAATCTGATGGCAGAATTGGCAAAACAGGAGATGAGCCTTGAAGAACTGTCAAAAGAAATGGGGATCAAGCAGGAGACATTGCTGCTGAAGATGGAAAACCGTCATGGAATTAATTTTAAGGAGGCTGTGAAGATTAAAACGATTCTAAAAACGGATATGCCGTTGGAGAAGCTTTTTTTTTGGGAGTCAATTTGAAATTTAGAATCATATGATTGGGCCATTTTGTATATATGCTGTTACAGTATGTAACGGCATACACATGACGGGAAATAAGAAAACTCTTTTATTAAAGTGGACTTGAACAGAAATATGGAGAATAAGGTAGCTTTTTAGGAATGCCTCGGAAATAATCGATCGCTCCGAAATTCATCTCCATTCTTAAGAAATATTGATATGAATCATATTCATAAAGGCATTTGGAATTAAAGTAAGGACAGCTGTACTGTTATTGCAAAAATTAAGAGCACAGCTGTTTACATTATATGAATGAAATGGCACTGAACCGGTAGATAAATATTCATCAGTGAAAAATCTTGTATTTTTATAAAGGCTGGTAAATATGATGAGAAGTATAGAGGGAGGTGTAGGAGGTCTGCCGGATCATATAAATAAATTTTTGATATAGCATTATATTTTTTGGGTATGTAGAGAGGAAGGGTTATATGAACAAAATTTACAAAGTCATTTGGAGCAAAGTGAAGAACAGTTATGTGGTAGTTCCAGAAATTGCCGTCAGCAGCAGCAAAAATAAGGGGAATAAAGCATATAAATCTGCGCTGGCTGCGGTTTTAACGGCGATGCTGGGCTTTGGCGGTTTTGTCGGCAGTGAGGCGGCTACAGTCAATGATGGGGATACATTGAACGGCAGTACCCATATCACCGTAACTAAGGATCCGGCAACCAAGACGATTACCATATCAACGACCGGGCTGGCCACGACGGGTGATTTGGCTACATTAAGTACGCAGGTGAATACCAACACCGGTAATATCAACAATAATGCTACCCATATCAGTACGAATGCTACCAATATCAGCACAAACGCCGGCAATATCAGCAATAATACATTAAAAATCAACACGCTCACAGCACTGACAAATAACCTGGGACTTGATGCCACGAAACCGGGTATTAAGTATTTCCGTGCCAATTCTACCGGAGCGGATGCTTCTGCGACCGGAACGGATGCTGTCGCGGTAGGGACGCAGGCCAGAGCCACCAAAGATAATGCGATGGCAATGGGGGTGGAGGCCAAAGCAGAAGCCGAAGATTCCGTGTCGGTAGGGCGTGCTTCCAGAAACGTTTCTAATGCAGTAAATGGCGTGGCCATCGGCCATGGGGCAATTAACGGTGCTGTCAGCGGTATGACACCGGATGGAGACAGCACGGTCGTACTTGTCGGCGGCGGCGAGAATAGTGTGTCTGTCGGGAATAAAGCCAATGCCCGTGGTAATTCTTCTATTGCGTTGGGAGATGGAGCGGTTGTTCAAAATGATGGCGGCAATCGTATAATTAATAACAACAGTATGGCGATTGGAACAGCGGCAAAGACGGTGTCTTCTAACAATGCGACAGCTATCGGGCACGGTGCTTTTGTTGCCAAAAACAGTCACAGTGCGATTGCTGTCGGCGAAAGTGCCCAGGCCGGTAAGGAAGCCGCAACGGCGATCGGCAAAGAAGCGGCTGCTAAAGGCAAAAACAGTCTGGCAGCCGGTACTTCTGCTGTGGCCGAAGGAGAAAATGCCGTATCTGTTGGTCAGGGAACGGAAGCAAAAGGAAAAAATGCGGTTGCTATTGGGAATGCTAGTCAGACAGCCGGTTCCAGTTCTGTTGCTGTCGGTGATGAGGCCGGCGCGGCAGCCGGCAGATCTGTGTCTGTCGGTATTGGTGCCGGAAAGGGCATGATTGGTGATATATTGGGAACGAAGGGCTCGCATGTGTCTATTGGTGACGAAGCCGGACAAAATGTGGATGGGCAGCATGATATTGCCATCGGCACCAAGGCGGGCGGAAATGTATCCAGCAATTATAATATTGCCATTGGTGTAGAGGCAGGGACGAATATAGGTACTGCCGGTAATCCTTCTATTGGGAAAAATGTATCCATTGGATATAATGCTAATAAGAATACTACCCTGGTGTCCCGCCTCCAGGCGACAGCAGTCGGCAGTGATACGAAAGCCGCTGATGACGCGTTGGCGCTTGGTTTTCATGCGCAGGCAGCAGGAAATGGATCCATAGCTGCCGGGTTTAATGCATTGGCGGAAGACGCGGCCAGCATGGCGCTGGGACAAGGGGCAAAGGCTTCCGGCGGGAACATTGCCATCGGTAATGGTTCGGAAGCCAGCGCGGCCATGATTAGCGGTACTGGTTATCTGACAGGGACTGCCGCTCCTTCCACAGGTGTTTCAGTTGGTACGGCGGCAGCATTGCGTCGTATTACGAATGTAGCGGATGGCGCGCAGGATCAGGATGCCGTTACAGTGGCACAGCTGAAGAAATCCATCGATGAAACGGTCCGGCAGGTGCATGCCAGTATTACCAGTACGACGACTACAGGAGTCTACTATGATACTGTAACTACCGGGCAGGGAGAAAGTATCACTTTAAAGAATACCAATAACAAAGGAACCGTAATTCACAATGTGGCTAAAGGTACATCGGGAACAGATGCGGTTAATGTTAATCAGTTGAACGAAACCGTGGATCAGGCAAAGACTCATTATTACTCTGTGAAGTCCACAAATGCGAATAATTACAATAATGACGGGGCTGCCGGCGAAGATTCTATGGCAGCAGGAGTTGGCGCCAAAGCGTTGAAAAAACGCAGCGCGGCCATTGGGAATAATGTGGAGGCACAGGGAGAAGGCAGCATCGCCCTGGGAACCGGCTATGAGGAAATAAATGGTGGTACACCTACCATTACGCAGACTGTGGCGGCTTCCGGTTATAAATACAATATGGCCATTGGTGCAGGAGCACAGTCGGAAGGGAATCATTCTATTGCCATGGGTACCCGTGCCGTCACCACCATAAAGAATGGCGGGACCAGTGTGGATAAGGCAGTGGCTATCGGTTATGCCGCCGGAGCCTCTGATGATAAAGCAGTAGCAATAGGCAGTGAAGCTAAGAGTAACAGCCGGAGCGCGGTAGCTTTGGGTGATCGGGCACATGCATTGGCGAATGATGCTTTGGCTATAGGTACAACGGCAAGTGCTACAGGAGAATCTTCCGGTGCAATCGGTACGGCCAACACTGTCAATGGAGCAAGGACATATGTCATCGGCGCACGGAACAGTGCCCCCACAACTCCGGTAGCAAGCAATGGTTCAAATATCACGGCGGTCAATTCTGGGGTCTTTGGAAATGAAAATACGTTGGACGGTGAGAATAACAGAGTAACCGGAAACAGTAACATCGTCAAAAAAGAAACGGCAACAGGGCTAACGGATATCATGCTGACAGGGAATAATAATACAGTCAGCGGCGATACGGATACAACGACGCAGGATGATGCCGGCAAGGTATCCGGTATCACGATTACCGGTTCAAAGAACACGGTAAAGGCAAAAAATAATACAAAGAATCTTACAGATGTCCAGATTGTCGGGAATAATAATAAGATAGACACATCAAATAAAGCGCTTGATTTGTCCAATACCCAGATATTGGGCAGCAATGTGACCGCTACCATGGGGAATTCCGTATATCTGGGGAGCGGCTCCGCTTATGTGGCAGATAGCGCGTCCACCAAAGGCATGGCAGTTTATAACAGTGATGGCACTTATGCCTATGCAGGCGGCACACCGGCAGGTGTCGTCACGGTAGGAGCTAAAGGCAAGGAACGCCGTATTCAAAACGTGGCGGCCGGATTGGTTGCTCCGCAGAGTACGGATGCGGTTAATGGCAGCCAGCTTTATACCATGACTCGTCCGCTCCGTTTTGGCGGAGACAATTCCACTATCGGGGCGACAAGCGCGGCAGACGTCAATGTGGTTAAACGGGGATCTGATCAGGCGATGGCCATCTTGGGTGGCGCTGACGGCAGCAAACTGAGTGATAACAATATCGGCGTGGTAGCCGATGCGGCGAATAATAAGTTCAATATCAAGCTTGCTAAAGAGCTGAAAGATCTGACCAGCGTAACGACAAAAGACGCGGCAGGAAATACGACGGTAACCAACGGAGCCGGTACGACTGTGACTGACAGTACCGGAAATAAGACAGAAGTCAATGCCGGCGGCATTACCATTACGCCGAAGACACCGGGACCCGGTAAGACAAATGTTTCTTTAACCGCGGACGGACTGAATAATGGCGGCAACCAGATCCATAATGTGGCAAAAGGTACGGCCGGTACAGATGCGGTCAATGTAGATCAGCTGAAAGACGAGATCGCAGCCAATGCGACCAAGCTGGTAGACGGAAAGAATACCACCGTTGAAGGCGACGGAACAGCAGCCAATCCGTATAAAGTCAATGTAAAAGATAACATCAATCTTGGTGAAAAAGGCGCGAACGGCAAAGACGGATCCATTGGAGTCAACGGTAAAGATGGCTCTGCTGTGGTCATCAACGGCAAAGATGGCTCCATCGGTTTGAATGGCAAGGACGGCGCTAACGGACTTACCATTAAAGGTGGTGATGGTAAACCCGGCGTTGACGGAACGAATATCACACGTCTGATCATCGAAGAAAAGAATGGTGATAAACATGACGTAGCTACCCTGGATGATGGGCTTAAGTTCGCAGGAAATACCGGTACCGTAGCTAAAAAACTGAACAGTACCATGACGATCAAGGGCACCGGTGCGAAGGCGGATACGGAATATGATTCTTCCAACATCAAGACCATGGTGAATAGCAACGGTGAAATGATTGTTGGCTTGGACAAGAACCTGAAAAGCGAAACTATTGTTGCTACAGGTAAAGACGGCAAAGATGGTAAAATCGGTATTAATGGTAAAGACGGCGTAACGACAAATATTTCCGTTACCCGTGATGGCAAGCCCGGAGTAGACGGCGCGCCGGGTACGACCACGACCCGTATCGTATACGAGAAACCGGACGGAAGCAAAGAAGAAGTGGCTACCTTAAATGATGGCATGAAGTATGGCGGTGATACAGGAGCGGTCATCAAGAAGAAACTGAACGAACAGGTGAACGTAGTCGGAGGCATTACAGACACAAACAAACTGACCACAGAAGACAACCTTGGCGTCGTATCCGACGGCAATAACAACCTGAAAGTCCGCATGGCCAAAGACCTGAAAGGTTTGGAAACTGTGATGACAAAGACAGTTACTGCCGAGACAGGAAATATCACTATGGTAAATTCCGATACAGTGAATGCCAAGACTGTCAATGCCACGACCGTCAAGACGGGAGATACCACGATTAATGATAACGGACTGACTATCAATAACGGGCCTTCCATCACCAAAAACGGTGTAGATGCGGGAGATAAGAAGATCACCAATGTGGCGCCCGGCGATATTAGCCCGACCAGCAAAGACGCGGTGAACGGTTCCCAGCTGTTCCAGACAAACCAGAGCATCAGCAAGCTGGGGGACCGTGTGAACAAAGTTGGCGCTGGGGCAGCCGCCTTGGCATCCCTCCATCCGCTGGACTTCGACCCCGATGATAAATGGGATGTGGCAGCCGGTTATGGACATTACAGAAATGCCAATGCGGGGGCTATCGGCGTATTCTACCGTCCGAATGAGGATACCATGTTTAGTGTGGGAGGTTCCTTTGGCGGCGGAGAGAATATGGTGAATGCCGGCGTCAGCTTGAAACTGGGACAGGGCAACAATGTATCCACATCAAAAGTGGCAATGGCGAAAGAAATCAAAGATCTCCGTAAGGAAGTGGAACAGCTGCGCGGCGCGCTTGGCCAGGTCGTTCAGGGACAGGCGTTGGATCCGATGAAGATCAAGCTCTTCCCTGATGTACCGGAGAACCACTGGGCTTACGAATATATCGCCACCCTTGCGGGGAATGGTATCCTTGAAGGGTATCCTGACGGAAACTTTGGCGGCGACCGTATGATGACACGTTATGAATTCGGTGCTATTGTATACCGCGCGATGCAGAGAGGATTCGAAGTACCTGCTAGAATGCTCAAGGAATTTGAACCTGAATTGGAACGGTTCCGCGTGGACACGATTGCGCAGAACAAAGCAGGACAACCGACAATCGAACGTGTACGTGTTATTCACAATAGATAATCCTGTAAAATAATTTCCATGTAATATGAAATCATGCCTCCATGAATATGCGATAGAATTCAGGAGGCATGATTTTCTATTGTCTATAAAGAAAGCAGGTGAACGATTTTGAAAATAAATGAAACGTCTTGCCCTTGCGGGTTTAGGAAGGCGCCGATTTCAAAGGAGCTAAGAGACGCATGAAATTGTGATCATCATCGATGCTGTAGCTCTGGGGATACTCACTTGCGGGAGCGGGATGAAGAATACGGAATGAAATGTTTTCCTGTGTAACTGCCCGATTTGCTGTTGCGGTTTAGTGTCTGATTTCATTTTACAACTAACCTTGTTTCTTAATTATTCATGATAGTTTTTAAAAAAGTGGAAATAAGATAAATTCTCTGCTATAATATTTAATTATTAGAAAAGCAGTTTTGTGTAACCTGCGGAATTTGTCTGTTAAAATCTGAAACCGGTTGTGTGACAGGGAGAGGTGAGACGGAGCGCGAAGGGTAAAACATGATAGCTCTTTTATATTTTTTATTTTCTTTAAATTGGGAGGAAAGTATGAACAAAATTTACAAGGTCGTATGGAGTAAGGCAAAACATGCCTATGTCGTCACTTCTGAAGTGGCAAAGAGCCACACGAAAAGCGCTTCGGGAAAAGCAGTGAAAGCCGCTCTGGCAGCAGCTGTGGGGATGGGAGTCCTCATGGGTGGATACACGGCGAATGCGGCGGATACAACGACAGGTTCCGGCAGCGGCGTGGCGTATGGTACGGGCAGTGACGCGCCGAAAGCAGAAAATGTGGCCATTGGCAAAGGGGCAGGTATTTCCTATTCCAATGGTGCAAGTAACGCTACCGGTGATATTGTGGTAGGCAACGGTGCTAACATCAATAACTATGCCAGCCAGGGTGGCAGCATTGCCATTGGCAAAAATGCAAAAGTAGAAAATATGGCTGGCGGCGGAGAAGCCAGCTTTGCCTTTGGACAGACAACATTTAGCGGAAGTTGGTTCTCTTCTGCTAGAATTCCTGCTGATCCGACGAAGGTCGTAGGCAGTGTTGCTATCGGTGATAATACATTTGCCCGTACCGGTAGTACGATGATCGGTTCACATAATTACAAAGGCGCACTGGGGGATACCACGGTAGACAGCGCTTCTACGCGGACAGACGCGTTGAATGTCTATGCCACCACCATCGGTGCCAACAGTTTCAGCAATGGCGCTTTTACGACAAGTACCGGTGTCTATAATATTATTTCCAGCGAGTATAATGGTGGACGACTGGCAAATCCGGTAAAGAATTTAGGAGCCACCATTACAGGTTCTTTGAATAGTATTGAATCGAAAACATCAAATAATCGTTATGCTGGTATCGCTAATACTGTTACTGGTGTGGCAAACCGCACCTTTAATTCCAATGGATCTCTCATTTACGGTGCCGGAAATGAAATTACCAATTCCATCACCAATATTTCTGCACCATCTGATAGTGGTTCTTCTGCAAAAGAATTTGCTGATAAATTGAGAACTGCGATTACAGGTTCTAAAAGTGGCGGTGCCACTTTAGCTATTGGCGGTGGCAACAAAGCGGATTATACCCAGAAAACATCCATTATTGGCGTTAACAATACCGTGACCGGTACCAGCGGCAGTCCGAGTACCTACAACTCGATCACCGGTTATAATAATACAGCGACTAATATCAATCACGTCTCCGTCATCGGTTCTGAAAATAATGTGACCAATACAAATGGCGCTGTTGTCTTTGGGGATAAGAGAACACTGACAGGTGCCGACGGCAGCGTTGTCATCGGTTCGTCTCAAGCCGGTACCAGTACCAGTGTCAAGAATGCTGTAGCCATCGGCAGTGAAGCCAACGTGACCAAAGAAGGTGGTGTAGCGCTTGGTGCAGGTTCTGTGGCGTCCGTGGATAAAGGCGTTGCGGGCTATGATCCCGGAACAGGTACGAATTCCACGGATACATCTTCGGTATGGAAATCTACGCAAGCAGCTGTTTCCGTAGGCGATACGTCCAAAGGTATCACCCGCCAGATTACCGGAGTTGCAGCCGGCACAAATGATACTGATGCTGTCAATGTAGCGCAGCTGAGGAAAGCAAAAACATCCATCGTAGCGGCTGCTTCCACAGAAGTAAGGGCCGGGACGAATATTACGTCGGTGAATAAGACGGCAGATCCTGGGGACGGACATGCTATATACACGATCAATGCCAAGGATACGGTAGTAACCGGCGGCACGGCGACCTATGCCTCGAACGGTGCAGGTACTGCTACGCTGACAAACAGTGATGGAACGACAGCAACCGTCACCGGATTGCAGGACCGCTATACATCATCTGCTTCACTTAGCGGGGATACGTTGAACTTCACTCGTAATGACGGCAGCACCTATTCCGTTTCCGGCATCGCGTCTTCGCAGGATATCAAAAATGTAACCAATAAAGTAGGCGAACTGGGAACCCGTGTGAACCGTGTAGGAGCGGGCGCTGCAGCATTGGCAGCCCTTCATCCCCTTGATTTCGACCCGGATGATAAGTGGGATTTCGCAGCCGGTTACGGCAACTACAAAGATGCTCATGCCGTATCGGTAGGCGCATTCTACCGCCCTAATGAAGATACCATGTTCAGCGTGGGCGGTTCCTTCGGTGCCGGTGAAAACATGGTGAATGCCGGAGTTAGCGTGAAGCTGGGACAGGGCAACCATGTATCCACATCCAAAGTAGCCATGGCAAAAGAAATCGTCGATCTCCGTGATGAGAACAAGGATTTGAAGAAACGTCTGGATACCATGGAGCAGAAGATGAATTCCATTCTCGGCATCCTGGATATGGGTAAAAAGAAGGACTTCCCCGATGTGCCGGAAAACCACTGGGCTTATGAATATGTGGCTACATTGGCAGGAAACGGCATCCTTGAAGGCTATCCGGACGGCATGTTCAGCGGCGACCGTACCATGACCCGCTATGAATTTGCGGCGATGTTCTATCGTGCATTGAAGAATGGAGCACCGGTAGATGACAATATGGACAGAGCTATGAATGAGTTCGAACCGGAACTCCGCCAGATTCGTCTGGATCGTATCCGTGTTGACCGTATTTCCGGCAAGGACAATGACAGAAATAAGGTAGAACGTGTCCGCGTCAACAGCGAAGACGATAAGGCAAACAATGATTACCGTGATGTGTACGGTTCTCATATTTCCCCGGAAGCGTAAACTGGAAAGCAAAGACAAGGATAAGGAAATAGTATAAGAAATAGAATGCGGTACTCGTCAGATGTGATGGGTACCGTATTTTTATGTAAGCGGGGGATAAGCGGACGGTCTTTTTATTGTTTGATAAGAGTGACGCTAACGTTAATCGTCATCCTGAACGAATGTGAAGGATCTGTATCCGTGATGAGGAAAGCCGTAAGAAGATAAAAGCTATCAGCTGTGAGCTGTGAGCTGTAAGCTGCGAGCTGTCAGCTAAAAGTGCTGAATGACAGCGGAAGACATTGAGGCCGTGGATGAGAAAGCAGTGTGAATAAAGGTATTCGTAAAACAGTACATATTATATAGAAATAAGATAAATCTTTTGTTATAATGAGAACAGAGGTTGTTTAATAAAATAAGTGTTGAAAGGAAAGCGGGGAAACCCGGCAGGAATTTTCCTGTTTACGGATTCTGTACCCGGCTTTTCAGGCAAATGAAGTGTCACGGGGAAAGGTGGTGTGAAGGCAGTATCGGCAGCATTGGGGATGGTGCTTCTTTTTATTGCGCTTTTAATTATATTGTTTTTTATGGGAGGAAAACATGAATCACATTTACAAAGTCATTTGGAGTCGAGTGAAGAACAGTTATGTCGTCGTTTCGGAAATCGCGGGGACAGCGAGAAAAAGTGGGGGGGTGAGAGTCTCTAAAAACGCGCTGGCAGCGGCATTGACAGCTTTTCTGCTGACCTCTTCCGTCGCGGGGGCTGTTGATAATGTAATAGTAGGAAATACGGAAGCGCCCAATGCGGTAACCGATACAACTGACTCTACAGTTGTCGGAATAGACAATGAAGTCAGTAAGGAAAAGGATGACGTGATTGTCGGCAAGAAAAATACCATTAAAGACAGCGAAGACGTTCGAGTTGTCGGCAAAGGAAACACGGTGACAAACAGTGACCGGCAAAATGTATTCGGTGATAATAACAGCATCACGAATCGGGATGCCGGTACTGTTTCCGGATACCATGGTATAGCACGTAACGGCACTTCAGACTTGGTCATCGGCATGGGGAATAAAATTGAAGGCAACGACACCTACATGACAGGGCATGAGAGCCTGACTGTCATCGGGAATAATAACGAAACGGTCAATCCCACCTCGGGTATTGTGATCGGGGATAACCAAACCTTTGGAACGATTAAGGAATCTGTTATTATCGGTTCCATGACACCGGAAGAAAAGGCTTCCGGCAAAAGAGAGCAGGGCGGCGGAAGTGTCGTCGTAGGGTATAATGCGCAAAGCGGCCGCGGATTGAATGTGGCAGTAGGGCACAGCGCACTGGCTCTGGGCCATGAAGGAACTGTGACAGGGCACAATTCTGTCATTGAAGCCAATCAAGGCTCTTTCCCGAATATCTGGTCTTCTATTTATGGGGTGAATAACAAGATTACCTCGAATGGTAACACCTCAAATGGCATAGCGGGCAACATCATCGGTGCATGGAACAAGCTGGATAATGCGGACAATTCGATGATATTCGGTTCAGGGAATATCCTTTCCCATGCTACAGTAGATATGTCAAGCGGACTGGAGGGAACGTTCGGGCAAGGAGCTATGACAGAATTGCTTTTCCGCAGCGGTTATCAGGAAGGGTATTCGGATCAGGCGGCAAAAGTGATGGGGGATTTTGCAAATACCAGCGGATCTGTTCTTATCGCAGGGAATGGAAACCGTTCTGATTATGCCCGGCGTTCCCAGATCATCGGAACGGGAAATGTCCTGAACGGCACGGCAAACGGTACCAGCGCCAACAATACGATGGCGGGATTCCAAAATACAGGAACCAACGTGAACCGTGTGGCTGTAGTGGGAACCGGAAATAAGATATCCGATGGAACGTCAGATGTTGTGATTGGCGATTATCATGAAATGTCCGGCGGGACGAATAATGTCGTCCTTGGTGCCATGGCAACAAAGGAAGACGTCGTGAGCAAGACTTATACGCCCAGTTTGGGGAGCTCTTCCGGTGCGCCGGGAGGATATACGGGGATACCGATTCCATACAATGTGAGAGCCACCGTTCCGACTAAAACGCATACCGCCAATGTCAGCAATGCCGTCATGCTGGGCTACAATACGGACGTGCAGAAAAGCGGCGGCGTGGCTCTCGGCAGCGAATCTGTTTCTTCTGTGGATGCCGGTGTATACGGTTATAGTCCTGACACAAATCAAAATATCCAAAACGATACGGAAATAGCAAATTTAACTGGAAAAACGGCAAGACTGGCACAGTTGAACGGAGATTTGCCCGGTCTCTCCTCTGCTTACACGGCGAAAAAAGCGGACTATGAAGGGAAAGTCAATGATTTCCTGGCGAAGAGCGCCGCATATACACAAGCCTACCAGACCTATCACAGCTATGAGCATTCCGGCGATCAATACGATTTGGCGCGCAAAAAGGAAATGGACGATGCCAAAACGGTTATGGATACGGCGCAGACGGCTATGAATGCTGCAAAGACCGATTATACGGATGCGGAAATGAAGTATAATTCCGCTCTTGGCGAGAGAAATCTGATTATAGGGACTTGGAAAGCGACGGCCGCCGCTGTTTCCGTGGGCGATGTTTCAAGAGGAATTACCCGCCAGATCACAGGTGTAGCAGCCGGTACGCAGGACACCGATGCGGTCAATGTGGCGCAGCTGAAAACGGTGAATACGAAGTATGATACTAAGCTTAGCCGGGGATTTATCATCAAGAAGGGCGGAGAAGCAGTTGGTGAAACGATTTCTCTTAATGGAGATACGGCGCCGGAAATTACCTTTGACGTAGCGGAAGCCAATAAAGGCCTGACTGTAGACCGTGATGGGAAAACCATTAAATATGGCATTGACGGTTCGAAAATTGACCTCAACGGAAATGATACGATTCCCGGTTGGACACTGGAAGTCGGAGTTAAACCCGGTATTCCGACGAATACAGGCAGTGCGGAGGGCAATAAGAAAGTTATAAAGCCGAATGATACAGTAACGCTTCGTGCTGATAATGGAATCAGATTGAAGCAGGAAAACGGCGTTGTGGATATCGGCTTAAAATACATGGCTGTGGATACTAAGTGGACAAATATCAATGATGCTGCAGCAACCAATGGCGGTATGGCGATCGGCGCGAACAGTAATGCGGATGGAGAAACATCAGTAGCCTTGGGATGGGGTTCGAATATATCGGCATCAAATTATGCTGCCGCGTTGTCTCCCTTTTCTTCCGCTGTGAATTCGGAGTATGGCCTGGCCATGGGCACAAAGGCAGCAGTTAAAACATCACCGTACGGGATGGCGATGGGTGCTCTTTCCTCTGTGGATGATTCAGAATATGGTGCGGCCATAGGTGCTAATTCCACCATAGTTAATTCAAACTATGGTGTGGTTATAGGAACCTCGGCAACTGTAAAAGATGCTGATAATGCCGTGGCGATAGGCGTATCAAGCAGTGCAGCGGTAAAAAATGGCGTAGCCATTGGAGCTTTTTCTAAGGCGGATACAGCAGCGGGGGTGAGCGGCTATGACCCCTCTACCAAGGCGGCTTCTACCGATACGTCTGCCGCCTGGAGATCGACTGTCAGTGCCGTTTCTGTAGGGGACAAGACGAAAGGCTATACACGCCAGATTACGAACGTAGCGGCCGGCGCGACAGATACCGATGCCGTCAATGTGGCACAGCTGAAAAAAGCGGTAGCCGGAGCAGCGGATGGCAATGATACATTGGTAGGTGGCAGCAATGGGCTGTCCCTTAGCGGTAAAACTCTGTCCATGAGTGTAAAGGACACGGCCGGAAATGAAGTGAAGGGCAGCGTGGATCTCTCATCCGTTGCAGACGGCAATGATACCTTGGTAAGAGACAACAATGCGCTGACCCTTAACGGAAAAGAACTGTCCATGAAGATAAAGGACACCGCCGGAAATGAAGTAAAAGGCAGCGTAGATCTGTCAGCCATCGCGGGACAGATTGATACCAATACCACCTATACCATGAGCGGCACACAAAACGCGGATAACACCACCACCATTACGTTAAAGGGCAGTGACGGAAAAGAAAACAAAGTTACCGTAGCTACGAAAGACACAAAAAACACCGTGAAAGCCGGTGAAAATGTGACACTTGACACAGCTGCCAATACGTTTGGCGGAACGGAATACACGGTCAACGTGAAAGCCGATGGAAAAGTGGAAAACGGAAGCACAAAGATTGTCAGCGGAAATACGGTGTACCACGAAACCCATGTGAAGAATGACGGCAACTATGTGAAGAAAGAGAACAGTGCCGGAGACAACCTGACCATACTGGACAAACAGGTCGGCAAGAATACAACCAATATTACCAACCTGGGAAATACTATCAACAATCTGAACGGAAAGCTGGGCACCCTGGACAACCGGATCAGTAAAGTAGGAGCAGGGGCGGCAGCACTGGCAGCCCTCCATCCGCTGGACTTCGACCCCCATGACAAGTGGGACATCGCGGCAGGCTTCGGCAATTATCGCAACGCCAGCGCTGCGGCGGTAGGCCTCTTCTATCGGCCGAACGAAAGAACGATGATGAGTCTCGGCTGGACCATGGGTGATGACAGGAACATGATCAATGCAGGAATTTCTGTGAAGCTGGGACGCGGTGACGTTTATACCCGTTACTCCAAAGTGGAAATGGCGAATCGTATTGAAGCGCAGAATAAGAGGATCAACGATATGGAATCCGAATTGGAAGAATTAAAGGCACAGATAGCAGCTCTCGCTGCCAAGAAATAAGCAACTTTTAGTAAGAAAGGAGCAGGCACTGCTGATGGTGCCTGCTCCTTTTTCGTTTTCCGGTAAAAGTGAAACTCATGGCAGGGTGTCTGCCAGAACTGTGCGAAAAATCTGTACTCGTGGTGGGAAAAGCGGTAAGGAGTTATCAGAGTAATAGATTCTTCACTCCGTTTCACCGTTCCGTTTCCCGTCTTTCCCACAAGGTGTTCTTGCCTCCGTTCAGAATGACGTTAAACAGACGGCACAGC
>ENA-OYXD01000946-OYXD01000946.1-human-gut-metagenome-genome-assembly--contig:-NODE-946-length-14413-cov-5.058295_pt1 | contig 14413 bp, 12 predicted proteins | sample MGYA00244818_ERZ653412 | MGnify/ENA primary metagenome ERZ653412 (study PRJEB26926, sample SAMN06165146) | human gut metagenome | biome: ENVO:00009003; feature: ENVO:2100002; material: ENVO:00002003...
CGTCTCGTGGGCTCGGAGATGTGTATAAGAGACAGAAGCCATAATTTTAGCCATCGATTCTCTGATAAGAAATAAATTGTTTGCATAAATGGGATTTTGCGTTTTTGCGAACTCGGTCGATACTAAATGACTTGATAAATATTCCTTGCATTTTGACCAACCGCGACCGTCTTTTTCCGATATCGCGTTAAATTCTTCCATCATTGCGTCGTTGCAACCGGTAAGTTTATAAAGATATTGAGAAGAAGAACCGGCATTAAAAAGAGTAGGGTTTTGTCCGAATTTCGATTTAATCGAAAAGCCCAATATGGACACGATGGCGGTTTGTCCGTCTCTTACTTCGATAAATATATCGTTTTTGCCGCCAAATTGTTTTTTCAATGCCTGAACGGCGGGTGCTTTCGGTTTGCTTACATATATTACGCTTGCAAAATCGCATACCGAATCGGGAGCGGGAACGGAATTGCCGCGTGCTTTTTTGATATTATCGAATAAAGTTGTGGCATTTTCGTTAAATTCGCTTGTGGGAATAACGGCAAATACTTCTTTGGAATCTTGCGGTTTAATTGTAACCGTAGATTTTTCTTCGTCGATGATATATTCTAAAACTTGACTCGCGCATTCTTGGCGAATTACTTTTAAAATATCGAGATAACTCTTATAATTTTTTTGCAGTAACTTGTCCGCGGTATATAATTTGCCTTCGCCGAGCAATTTCAACATAACGTAAAATTCCGCCCATTCGCCTTTATTCAGTTTCTTTCCCTTTATCGATTCAGTCATTTTTATCGAGTACCTCTTTGATTTTTTCCGCTATTGTTTGTATTACGGGAACCGTTACACTGTTTCCGAATTGCTTGTAAAGATGAACGTCCGCCAAAACGAATTTGTAATCGTCCGGAAAGCCTTGCAATCTCGCCCATTCTCTCGGAGTCATTTTCCGGATGCCGTCTTTATTGATTTCGCCCTTAATGTGGGTAGTAGGCGTTAAATTCGTCTGTCTTTTGTCTATAATCAAATTTCTTTCTCTGCCCATACCGCCGCAAACGATTGCCCCCGATACGTCGTCGAGATCTCGAATTTCATATCCGAAGCCGTGTCCTTTCGCCGCGTGACGTTCTTTATGTCTGATAAGCGTATCCATATAGCAGGTGCTGAGATAATATTTCGCGGGAACGGGATTCTCTTCCATGATGTCGCGAATACGTTTTGTGTCGTCGGTTTTCGCGGGGAAAATAAATTCTTTCGGTGCAATATCGTTTCTGAACGCAACTATATAAATACGTTCTCTGTTTTGCGGAACGCCGAAATTGCGGCTGTTTAATATTTGCTCGAACGGAGTATAACCGATTTCTTTGAGCGTTTCGGTAATAATTTCGAATGTTCTTCCTTTGTCGTGTATCGTCAAGCCCTTTACGTTTTCGCAGAAAATTACTTTCGGTTTTTTCTCGGCGCAAATCCTCGCGACATCGAAAAATAACGTGCCGCGCGACATTCCTTTATAATCGTCTTTAAATCCCTTGCGTTGTCCTGCCAAACTGAACGCTTGACAAGGGAATCCCGCAAGACATATATCGAAGTCGGGAATATCCGTTTCCTTTATTTTAGTTATATCTCCGGCGATTTCGAAATCGTCGTGGAAATTCGCCTTATATGTTTTTTGAGCGTATTCGTCCCATTCGCTGACGAATACCGTTTTCAATTCGTCGCCGAAAGCATTTTCGAACCCGAGCCGAATGCCGCCGATACCTGCGAATAAATCAATACTTTTTAACATTTTATATCTCCGTCAAATTTTAGAAAAATATTCTTCGTCAACTTCGTAATCTTTTACTTCTTTCAATCCGATTGAGTAATCAGCAAGCATTTCTATAAAATCCTCGCCGTCGATCAAATCGATTTGTTGTTTTCCAATGTTTGCCGCTTCTTCTTTTGCGGCACTAGAGTAAGTTCCTGTTGTAACAAATAACCCTTTTTCGATGTTTCTTGTTAATGATCCTCTAAAATCTCTAATTTCGGGAGCCCCTACAGTACCTTGATATCTTTTGCATTGAAAAGCAATATTGAAACTTATCACGCCGTTAATTTTTAATTTACCATATCCGTCTATCCCTCCATCTCCTGATCTTTTGGTTACCACAACATCTGTAAAGCCACTTTCTCGAAGTAGTCGTTGGGTAAGGCGTTCAAAGGCGAATGGGTCCATATTTATTAAAATATCATATACTCTTTGTCTCCAAGACTTTACTTCTGTAGGAAGTTCAATACCCTCTGGAGATAGTGTATTATTTGATATGGGTTCAGGATGTTCGTTATTTCTTGATAAATTCTTATACTTTTCTATTTCCGCTCCGGAAACTTTCTCTATATTAGCAAATTCAGGAGAAATAACCCAAACTCTACGAGCAGAATTGATGATTGCTCCGTAATTTTTTAAGAGAGTCCTTGCCCAGGCTAATCTATAATCAATTTCACTAAAACTTGTCCTGCCTGTATGAAGGATCTCTAATATACTATTAGGGACCTTAAGAATATCATAAACTTTTTTATTGATTTCGTCGTTGTGTCCAGATCCGCCCAATTCCTTTAAAGCCAAAAATGTTGCTTCAATAAGTATAGCGTAATTTGGAACCTGTGCTATCTTGTCATTTTTTTTCATTGAGATCTCCTAATTTTTTCTGTTGTTATAAGCACGTTCGATTTTGTCTGCGCATTCTTGAAGATTCTTTTTGATTTCGAAATCCCAAAAACGCATTACGAGCCAATCAAGGGAAATAAGTTCCTGCGTGACCTCGTAGTCATGTTCGATATTATGCTCGATTTTAGGAATCCAATAATCGCGACGACTTTTAAAATCATCTTTTTGGTGTTCCCAATCATAACCGTGCCACATTTTCCCGTCAACGAAAACAGCGATTCTTGCTCCAAGGAATACAATATCGGGTTTGCCGTACAACTCTTTATAGTTTTTACGGTAGCGAAGTCCGCGCCGCCATAATTCCTTTCTAAGCAACAATTCGGGTTTGGTGTCTTTGCCTTTGTTGCTTTTCATATTGCGGGAAATCTGTTCTTTCGTGTTAGCCATTATTTTCGCCGAAAGTCAAGCCTTTCCGTTCGCATAAATCGCGGAAGGCCTTTTTTGCTTTTATGCTCGGCTCGGTTTTGCCGGTCTCCCATCTACAAACGGTAATGGGTGTAACGCCGAGTTCTGTGGCAATTTCTTCTTGCGTCATCAACAAATTTTCTCTTGCCGACTTGATTTTTTCTGAATAAGTCATACTTGCACTCCGTCTAACATTTGCTTATCTTTATTTTAACATTTTCTTGCCTTTCAGTCAAGAAGAAACTATTGCTTTAGCGAAAATAAAAACAAGAACATTTGTTCGTATTTGCTTGACAACGGGCTTGATTTCCGGTATAATACTAAATACGAGAGTTAGGCGTTTGATATTGTTTAATCTCTCGTTGTATCGGGCGTGGAGAAATTGCCCGACCGTTCGTTCCCTTTCGGGGAATCGAATAGGTAGAATTACCGTCGCTTACCATAGAGTTGCTATTAAGTGTAGCAATTCCGCGACGGGCGTTGAAATCGTTAAAAAAGAAAGATTTCGGCGTGGGTTTTGTTGTGATGCGATTTTTTAGATAAAATCGACCACAAATTAAATAATCGGGTTTTAAATCCGTGCGAAGAACGAGCCTATTTAGGCAACCGAAATCGCACGGATTTTTTTATCCATAAATACAAAATCGGAGGTGCTTCATGTAACGAAAATTAAAATTTAATACTTGTGTTTTAAGTCGGTGATAGAAAAATATCAGCGGCTTTTTTGTCGTCTTTAAGGAGGTATAACAATGACAAATTACAATCAATATCGCCCGCCGTGATCGATATAAAATTTTCACGACAAAAAATAATTTCAAAGGAGAGAACAGTTATAAAAACTACATTAAAAACATTTCAATCTTCGTTCGTCTTGCTACGGCGAAGCCGGTGTTTTTTCAACGAACGCAAGCTCCCTGCAAGGGCGAACGGCACCAAACGCGAAGCGGTTTGGTATAGTGAGTTATACCTTTTTGAAAAAGGTGTCAAAAACTATTTTTACGGAGGTGATGAATTACGTCGTATTTAGTATGCCACATGGAAAAATATAGACGTGCCGATATTGTAGGGATCGAGAGAGAAAACGAACGCAACGAGAACTATAAGTCAACGCGAAATCCGCAAATCGACAAATCGAGAACGCACCTGAATTACCATACAATACCGTTTGAGAAAAAGTATCTTTCGTTTATTGACGAACGCATTAAACGACTTTCGCCGAAACGAAAAATCAAAGACGACGCGGTGCTTATAACGTCGTTTATTTTAGGTTCGGATAAAGAATTTTTCGACCGGATTACGGCAGAACAACAGAAACAATTTTTTGCCGATTGCACGGATTTTTTCTCCGAACGCTACGGCAAAGAAAACGTTGTATCGGCAGTCGTTCATTTGGACGAAAGCACGCCGCATTTACATTTTAATCTTATGCCAGTAACGGGCGGCAGATTGTGTGCAAAAATTCTTTTCGACCGAACCGCATTACGCGATTTGCAGACGGATTTTTACGAAGCCGTCGGAAAGAAATACGGCTTAAAGCGAGGCAAGGAAGGCAGCACGGCAAAGCATTTGGATACGGTCGCTTTCAAGACGAAAAAGATGACGGAAGCCGCCGAAGAAAAAATCCGCGAAGCCGAAGAAGCGCAAGTCGCCGCTAAACCTGTAAAAGAATTGCTTGAAAGTTACCAATCGGCGAAATCGGAAAAGATTCCCTTTTCTGGTAAGAAAAAAGAAACGGAAATCATCGCTTTAAGAATGAAAAACAGCGAACTCGAAAAGCAAAATAACGTTCTTGCCAAAGATAACGGCGATTTGTATAGCGAACTGAAACGGAAAGAAAAAACGGCGACCGTAAACGAAGGCGCGGTAAAACTTTTGGAAAAATTACTCGAATATGCGCCCGAAGAACTCGCCGCGGCACAACAGGCGGCAAATCGTCGTCAAGAACAAGAGTGGGAGAAAAATCGCTCTCGCGGAAATTCAAACAACAAATTTAAAGGCAAGTAAGTGAATCTTGCCGAACGGAAACGTAAGCGTCGGCATTTTAAGAAAAGGTATGATACCGAGATGAAAGTAAATAAAAAAGTAAGTCCGACCTGTTTTTTAATCGCATTCATGCGAGGCTGAGAAAAAATTTAGAAAAAGGAGCCATAAAAATGAAAAGAAAACTGAATATGAAATTTAACGAATAACTCTATCGGAGGGGAAAAGCACGAGAAAGCGAAAGAACACTACGGGTATGACGGAAAGCGATTTTAACAATGTTTCACGAACGTTATTAAACGCGATTCGCAAATTTTATGAAAAGGAAGAGAACATAAAAGCATTTGAAATATGGCAAGCCGAAAGGCAAAAATTACAACTTAATAATAAAAAATTACTAATGAATAATTCTTTTGACGAACAAAAGGATGTCGCTAATACATAGGCGACAAAATCGCCGTATTTGAAAAACGGTGGTAACAAAACAAAAACGGCGTGTGAGGTAAACTCTCGTACGCCGTTTTTCGTTTAATAAGTCTTTTTAAAGTATATGATAAAGGCGAATCCGTCTCCTAATGGAAACGGGTTCGCCTTTAACTTGTTTGGTGACCCCTACGGGACTCGAACCCATGATACCACCGTGAAAGGGTGGTGTCTTAACCGCTTGACCAAGGGGCCGGTTTATAAAGTTTTTGGTAGCGGCGGTCGGACTCGAACCAACGACCTGCCGGGTATGAACCGGCCGCTATAACCAACTAAGCTACGCCGCCATTTCAATTTGCTTATGTATTATATCGAAATTATGCCGCTTTGTCAACAAGTTTTCAGTTGATTTAAAAATTTTTTTCTATTTTGCCTTTTATCTTCATATAATCAATATAGAAGTATCCGAAAAAACGGCGCGCATATTCTTTTTTCGTTTGCTTTGCGAAGATATTCGTTTTTTCAAAAACGACAAATCCCGACTTAAAAAGCCCCGATAATTTTGAAAAAACGTGGCATAGTCGGCAAATTGCCTGCATAATGTTTAATATAGCGAAAGGACAAGGAGAGAAAAAAATGAACGAAGAAACCATTTATTCCGAAATGCTGGAAATTCCCGTAAACACGTGCAACATAACCTATACGGCGCAGACAAAGCGCAAGAGAAAAAAGAAAGAAGCGCCGAAGGAAAACGTGAAGGAACTCGCCATCGAAAAGGTCAACCGCGAATTTGAAGAGCAGAATTCTTCCGAACCCGCGGAAAACGCCGCGCCCGTTTTGGACGAAGCCGCGGAAAATTATCAGGCCGAACTCCCGCAGGAAGAGGAGCAGGCCGAAAAACCGCGCGCAAAACGCAGATTCAAGGTGTCCGTTATCGGCGTTCAGCTCGCCGTGGTGGTGCTGCTGCTCGGCGTGATCGTCTTTTCCAACATCTTTATGGAACAGAGCGGCATAGCGACGTTTTTCAATTCCATCTTCGCGCCGCAGAGCGAGCAGGCGGATAACCGCGAATACAACAGCTTTACGCCCGCACTGCCCACCGACGGCGAAGTTTCCGTAAGCAACGGCGTTATGAACTTTGCGGTAAAAGGCAGCGTTTACGCGCCCTGCGACGGCGAGGTCACCGCGCTCACGAAGGGCGAAGACGGCAAATACGTGTTTGAAATCACCCATTCGACCAAATTCAAAACGGTCATCAGCGGCATAGACTACGCGTATCAGGAACTCGGTTCCGTAGTCTACGGCAACATTCCCTTAGGGTACAGCCTCGGCGAAAACGTGGAACTCTGTTTCTACGGCGAGGACGGTCAGCTCATCACCTCTTATACGGTGGATAACGACACCGACACGGTGATATGGGAAGTATAAAATTACACATACACCCGCTGTTCTGGCTCTTCGGCGCGTTTTACGCGCTGACGGGCAAGGTATTCATGTTCATCATCTATACGACGGTTGCCCTGCTCCATGAGTTAGGGCATTCGTTTTCGGCGGAAAAACTCGGTTATCGGCTGGACCGCATCACGCTGATGCCGTACGGCGCCGTCATTTACGGCGAGGACGCGTCGCTTAAACCGTCGGACGAGATCAGGATCGCGCTCGCGGGACCTGTAACGAATGTGCTTATCGGCATTTTCTTCGTGGCGTTCTGGTGGATTTTCCCCGACATTTACCCTTATACCGACGCCGCCGCGTTTGCGAGTTTCGCCATTGCGGCCATTAACGTGCTGCCCGTTTTTCCTCTGGACGGCGGGCGCGTGCTGCTCGCCGTGCTTTCGATGAAGATGAAGCGGGCAAAGGCGCTTTTGGTCTGCAAAGTCGTATCCGTGGTGTTCGGCGCAGGGCTTGCCGCGCTCTTTATCGCCTCGCTCTTTTTCGCTCCGAATGTATCGCTGGCGTTTTTCGCGGCCTTCGTTTTGTTCGGGGCGCTGTCCCGCAGAAAGGAAAACGGCTATGTGCGCATGTATACGGCGGTGAATGCCAACGCTCTGAAAAGGGGTATGCCTTATAAAAAACAGGCGCTTTCCGTCGACGCGGACGTAAAAAAGCTGATTAACGTGATCGACGGCGACGCCGTGAACGAAATCGTTTTATTCCGCGACGGCAAAGAGGTCAAGACGCTATCGCAAAGCGATATCGCCAAAATCTGCCAGGAACACGGCATATACGAAAAACTTTCGGACGTAATATAAAAAAAGTTGTCAAAACGCCCTTCCCGGTGTACAATGATAAAAAAGGAGGAAGTTTTATGCAACTCGAAGAATTGTTCAAGATAAGGCAGAGCTGCCGTAATTTCGACGCGGAAAGGGCGGTGGAGCGCGAAAAACTGGAAAAAATAATGCAGCTGGCGCGGCTGGCGCCCTCGGCATGCAACTCGCAGCCGTATTCCTTCGTGGTGGTAACGGAGGCTGACCTTGTGAAGAGCGTGGCGAAATGCACGCAGGGCATGGGCATGAACAGGCATTGTTCGTCCGCGCGGGCGTTTATCGTCATGGTGGAGGAAAACGCGGGACTGCTCGCAAAAACGAGCGGGCGGCTGAAGGATCAGGATTACGCCTCGATCGACATGGGGATCGTGAGCGCGCATATCGTGCTTGCGGCGGCGGAGCAGGGGCTTTCCACCTGCATGATCGGCTGGTTCGACGAAAAGAAGATAAAGGAAGTTCTCGGCATTGAGGATAAAAAGCGGGTGCGCCTGGTATTTGCCGCGGGGTACGCGGCGGCGGGCGATCCCGTGCGCGAGAAGAAGAGAAAGGACATAGAAAAACTGGTAACGTACCGATGAAAACGATTGATATACCCGACCCGCGCGCGCTCTTTCCCAACGAATACAAAACGTCGTGCTTTATCAAAAACGTGGTAAAGGCGCCGAATATCTTTATAGGGGATTACACTTATTACGACGACGCCGTTGCCGCGACGGATTTTGAAAAGAACAACGTGCTTTTCAACTGGCCCGAATTCGGGGATAAGCTCGTTATCGGAAAATTCTGCGCGTTTGCGACGGGCGTGAAATTTATCATGGGATCGGCAAACCACCGTCTGGCGAGCGCGAGCACCTATCCTTTCAACGTTTTCGGTGGAGCATGGGCGGAAATAACGCCGCCGCATCTCGAACAGCTGCCGAAAAAGGGGGATACCGTAGTGGGGAACGACGTGTGGATCGGCCGCGAGGCGGTAGTAATGCCCGGCGTGAAAATAGGGGACGGCGCAGTGGTTGCGGCTTATTCTGTCGTCGCGAAAGACGTCGCGCCGTATACCGTGGTCGGCGGCAATCCCGCACGGTTCATCAAAGACAGGTTTGACGAAGAACTGAAAGACGTTCTGCTGCGCCTGCGCTGGTGGGACAAAACGAGGGAGGAACTGCTTGAAATAATCCCCTTGCTGTGCGAGTGCGATTTGGAAAAAGCCAAAACCGAACTGAAAAAGTTTTTGTAAGTAAAGGGCGCGGACGTTTGTTCGCGCCCTTTTGTCCTCAATGTGTTGAGCGGGCGCGATTTTACGGTGAATTTTTGGTATAATAGCGGTATAAGCCGTCGTTGAAATTGTCTTTTTTTCTATTTTATGAAGAAAAGTTGCGAAAATCGCAATTATGCGCGCCGCCGGCGGTCGTTGCTTTATAATATCATTATGAATTATTCCGAATTTTCGCCCGCGCTTGCGCGGAACATAAAATTTTACCGTTTGCAGTGCGGATTAAGTCAATCGGCGCTTGCCGCCCTGCTCTCCGTCAGTCAGGATACCGTTTCGCTTTGGGAGCGCGGCAAAAGTGCGCCCGCGGCCGCGTATTTGCCCTATCTTGCGGCAGTTTTCGACGTTTCGATTGAGGAATTATTTTTCAAATAACCGAGAGGGACGCTCCGAGCGGCTCTTTTTTGTCTGAAATATTAAAGCGACCGCAAAATATTGCGGCCGCTTTAATAAAAATAATACTTACGGGTAGGTGTCTGATTGATTGTCGATCTCTCGATAATTCTATTTTACTATATTCTTCGGGCAAAGTCAATCAATTTTGAAAAATATTCGATTTTTTCAGCGTTTTATTACCCGTTCGGCGGCTGCCGCTACGTTTTCCGCGGTAAAGCCGTAATGCTTGAACAGAATTTTCGCGGGCGCGGATTCGCCGAACGTCGTCATGCCGATCACTTCGCCGTCCTTCGCGTATTTATACCAGCAGTCGGGCGAGCCCGCTTCCACGCAGACGCGCGCGCGTACCGTTTCGGGCAGAACGCTCTCTTTGTATTCTTTGCTCTGCGCCTCGAAAAGTTCCATGCAAGGCATGGAAACCACGCGCGCCTTAACGCCTTTTTCCTTCAATTCGGTCTGCGCGTTCATGCAGAGTTCCACTTCGCTGCCGCTCGCGATCAGGAGGACGTCGGGCGTTCCTTCGCAGTCGGAAAGCACGTAACCGCCTTTGAGCGCCGCTTTTCCCGAATTTTCGTAGAGGGGAAGCGTCTGCCGCGAAAGCACCAGGCAGGTGGGCACGCGGGCGCTCAACGCGCTTTCCCACGCGGCCGCCGTTTCCTTGCCGTCCGCGGGGCGGAACACGTTTACGTCGGGCGTCGCGCGGAGCGAGGCGAGCTGTTCTATCGGTTCGTGCGTAGGCCCGTCCTCGCCCACGCCGATGGAATCGTGCGTGAGGATATATATCACGGGCAGTTTCATCAGCGCGGAAAGCCGCAGTGAGCCTTTCAGATAATCGCTGAACACAAAGAACGTGGCGCAGTAGGATATAAAGCCGCCGTGCAGGTATATGCCGTTGCAGATCGCCGCCATGGACTGTTCGCGCACGCCGAAATGGATGTTCGCGCCCGCCCTGTTTTCCGGGGAGTAATATCCTTTGTTTTTCATCACGCTTTTGTTCGAGGGGCCGAGGTCGGCCGAGCCGCCGAACAGCGCGGGTATCTTTTCCGCAAGGCGGTTGAGCACCGCGGAAGAGGTGGAACGCGTGGCGTCCGCTTTCTCGAACGCATACAGGCTTTCGTCGTTTGCAAAATCGTAAAGTTCGCCGTTTATCCTCTTTTTGAACTCCTCCGCCTCGGCGGGATATGCCTTTTCATAGGCGGAGAACAGCTCCTGCCAAGCCTCGTTCGCCTTTTTCCCTCTGGATACGGCGCGGCGGGTATGGCGGAGCACCGCTTTCGGCACGGTGAATTCCTCTTCCGTCCAGCCGAGCGCGTCCTTCAGCTGTCTGATATTATCGATCCCGAGCGGGGCGCCGTGGCAGTCCGCCTTGCCCGCGAGGGGGGAGCCGTAGCCGATAACGGATTTGCAGATGACGAGCGTGGGTTTCTTCGTTTCCGCCTTCGCCCTTTTCACGGCGCGGCGGAGCGCGGCGAGGTCGTTGATGTCCGCGACTTTAATCACCTGCCAGCCGAGCGCCTCGTGGCGTTTGCCCACGTCCTCGGTGAACGCCGAGCCCGTGTCGCCCTCGATGGTGATGTTGTTGGAATCGTAAAACACGATGAGCTTGCCCAGCTTGTTGGTGCCCGCGAAGGAGGCCGCCTCGTTTTCGATGCCCTCCTGCATGCAGCCGTCGCCGCAGAGCACGTAGGTATAGTGATCGGTCAGGGGGAAGCCCTCTTTATTGAATTCCGCAGCCATGCGCGTTTCAGCAAGCGCCATGCCGACCGCCGTCGCCACGCCCTGGCCGAGCGGCCCCGTGGAGGTTTCCACGCCAGCCGTTACGCCGTATTCGGGGTGTCCGGGCGTTTTGGAGCCGAACTGGCGGAAATTTTTGATGTCCTCGATCGTCATGTCGAAGCCGAAGAGGTAAAGCAGGGAATAATACAGCATGGAACCGTGCCCCGCCGAGAGTACGAAACGGTCGCGGTCATAGAATTTCGGGTCTTTCGGGTCGTATTTCATCACGTCCGCAAAGAGGGTGTAACCGACGGGCGCCGCGCCCAGAGGCAGGCCGGGATGGCCCGATTTCGCTTTTTCGATGGCTTCCGCGCTCAGCACGCGCACGGCGTTCACTGCTTGCTGTCTGATGTCTTGCATAATGACTCCTTTGATAGAATTTTTACGCTCCGTAATCCAGCCGAAACGTTTCTTTTCTTCCATTGTAATATAATTTGCGCGATTTTTCAAGTTTATTTCAACTAAATTTTGTTTAGATTATATTGTAAAGGGTTTCGGCGCCCCGAAATCGGCAAGTTTATGCGGCGGCGGGAATATAATTATAAATAAATGTTTGTGTTTTTCCGCATGATTTGTTATAATAAAGAAAGATTTTACCCGCGGCCCCGCAGGGCGGCGGACAGGTTTATCGTATCGGCTGCGGTAAGATAAATAAAAACTTTACGTTTTGGGGTGTTATATGGACAACAGGCAGTTTGTGAAAGAGGTCGCTTCCCTGACCGACGATTTCGCCAAGTGGTATACCGACGTGGTGGTGAAAACCGAACTCGTCGATTACGGCCCCGTCAAGGGCACAATGGTAATCCGCCCTTACGGCTATGCCATCTGGGAAAACATTCAGCGCGAAATGGATAAGCGTTTTAAGGCGGTCGGCGTGAAAAACGCCTATTTCCCGATGCTCATACCCGAAAGCTATTTAAAGCGCGAGGCCGAGCACGTGGAAGGATTTGCGCCCGAAGTCGCCGTGGTAACGTACGCGGGCGGCGCGGAACTGCAGGAAAAACTCGTGATCCGCCCGACCAGCGAAACCATCATCTGCGAAATGTACGCCAAGTGGCTGCAAAGCTACCGCGATCTGCCTATTTTGATCAATCAGTGGGCGAACGTCGTCCGCTGGGAAAAGACCACCCGTCCCTTTTTAAGGACGAGCGAGTTTTTGTGGCAGGAGGGGCACACCGTCCACGCCAGCGAAGAAGAGGCGATGGAAGAAACCATAAAGATGCTGAACGTCTATAAGGAATTTGCCGAAAACGTTCTGGCCATTCCCGTCATCACGGGCAAAAAGACCGAGAAGGAAAAGTTCGCGGGCGCGGTGGCGACCTACGGCATGGAGGCCATGATGCTCGACGGCAAGAGCTTGCAGGCGGGCACCTCGCACTATCTCGGCCAGAATTTCGCAAAGGCTTTCAACATGCAGTTCCTCGACAAGGACGGCGTGAGAAAATACGGATATTCCACATCGTGGGGCACTTCCACGCGCATGATCGGCGCGCTCATCATGGCGCACGGCGACGAAAGGGGGCTGGTGTTGCCGCCCAAAGTCGCGCCCGTGCAGGTTGTGATCGTGCCCGTGGCCGCGCATAAGGGCGGCGTTACGGAAAAGGCGGAAGAGCTTTTGTCCGCGCTCTCCGGCGCGGGCGTGCGCGCCGAACTCGACGCGCGCGAGGCAAGCCCCGGCTGGAAGTTCAACGAATGGGAAATGAAGGGCGTGCCCGTCCGCATAGAGATCGGGCCGCGCGACATCGAAAAGGGGCAGGCGTGCCTGTTCAGAAGGGACACGCTGGAAAAAAGTTTCGCGCCGCTGGAAAGCGTTGCGGAAACGGCGGAAAAACTGCTTGAAGAAATTCAGAAAAACATGCTCGAAAAATCGAGGCGAAACAGGGACGCGCGCATCGTTCGCGCGGCCGACCTGAAAGAACTGCTCGCGGGCGTGGAAAACAAGAACTTCGTAAAGGCGGGCTGGTGCGGCTGCCGCGAATGCGAAGATAGGGTAAAGGATTACGCTGCGGCGACGGCGCGCGTCATGCTGGAAGACGAGGAAAGCGATACCTGCGTCGTCTGCGGCAAAAAGGCGAAACATACCGTCGTATTCGCCCGCGCGTATTGAGCCGTAAATTTCAGCGCCCCGCGGGGCAAAGTGAGGCAAGGACTTGGAATATATTTCGATACAGCAAGGCAGCGATTTTTTACAGATCGTCTATTCGAACGGCGCTGTATTCACAATGAAACTCTGGGTTGCGATCCTGCTTTTGAGCTTGTCGGTCGCAGTCTTTATCGCGCTGTATCTGTTGATGGGCTTCGGGCTCAGAAAAATGGCGATCGCCACGAAAAACAAAAACGCGTGGCTGGCGTTCGTGCCTTTCGCGCGGTATTTCCTCGCGGGCAAGGTCGTGGGACAGGTCAAGATGTTCGGCAAAAAGATGAAAAACGCCGGATTTTGGCTCATGCTCGTGTACGCGGCCTACTTCGCGCTCAATACGGCGGCGCTCGTGCTCAACTACCTGCCGCTCGTGCTCGCGTATGTCTACGACGCGCAGATCTTCCTCACGCCCAACGAATACGGCCAGCTCGTGGTCGACTTCAGCGGGAATTTTTCCTACGAATATTCGCAGGGCGTGTATACTTTTTTGGACGTGGAATACTTCCTCGGCATGATTTTGAACATCGTATACCTCTTTTTCTTCTTTTACCTGTTCATGCTGCTGTTCAGAAAGTTCAACCCGCGCAGTCACTTTATGTTTTCGATCCTGTCGTTCATAGGGGAACTGTTCGGGCTGTCGGTCGCGTCCGTCATCGTATTCACGCAGCGGAACAAAAAGCCCGTGAACTATAACGACTATGTGAAAGAACAGTATATGCGCATGCAGGGCATGTACGCGCCCCCGCGCGAAAATCCGCCCGATAATCCCTTCCGCGAATTCGGCGGCAGGGGGGAAAACGATCCCGGCGATCCGTTTTCGGAATTCGGCGGAAAAAAGGACGCGCCTTCGGGCGGACCGACGGAGGGCGTTTCCCCGGACGGGGAAAATAAGGACGGCAAAAGCGGTAAAAACGATAAAAACGATAAAAACGACGGCGGCGATTCGCCGTTCGACGGGTTTTAAGAAAGAAAACAGAGCCACGGGCTCTGTTTTTCGGTTGGAGGGAGTATGGTCCTGTCTCTTATACACATCTGACGCTGCCGACGATCGCATAAGTGTAGAT
>ENA-OYXD01000955-OYXD01000955.1-human-gut-metagenome-genome-assembly--contig:-NODE-955-length-14356-cov-4.363751_pt1 | contig 14356 bp, 13 predicted proteins | sample MGYA00244818_ERZ653412 | MGnify/ENA primary metagenome ERZ653412 (study PRJEB26926, sample SAMN06165146) | human gut metagenome | biome: ENVO:00009003; feature: ENVO:2100002; material: ENVO:00002003...
ATCTACACTTATGCGATCGTCGGCAGCGTCAGATGTGTATAAGAGACAGGCCCTCCATGATGAGCGTGCTCTCCGCAACGGCGTCTATCATGTCCTCCTTTACGCCGAGCGCGCCGATATTCATCACGAGGCCGAGCTTTTTCATCCATTTTTCCATGGCCGCAAACCCTTCCTCCGCCACGGCGAGGTCGCTCTTGCCCGCCGCGTCCACCTGCCATACGTTCACGGCGAAACGCTTAAATTTAGGCAAGCCGTAGGGCAGAATATAGCGGTAATACGGCAGGGAAACGGCGGCGAGCGTCATGCCGTGCGTGGCGTCCGTATGCGCGCCGACGGCCTGTCCGAGCATGTGCACCTCCCAGTCGGTGGACTTACCCGAAGCGATAAGCGTGTTGAGCGCCCATGTCGCCGTCCACATGATGTTGCTGCGCGCTTCATAATCCGTCGGATTTTCAACCGCGATCTCCGCGCTGCGTATGAGCGAGCGGAGCAGGCCCTCCGCGATATAATCGGAGGTATTGTCGTCCTCGCCCGAAAAATACTGTTCGAGAATATGCGACATGATGTCGAAAAATCCCGCAATCATCTGGTATTTCGGCAGAGTAAAGGTGTATTCGGGGTTAAGAACGGAAAATTTCGGGAACACGTTGTCGCCGAAAACATGCCCTATTTTGAGTTTCTGCGCACGGTTGGTGATGACCGAGCCGCCGTTCATCTCGCTGCCCGTACCGACCATGGTCAGCACGCAGCCCACGGGAATAATCCTGCAGTCAGGCTCTTCAAAGCGGATAAAATATTTTTCCCACGGATCTTCGCCGCAGTACGCCGAAACGGAAACGGCTTTGGCATAGTCGCAAACCGAACCGCCGCCCACCGCCAAAATGAGGTCGGCCTCGGCCTTTCTCGCGCGCTCGCAGCCCTCCTCCAGCTTTTCCGAGGTGGGATTGGGCATCACGCCCGCGTCCTCAAAGACATTTTTGCCGCAGTCTTTCAGAATTTTAACCACGTCGTCATATATGCTGTTTTTCTTGATAGAACCGCCGCCGTAAACGAGCAGCACGTTCCTGCCGTATTTGGGCAGTTCTTCCGACAATCCTTTAAGCGCGTCCCTGCCGAAATAAAGTTTCGTCGGGTTATGATACGTAAAATTTCCTAACATCGTCCTTCTCCTTTATAATTTAAGTTCTTTTATCCACGCCGCGAGCGTTTCCCCGCTTTGACGGCCGTTCAGCAGCTTGCCTTCGCGCCATTCGGCTGAGGGCGAACAGAGCGGGCGCAGGACGCTTTCCGTTTTTCCCAGACCGCTCCCGCCCGACGTACAGAAGGGCACGATGACCTTTCCCGAAAAATCGTAACTTTCGAGAAAGGTGTTTATGATCGTCGGCGCGACGTACCACCATACGGGAAAGCCCACGAACACAACGCCGTACTGCGCCATGTTTTCCACCCTGTCCGCAATGGCGGGACGGGAGGACGGATCGCGCATTTCCACGCTGCTCCTGCTGTTTTTGTCCGTCCAGTCGAGATCTGCCGCCGTGTAAGGCACTTTCGGTTTGATCTCGAACAGGTCGGCGCCCGCCGTTTCGGCAAGCGTCTTTGCCACGCGCGCGGTAACGCCGCTGCACGAAAAATATGCTACCAGAATTTTTTTGTCCATAACGTTTCCTCTCCTTTATATAAATTTTTTATTGCAACAATTTTATGACCGCGTTGTACGCGAGATCGAACGCGGAAAACGCGGCGTACTTCACACCGGCCGCATCCATCGCGGCCTTCTGTTTTTCCGTGGCGTTGGTATAAGGGTAAATGCCGAAGAGAAAGGGAAAAAATGAATATACAAAACTCTCCGCCCCGCGTTCTCCCCTTTCGGGAAACGACTTTACAAAACTTTGCGAAATCGCCTTTATGGCCGCTCCGTATGCCTTTTTGAATTCGGTAAGACGTTCAATGCGGCTGTTTCCCTCGATCTCGTACATGTTTACGGAAAGCAGTTTCAGCATGACGGGCCTCGCCTGCAAACTGCGGGCCAGTGCCTCGGCATACTCCTTTCTGCTCAAAACGCTTTCGCCGAGCAGCGTTTGCAGATCGCTAACCCAAAGCAGATATTCCCGCGTAAGCAGGGCGAGAAAAATTTCTTCTTTCGTTTCAAAGTAATTGTAAACGGAAGTCCGCGTAAACGTGGTCGCCCCGCCGATATCCTTAATGGTGATATCCTTGAAACTCTTCGTCTTATACAGCGTTTCGCAGGCGTTGACAATCTCTTCCCTGCGCGAAGCCGCAAGATCTTTTACGTCCTTTGGCATAATACCCTCCGAATTTCTGACACCGTGTCAGTAACTGTATTATACACCAAATCTGACACCGTGTCAATAATTTTTTAAAAAAATTTTTTGCAAAACAGTTGACAAACTTCCAACTATTGAATAATATATAGTAGTAAACAAAATTTACAAGGAGGCGATGTTTTGAATATACAATATAAAAAAGGCGTGATAGAACTTTGTATCCTGTCGATACTCAGCAAAAAAGACATGTATGGTTATGAACTGTCTGAATATATATCCCAAAAAATAGATATAGCTGACGGCACGGTTTATCCGATTTTAAGAAAATTAAAAGCGGACGGTTTTGTTAAGACTTATCTTTCGGAAGAAAGCGGCGGGCCCCCCAGAAAATACTACTCAATCACGCAGACGGGGCTGAACGAATTTCAGGAAGATTCTGCGGAATGGCTGAAATTTGCCGAAACGGTAAATAAAATTATAAAAGGAGATAATTAAAATGACGAAAACACAGTATTTGAATGAACTGAGAAAGGAACTTAAAGCAAATAGCGTCGGCGACATCGAAGATATTATTGCCGAATATGAAGAACACTTTGATTTTAAGGCGGAAGAAGGGGTAACCGAAGAAGAAACCGCAAGAAAGCTTTCATCCCCGCAAGAGATCGCAGCAGAATACGGGCGAACCGCCGTCTCCGTCAATAAATTCGAAAAGAGTTTTAAAGTCGGCGGGCTGACGTTACTATCCCTTCCGCTTTCGCTGATCTACGTTTTAATGTGGTGTTCCGTCGCGCTCCTCGGCATATTTGCCCTCGTTTGTACTACGGCAGGATTCTGCCTGATAACGCGCGCAAATATTGCGGGGTTAATCCCCTACATGCCTTACTTTTCGTCGTTTATCACAGGCATTGCTCTGCTTGGTCTTGCAATTTTGTCGGCAGTAGGCGCCGTTTACACGTTCATGTACGTAAAACAATGGGGAAAAGCGTATATAAAATGGTGTGCAAACATCGTAAGCAACAGCCGTTGCCCCGGGCTATCCAAACACCCCCGAATTTCGAAAAAACTTTCTTCCAAATTAAAACTGACCGCCATGATCGGACTTGTTTGTTTCATTTCCGCATTCGCAATCGGTTACATTTCAATGTGTATCGCTGCAGGCAGTATGGAGCCGTGGCACGTTTGGAAATGGTTTCAATAATATATTGCCGAAAGGTAATATATTTTTTCGCAAACTATTGAATATTAAATAGTAGTATCTAATATATACTGGAGTTCATGATCATATGTATAATTTAATATGCGCAGGCAGTTTTTTAATAATTCTTTTACTAAGCAATGCGCTTAAAAAAACAAAGAAAAACGAATTACTACTGAGGACAACAAGCCTGATTTTATTTATTTATAAAACTCTGTACTACATAATGCAAAACATAAAAGGCAACGTGAGTATTCCTGTAGAAATCAGCTCAATCAGTTATTTTTTAATGACTGCAATCTTTTTGTTCCGAATCGAAAAGATTTACAATGTCGGCGCATTTTTCGGCATCTTGGCCGGTTTGGGTTACTTTTTTTTCTATATATTTTTCGGTTTTACCGTTACCGACGAAATATCTGTAAAAGAACTCCTCATCGGTTGTTTCAGTCACGGATACTTACTGATATGCGGGATTTATCTTTTTACGAATTATAAATTCGACAGAAGAAGCAAATTGCTTATCTGGATTACGATTCTCGGCATGTTGTGTTGGGCATTAGTTTTTTACGATATAGAGATGAGAGGTATTACGTTTATTTATTACATTATAAAACCGGAGTTTTTATCGATTTCCGAAAATATGTCGATTAACGCCGTTTTGACGATCCTATACTATACAATACTGGTAAGTTTATTTTGCGCGGCATTAAAATTATTCTATTATATAAATAATAGACGGTATTTAGATAAAAAAGAAACAATCAGCATACGAGGCTGAGATCGGGGTTCGGGAAGGATATTCAAGAGTTTAGCACCAAAGCTTCTAAAAAACTCCATTAAAAAGCAAAAAATAAGGGCAAAAACGATACCTTTTGCACGTTTTTGCCCAATTTTGGTGCGGATGACAGGAGTTGAACCTGCACGGGGTTACCACAGGAACCTGAAACCTGCGCGTCTGCCAATTCCGCCACATCCGCATATAAAAGGCTTTGAATTAAGCCTTTTTTTCGTTTTTTGCCGTCCTTTCGGCGGCTGCTCATATATATTACATTTTTTTGCGTTTTTTTGCAAGCGTTTTACCGCTCTTTTCGCAAATTTTTTTACATCTTGGGAGAGTAGTTGGGAGATTCTTTCGTGATCGAAATGTCGTGCGGGTGGCTTTCGATCAGCGCCGCATTGGTAATCTTGACAAACTGCGCTTTCTTTCTCAGATCGTCTATGGTCGGCATGCCGCAATATCCCATGCCTGCCCTGATGCCGCCGATCAGCTGGAACACGATCTCGCTCAACGCGCCGCGGTAAGGCACGCGCCCTTCAACGCCTTCGGGAACGAGCTTTTTCGCGTTTTCCTGGAAATATCTGTCCTTGCTGCCGCACGCCATGGCCGAAAGCGACCCCATGCCTCTGTACACCTTGAAACTTCTGCCCTGATATATTTCGATATCCCCCGGACTTTCCAGCGTACCCGCAAAGAGCGAACCGATCATGACGGCGGAAGCGCCCGCACCCAAAGCCTTGGTGATGTCGCCGCTGTATTTGATGCCGCCGTCGGCAATGATCCTCTTGCCCAGTTTGTCCGCCATTTCCGCCGATTCCATGATCGCCGTGAACTGCGGCATGCCGATGCCCGCCACCACGCGCGTAGTGCAGATCGAACCGGGACCGATGCCTACTTTGACGACGTCCGCGCCCGCGTCTACAATCGCCTTGGTGCCTTCCGCCGTGGCCACGTTGCCCGCAATGATCGGAAGATCGGGGTATTTCGCCTTGACTTTGGATATCATTTCCAGCACGCCCCTGGAATGACCGTGCGCCGTGTCTATGGTGATGATGTCGACTTTCGCCTTGACGAGCTCGTCTATCCGTTCGAAGGTGTTCGCCGCGGTGCCGACCGCCGCGCCGACGAGCAGCCTGCCGTTTTTATCCTTGGCGGAGTTGGGGTATTGTATCGCCTTTTCGATATCCTTTATGGTGATAAGACCTTTCAGATAGCCCTTTTCGTCCACGATGGGGAGTTTTTCTATCCTGTGTTTGCCGAGGATCTTCTGCGCCTCTTCGAGCGACGTGCCGACGGGCGCCGTAACGAGGTGATCTTTCGTCATGATGTTGTCGATCGGCTGGTCGTAATTATTCTCAAAACGCAGATCGCGGTTGGTGAGAATCCCCACGAGTTTTCCGTTCTTGGTTATGGGAACGCCGCTGATGCGGTATTTTTCCATCAGCGCGACCGCCTCTCTCACGCTGTTTTCGGGGGAAAGGAAAAACGGATCGGTAATGACGCCGTGCTCGCTCCTCTTTACTTTGTCGATATGCGACGCCTGTTCTTCGATGGACATGTTTTTGTGAATGATGCCGATGCCGCCTTCGCGCGCCATGGCGATGGCCAGCCTGTTCTCGGTTACGGTGTCCATTGCCGCGCTCATGAGGGGGATATTGAGTTTGATATCCTTCGTCAGATGCGTGGACAGGTCGACCTGGTTCGGCAGTACCGAGCTTGCCTGCGGAATGAGCAGTACGTCGTCGAACGTATAGCCGTCTTTTACAATCTTACCCATTATATTTTCTCCTTTATGTTAAATCTTGCAAAATTTTATCGAGATATAAAATATCGGCCGAAAGCGCTTCGCTTTCCATGCTCCCCGCAAGCACTTCCAGCCGCGATTTCAAGGCGGACAAAAAGGCTTTATCCTCCGCGGCCGCTTCGCCGTATAAAAGCATCTGGTAGGCGTTATACGGGAGATAGCCCTCCGTTACGGTAGCCGCCGCGAAATCGAGCACGACGCCGACCTCTTCCCCCTCGGCATACATGGCCAGCGACGTGTTGCCGTATACGTAATTTTTATAGGTAATCCTGCCGCCCGAGGCGTCCTGCGCGGCGCAGATTTCGCCGAAGTCGGCGCGCTCGGTCAGCGTTCGGCCGTATTTGACCGTACGTTCCGTATCTTCGGCGGCGACCGCTTTATCGAACACGTCCGTAAGGTCGTCGGTTTCGCCGAACTTCTGGTAGGCGAGTTCGGTATACCACAGCGACAGGCTGCGGTTCCCCACGCTGTCCAAAAGGGAGGCCATGGTACGGGGCGCGTACATCGTCATCGCCGTGAGCAGCAGCAGAAACACCGCCAGCAGCGAGCCGAGCGTAACGAGCGCCGTTTTCACTATCAATTTTTTCATATTTTTACCCGAAAGCCCTCATATTTCCGACTTTTTCCCATTGTAACAAAATACGCATAAAAAAGCAAGTTATTTTTTATTTTTCGAGGTGCGAAACGGATATTTTTTGCAAATTTCGGGCAAAACGGCATACGCAAGACTTTGTCCGCATAAGATTTACCGTTATGAAAAAATCGCTTATTTTGATCGCCGTGCTGAGCGTTTGCCTGTTATTCAGCGCGTGCGCGAAGGAAAACAGACTGCTTCCCTACGTCAGCGAGCTGACGGAAAACGTTTTTTACGGCGAAAGCGAACACTATTCGCTCCGCGCCAGGAGCGGCTTTGCCGAAAAAGAGAAAAAGCACGACGGCAAGGCGGGCGCTCTGCGCGACGAACTGGTGGTTACGCTTCTCAGCGAAACCGAGGACGAAGCGGAGATCACCGCCGAAATTTCCTTTACGGGCTCCGCCCTTACGGAAAAATTCGGGCTCAACCCCGTAACGTTCGGCATGAACGCCGTTTTCGAAGCGCGCCCCGAAACGAACGAATTCGAAATAATCGTAACGGAAAACGGAAACAGGGAGACCGTTACCATGAAAACCGCCCTCCCCGAAAACACCCTTTCCCTGAGCGGCGCGCTGGACGCGCTCTACGCAAATCAGAAAGCGTTGGTGGACGGCTATATGCAGAACAATATCTTCAACGGCGAAATCCGCGCGAAGATCCTCGTCAGAAACGGCAAAGCATACTGGTATATGGGCTTGATCGACGCAAGCGGCAGAACGCGCGCCCTGCTGATCGACGGTGCGAGCGGCGAGATCCTGGCGGCGAAGGACGTATTTTGAAAAGTACGGAAAAAGACGGACAAAAAGTCCGTCTTTTTTTATTTTACGCCGCGCCGCCCTGCTCTTCGGGAACTTCGGGCGCATCGTCCCCGCCCGGCGTTTCCTCTCCGTCTCCGGGCGTTTCGGGCGAACCGTCCCCGCCGCCGTCGGGCAGCTTTTCGCTCAAATCCTTTATCAGATCGCCGAGATTGAGGTTTTTATCGCAGAAATCCTGCATGAAATTGATGCTTTGAAACTTGCTGCCTCTCAAGGCGCTTTGCACTTTTTCATCGTCGATCGTGCCGACCACGCCGAGAATGCCGAGGAACAGCACCCCGTAAAGGGCGACGCCGAATACCGCGCCCAAAATTCTGTCTATCAGTTTGAGTATGCCGCGTTTGGGCGCAAGCTTGCGGAGCAGCCATTTCACAATTCCGAATACGACGCTGAGAAGAATAAACAATACGATCGCTTCCGCCGCGCCGATAATGACGCCCGCGATCGCGTTCTGCGTTTCGGCGCTGCCGATAAAGTCGAACGCGCCGCCCAGCGCCGAGATCATATCCGCGATAAAACTTATTTTGTTGAGCACGGGAACGAGGAGCGCTATCACCACTATTTTCGCCGCAAAAAACAGATTGTTGAGCCCGTTTTTCATAAAGCCGGTGCAAAAACCGACTACGGCGACGATAAGCAGCAAGGCGGCGATCGCGAGATCGACGATCGTTCCCGTCGCTATGAGCAGATTATTTAACATCACACACCTATCCGATATAATATTTGCTTTTATTTATATCAGTATATACAAAATCGGAAAAATTGTCAACTGCGTCCGTCCTTTTGCACAAGAACGGAACGTCATTTATTGAAATTGTCTTTGAGGGACACGATCTCCGAAAGCACCGTTTTCCCGTTGCTCACGAGTTTTTTATAGTAGCCGACGCGCATGAGCTGGAAGGGCTTCGCCTCGCTTTCCATCACGTACGGTTCGACCTTGCCCGCAAATTTATGCACCGAATTTACGTTCATGCGCTCGGAAAAATCCTGCCCCGCGTATTCTTCGTCTTTTAACAAATGATCGTATTTTCTGATCTCGACGTCCACCGCGTCCTTCGCGTTCACCCATTGTATCACGCCCTTGACTTTTACGCCCGACGTATCGTTGCCGCTCTTCGATTCGGGAATATGCGTGCAGATCAATTCCTTCACGCTGCCGTCCTCGCCGAAAACGACGTCCTCGCAATGTATGATGTACGCGTTTTTCAAACGGACGTATCCGTCTTTTTTCAGGCGGAAGTATTTGGGCGGAGGCGCCAGCGAAAAGTCGTCCGCGTCGATATAGAGTTCTTTGGAAAAGGTTATTTTGCGCGTGCGCTTTTCCCCGTCGTTGGGGTTGACGTCGAAGTCGAGCGTCTCCTCCCCCTCGTAATCCCTGAGGACGAGTTTCAGCGGTTTCAGCACCGCCATGGCCCGTTCTGCATGCAGGTTGAGATATTCTCTCACGCACGCCTCGAAATAGGAAATCTGCACTTCGGAATTGGCCTTGCACACGCCTACGCGCGCGCAGAAGTCCTTGAGAGCCTCTGCCGGCACGCCGCGGTTGCGCAGGCCCGAAAGCGTGGGCATACGCGGGTCGTCCCACCCCTCTACGGAGCCGTCCTCCACGAGTTTTTTCAGATAACGCTTGCTCATGACGAGGTTGCTCACGTTGAGCCGCGCGAATTCTATCTGGCGGGGCTTTGGCGAAAAACCGAGGTTTATCCCCACCCAGTCGTACAGCGGGCGGTGATCTTCGAATTCCAGCGTACAGATGGAATGCGTTACTCCCTGCAGGTAATCGCAGACGGGGTGAGCATAGTCGTACATCGGATAAATGCACCACGCGTCCCCCGTTCTGTGGTGCGTCCGGCGCAGTATCCTGTAAATGACGGGATCGCGCATATTGATGTTGGGAGAGGCCATATCTATCTTCGCCCGCAGGCATTTTTCGCCGTCGGCGTATTTTCCCGCGCGCATTTCCTCAAAGAGTTTCAGGTTTTCCCCGACGCTCCTGTTCCGCCACGGGCTTTCCTTTCCGCCCTCGGTGAGAGAACCGCGCGAAGCGCTGATCTCCGCCGCGCTCATGTCGCAGACGAAAGCCTTGCCCTCCCTTATGAGCTGTACGGCATAACCGTAAATCTGTTCGAAAAAGTCGGAGGCGTAGGTTTCTTTATCCCATTCGAACCCCAGCCAGCGGATATCGTTTCTGATGGCGTCCACGAACTCCGTCTTTTCTTTGGACGGGTTTGTGTCGTCGAAAAAGAGGTTGCATTTACCATGATATTTTTCCTTGATGCCGAAGTTGATGCACATGCTCTTCGCGTGGCCGATATGCAGATATCCGTTCGGCTCGGGCGGAAAACGGGTATAAACGCCGCTCACCTTGCCGCTTTCAAGTTCTTCGTTGATGATCTGTTCGATAAAATTCGTCGTTTCTGCCATGGTTTTCAACCTGCCGTAAAAGATTTTTATTCAGTATAGCACACTTTTACAAAATAAAAAAGCGAAATCGGCAAATTTTCGGCGTTTTTTTCGGCGGAAAGGCGCATTCGCTTGACTTAAACGGAAAACTGACATAAAATAGCAAAGAGAGAAAAAACAAGTAAGGACAAGTTCATGGAAGAGAAAAAAAGCGTTGTAACAATGGAAAAGCTGGTCAACCTCTGTAAGAGCCGCGGCATCATATTTCCCGGCAGCGAAATATACGGCGGTATGGGCAACACATGGGACTACGGCCCAGTAGGCGTGGAGATCAAAAACAACATCAAACGCGCCTGGTGGAAAAAATTCGTGCAGGAAAGCGACAACTCCTACGGCGTGGACGCGGCCATTTTAATGAACGCGCGCGTCTGGGACGCGAGCGGCCATACGGCGTCCTTTTCCGATCCGAAAATGGACTGCAAGGAATGTAAGACGCGCCACCGCGCGGACACCCTCATCGAGGCGCACTCGCACGGCGCGGTCAATCCCGACACCATGACCAACGAAGAGATGGAAAACTACATCAAGGAGCATAAAGTCTGCTGCCCGAAATGCGGCAAAAGCAACTTTACGCCGATCCGGCAGTTCAACATGATGTTCGAAACCTCCCGCGGCGTAACCGAAGAGGGGCAGAACAAAATTTACCTCCGCCCCGAAACGGCGCAGGGCGAGTTCGTGAACTTTTTGAACGTGCAGCGCACCACGCGCGCCAAGGTGCCTTTCGGCATCGCGCAGGTGGGCAAGGCCTTCCGCAACGAGATAACGCCCGGCAACTTCATTTTCCGCACCATAGAGTTCGAGCAGATGGAGCATCAGTGGTTCTGCAAGGAAGGCACCGACCACGAATATTACGAGGAATACAAAAAAAAGGCGTGGGATTTCGTAATCTCGCTCGGTTTCAAGCCCGAACATCTGCGCTTTAAAGACCACGACAAGCTGGCGCACTACGCAAAGTCCGCCTGCGACATACAGTATCTCTTCCCCATCGGCTGGTCGGAACTCAACGGCATACACAACAGAACGGACTACGACCTTTCCCGCCACCAGGAATATTCGGGAAAGAGCATGCTCTACACCGATCCCGTTTCGGGCGAAAAGTATATACCCTACGTAATAGAATACTCCATCGGCGCGGACAGGCTGATGCTCGCCGTGCTCTCCGAGGCGTATGACGAGGAAACGCTCGAAAACGGCGAAACGCGCGTGGTCATGCACTTCCACCCCGCTCTCGCGGCTTACAAGTGCGCGGTTCTGCCCCTGCAGAAGAACCTTTCCGAAAAGGCGAAGGAAATCTATAAAAAGCTCTCTTCGGAATTTATGTGCGCCTACGACGAGGCCGGCTCCATCGGCAAACGCTACCGCAGACAGGACGAGATCGGCACGCCGTTCTGCGTAACCGTCGACTTCGACACGCTCGAAGACGGCACCGTTACCGTGCGCGACCGCGACACCATGAGCCAGATCCGCCTGCCGGCGGACGAAGTCGCCCCCTTCGTTCAAAAGGCGATAAAACTTTAACGCAAACGGCAAACGCCCCCGAAAATTCGGGGGCGTTTCTGAAAGTAAAAAAGGAGTTCCCGCGGAACCCCTTTTTCTTTTTTATTCCGTCCGCAAGGCGACGACGGGATCTTTTTTGGACGCGATCCGCGCGGGGATCAGCCCCGCTATGAGCGTCAGCACGAAACTGATGACCACGAGCAGCAGCGCGTGCAGCGGCTTCAAAATGACGAGCGACCCCACGTCCGCAATCAGCGAACCTAAAATCAGATTGAGCGGGATCGACAAAAGGTAGGTAACGCCTATGCCGATCAGCCCCGCGAACAGGCCGATAAGGAAGGTTTCCGCGTTGAACACGTTGGCGATATCGAATTTAGAGGCGCCGAGCGAACGCAGCACGCCGATCTCCTTCGTGCGTTCGACGACCGATATATAGGTGATGATGCCGATCATGACGCTGGATACGACGAGCGAGATGGACGTGAACGCGATAAGCACGTAGCTGACGGCGTTGACCATGGTGTTGAGCATGCCGAACATCATATCCATCATGTCGGAATACGCGATAATGCGTTCGTCGCCCTCCTCGAACTGGGCGTTCCAGTTGTCTATATGCTGTTTGATGACCTTTTTGCTGTCGAAATCGCGCGCGTAAACGCTGACCGTGGCGGGCACGCTGTTGCCCGCGAGCATCCGCAGCGAATACGGCGTCTTGTAATAATCGGAATCGGGGTTGGAAGCGAGCATGTCGTTGATGATTTCCACCCTTTCACCGTTCTGCACCTTCTGTACGAGCTCGCTGTCCTTGTTTATTTCCAGCACGTGCTCGGTGAGCGCCGTCGTATAGGCGATGCCCGTATCCAGCACGCCGCTGTCCACGTTTTCCTTGACGCGGACCACGCCCACGATATCGAGCTTTTCAAACCCTTCGCGGTCGGCCGCAACCGAAGGCTGCACCTTAGTGTGATAGCCGTCGGGCGCCTCCACGTAGGCCAGAGAGTTGTCCGCCAAATACAATTTATCTTTGCCCACGATCTCCGAAAAGTCTATTTCCGTCGTGCCGTCGAAGGAAAAATCGCCCTTTTCGTTCACCGTGCCCCCCACGTAGCCGAGGAGCAGCAGGGTGATGTCGCTGATTCTGTTATACTGGTCCACGACGAGCACGACCTGGTTGTAATCCTCGTCCCTGAACGTCGGCCAGTCGCCGTAAATAAGGTCGTACTGCTCCTTGATCAGATCTTCGCTGTCGGGCATTTCCGTAATGGTGGGGATATAAGAGCGTATCGTTTCCACGCTGATCATGCTGCCGATCTCGCTCGAAGTGAGCATTCCCTCGAAACTTGCCTCGAGCATCTGCACGACGGTGTCTATCGCGGAAAAATTCTCGCTTTCGTTGATGGTGATGTCCGAAAACACGTATTTATTCATATCGAACCCGTAATCGTATTGTATGGAATAATACAGTTCGGGATCCAGCTGTTTGAGATAGTCGAGAAAGCTCACGCCGTCGTCGTTCTCGCCGAGCAGGTCGTTCGCCTTGAGCATGCCCGTCAGCTTTTCGAAAGCCTCCTGCACGAAGACGTTGTCGAGTTCGGGGAACTCCTCCACCGTTTCGTTTTCGTAGATGTCCTGAAAAGAGGACAGATCGACCGAACTTTCCGAAATGGTGAGCGGATACGCGGACAGCGTATCCGTCTGCATGCGGGACATGTAGATGTTAAAGCCGTTGGAAAGCGCGAGCACGAGCGCCACGCCGATGATGCCGATGCTGCCCGCAATGCTCGTCAGCGCCGTGCGGGCCTTTTTGCTGAACAAGTTCCTGAGCGAAAGCGAAAACGCCGTCTTATAGCCCATTCTCGGCTTTTTCGCGCGTTTCTGCACGAAGTCTTCGTCCTCGGTATAGGGATCGGTGTCGTCCACCTTTTCGCCGTCGAGAAAGCGTATGATGCGGGTGGAATACTTTTTCGCAAGTTCGGGGTTGTGCGTTACCATGATGACGAGGCGGTCCTTGGCGACTTCTTTTAAAAGCTCCATGACCTGTATGCTCGTTTCGGTATCGAGCGCGCCCGTCGGTTCGTCCGCCAGGATAACTTCGGGATTATTGATGAGCGCGCGGGCGATCGCCACCCTCTGCATCTGCCCGCCCGAAAGCTGGTTCGGCTTTTTGTGGACCTGATTTTTCAGCCCCACTTTTTCGAGCACGGCGAGCGCGCGTTCGCGGCGCTCCGCCTTGCCCACCCCCGAAATCGTGAGCGCGAGCTCCACGTTGGCGAGAATGGTCTGGTGCGGGATCAGGTTATAGGACTGAAAGACGAACCCTATGCTGTTGTTTCTGTACGCGTCCCAATCCTTGTCGGTATAATTTTTCGTCGACTTTCCCTCGATCACGAGATCGCCCGACGTATAGCGGTCCAGCCCGCCGATGATGTTCAGAAGCGTCGTTTTGCCGCAGCCCGACGGGCCGAGGACGGAAACGAATTCGTTGCGGCGGAAGTCTACGCTCACGCCCTTGAGCGCCGCGACTTTATTTTCCCCTTCCCCGTAATCCTTGACTATGTTTTTCAAACTCAGCATGTTGTTACCTCGGAAATTTACCTTAAATTTACTTACCTTTCTTGAGATTTTCAGTATTTTATCGCCGCCGCGTCAAATTGTCAAGCGATTTAATGAGCCCTCAACGAAATTTACCTTTATTTTACGTTTGCTCACCGCATAGGCCGCGGCCTCATCCAAGCCGCCGTCGTTCACCGTCTGGTCCTGCGCGGTCAGAAAGAGAGAAACCTCCTTTTCCTCTTCGGGTTCGATCGTTACCACGACGGTGCCGTTCACGTCCGTTCTGTAACTGTCTCTTATACACATCTCCGAGCCCACGAGACGCGTAGTAA
>ENA-OYXD01000968-OYXD01000968.1-human-gut-metagenome-genome-assembly--contig:-NODE-968-length-14255-cov-5.786408_pt1 | contig 14255 bp, 10 predicted proteins | sample MGYA00244818_ERZ653412 | MGnify/ENA primary metagenome ERZ653412 (study PRJEB26926, sample SAMN06165146) | human gut metagenome | biome: ENVO:00009003; feature: ENVO:2100002; material: ENVO:00002003...
TTGAGGGGTGTAGGGGCATGCACGCTCCTTCTCCTGCCGGCGGGTGAAGACGAGGGCTTGGGGAGCCGGTACACCGGTGAAGTTGACGCAATGGATGGGGATGTTGTCTGCCGGCACTCCTTCGCCTTGTCCCAGCAAGAGCAGCAGTTCCTTGCATTCGTTGCCCACGGAGACGATGTGTGCCTCTCGTACATGCTTCAAATCGTTCAGGGCAAGGGTGAGGTCGAGCATGGGGGAGAGTTTTACCAGTACGTGTCTTGCCTTGCGCAGCAGCAGTTCTTCGAGGGCGGCTATATCGGGTTCGCAGTCGCCGATGGCTACGGTCTTTCCGCCGTGTCCGTCGCGGCGGGCAGGGTCTATAAATATACAGTCCACGGGTTCCATCTCTTGCAGATGGCGGACGCTGTCTGCGTGGCAGACGGAGATGTGGTTCAGGCCGAGGACAGGGAAGTTGTGCGCGGCTATCTGGCAGAGGGTTTCCTGGCGCTCGACGTAAGTGGCATGCCCGAAGCGGGAGGAGAGATAGGCGCAGTCGATGCCGAAACCTCCGGTGAGGTCGGTAAAGGTGCCGGCTGATGTGGGGGTACTGTTCTGCGCGGGATGTTCTTGTTCTGTATGTAGCAGGTTAGTTATAATCTCCGCTTTATACTGTGCCGTTGCTTGGGAGGAGCATTGTTCCAGAGAAAGGTGGGCGGGGTAGAGTATATGCTCGTTCTCGGCCCATGCGGGTATCTTCTCTTTGGCAATTTGCCAGCCGGAAATCTGTGTGATGGCGGCGGGCATGTCTACCGAAGGGTAGCGGCGTGCCTGCAAGGCAAGGCTGCGCACGTCGTCGCGGCGATGCTCGCGGATGAAGCGGAGGGTGTCTTGGGATAAAGGCATGGCTTGGCTTATTTATTCTGATGCAAAGTTATCTCAAAAAGGACAAAGTGGGGCATAAATTCGCAGCTTTCTGTCTGATTATTTTTCAGACACAGATGACGCTGATAATACAGATTAAGAATATTAAAAATCCGCGTCATCCGCGTCATCCGCGTCATCTGCGTCATCCGCGTCAAAGCGATAGCAAATTTAAGTTTCCGGACAAGCTGGGGGTGAGAGTTAAGGGATGACCCGGTATCGCTCCTTTGCCGTCTGCCTGCTGACGCGGTTGAAGTGCCACCATTCGCTGGGTAGCGGGTGGAATCCGGCTTCTTTCATTACCTGCCGGAGCAGCAGCCGGTTTTCACGTTCTTGTTCTGTCAGCTTGCCTTGTGCCACGAGCACGGCTTCTTCTGTGATGTGGGCTTCCCTGCCCAGATGGTCTACCGGGGTGCCCATGGGCAGAGGAGTTCCTTTATCGTCGAGTATGCTGATGTCCACCGCCAATCCGTAGTTGTGCAGGCCGCCGCCGCGTGAGGGGTTGGAGACATAGATGTATTTGGAGGTTCCTTTCACTACGTTCCACATCTTCTGCTGTACGGACAAGGGGCGCGCTGCGTCGTAGACGATGAGGCTGTAGCCGGGGTACTGTTCTTTCAGTAGGCGTTGTGCCCGCTTCAGGCTTTTCATGGCATCGGGGTGCAGGTAGGCTTCTTTCAGGTCTTCGTACAATAGGGTTCCGGTGAAGTTGTCGGCACGGGTGTACATCAAGTCGATGGCGATGCTGCTGTCCGCTTCGGCGATGTTGACGAAACCGAGGGAGTCCAGGTAGCGGGCTGTCCGGCTTTTAACCGGAGCCGGAGGGACGGGTGCCGCTATGGTGTCGGCGTACGGGATGGTGGTCTCCGTATCTGGGTCTTGTGCCTGCTTTGGCGCTTGTTTTCTGCTACAACCGCATAGTGAGCAGCCAAGCAGCAGATATAACAAGTAAAAGAAATATCGTTCCATCTTACAAGGCATTCTTGGCGGTAAGGATTGATTTCATCAAGGCTATGTCCGAACTGACTTCTCCCTGCATCAAGTATTTGTTTTTCCGTTGGCAGGTGGCTTCGTAAATCTCCTTTGCTTTTGCTGTGTCCTTGTCCCGGTAGAGTGCCAGGGCGCAGAGCAGCCGCTGTTTGGAAGACGTCACATCCTTATATTGCCGGATGTAGGTATCCAGCTCATCGGTATATAATTCTTCTGCCCGTGCGGTCCTCTTTGTCACCAATGCGGTGAAGAGCAGCTCGCAAGCGTTTTCCTTTATCAAAAGTCCGATGACTTCGTGCCGGTGGCTCATTATTTTCTCAAATGCATTGTAGGCGGCTTCCCATTCTTCGCAGTCGAGCAGGCGCGAGGCGCTCATCAAGGCTATGGTGACCTGCAGGGCATCTTTGTAGTTGATGTCTTCCGTTTGGCTGAACCATTCGGCAGGCATGTCCTTAGGACGCATGCCCTCTTGCACCAGTGCGTTGATGCGCAGCTGGGTGACCAGTGCCTGCTTGCTCTTGCTGTCCTTGAGAAGCAGGCGCATGTTGTCGGCATCATTGCCGATGCCGCCCATCTTCATGGGGATGCCGTTCATCCCTGCAAGGAGAATGCCAATCAAAGAGAGCATCAGAAGGAAGAATTTCAGCAGGTAAGGCAGCCCGTCTACGGTCAGCAGGGGGAGGAAGGCAAGGATGGCGGTCAGCAGGTTGGCAAGCACTCCACCCAGGTTGTACAAGGTGGTTGGGATATCTTCAAGAGGCCTTTCGGGTGGGGTAAGCAGGCATTGGCCTCCCGTTCCGGCAAGGCTGAAACGCTTGATGCATAATTTCCCGTCTTTCCGTATGAAGGTAAGGTTGAAGATGCGGAAGGAGACGAAGCGGTAGCCGGTTGCCAGTCCGCAGACAAGATGCCCGCCTTCGTGCAGAAGCACTTGCAGGAAGATGGAGAACAGCAGAATCAGTATGGCTAACAAGGAAACTCCTACTGTCTCCAGCATGCCGGTTTCGGCAAACTTGCTGTGTAAACCGTCGAACGAGTCTCCCAAAACCAGGACTCTTACACCTATTATTCCTACAAAGCCGATGCATGCCCCGACCATGAATCCTCCGGCCAATTTAAATACTTTCTTCATCCTGATATCTTGATAAATGTGTTTGCCGGCAAAGGTAAAGGATTTTATCTGAAATGCAACAGCTTGCCCCATGTATCATAAAAAGAAAGAGATTGTGATTACCACAACCTCTTTCCGTCACCTAAACCCACTACGCAGGCTACAGATAGGGAATTATAGTAATATAGATACCCGTAATGATGGCCGAAGTGATTACTCCTGAAATATTAGCCCCCAAGGCATCTCCCAAGATGAAGGAATTGGGGTTGTCCTTGCTTACTATCTTCTGGGCAACCTTCGCCGTAGTAGGCACGCAGCTCACGGCTGCAATTCCGATGACCGGATTGTAATTGCCCCGCTTGATGAAGTACATGATGTATCCTCCAATGATTCCGCCGATACCGGAGAGCAACAGTGCGCCCATGCCCAATACCAACAATTTAAGAATTTTAGGGTCGAGCAGCAGATGTGCGTCGCAAAGTACGCCCAACAACAGGCCGAGCATGAAAGTAGAACCATACAACAGCGGACCGCTTACAAAATCGTAGATATGCTTCATCCCCGATTCGCGTACTGCCACTCCGAGGAACAAGGAGAAGAACAGCGGTGAGGCAACCGGGAACAGAAAACACAGTACAGCACACAATATAGCCGAGAAAGCCAGTTTTACTTTGGCATCATAGTTTTTGGGCGGCTTCTTGCTCGTCATCTTGATGGCGCGCAGGCGTTTCGGCACCAGCAGCTTCACCAGATAGGGGTAACCGCCATATGTCAGTCCCAGATAGAGATAGGCCACTACTGTGATGGGTACAAACAGATGTTTGGCCAGGGCCAAGGAAGTGAAAAGCACCATCGGTCCGTCCGCACCTCCTACCATGGCTACGGAAGCGCTTTCTTTCAAGGACAGTCCCAATGCAGATGCGATGGGTACAGTCAGGAAAGTTCCCAATTCGGCACATAGGGCAAGGAATATGCTGGCAAACGGTTTCTGTAGCAGGAAGCCCACATCGAGCAGGGTACCGATACCCATAAATACGAAGCATGCAATCAATCCGTTGCTGAAGGTCAGGGTGTAGACCGGTTGCAGGAAGTCTATCTGCATGGTGTTCATCAAGTCGTCCGTATCCGAAAGCATCGGGTCCAGAAAGAGATTCCCCAATGTACCGTCGGGCATGAAAAGGGTGCCGCAATTAATGGCGACCATACCCAGTCCCATGGGAATCATGACCATAGGCTCCAGTACGCCTTTCCATCCCAGGTATATGAGCAGCAGGCCCAGGGCTATTAAAAATACACGGGCAGAGGAGAGCAGCCAGCCGCTTTCCATCATTGTTCCGAATCCTTGGAACAAGGTTGCAAAATCTATATTCTCCATGATTAGTCTTTGTTTTTGGTGTCGTTGTTCTTTTTAGTCTTGTTCTTGTTGTCACGGTGGCTGATGGCATCTTCCAGATACATCATATGGGTATCTTCTGGGTAGAAGTAGTCTACCAGGTTTCTTTTGGAGACACCGTGGCTTACTCCGTGGTAATAGCCCCGAGGCTTTTCGTTTTCACGGTCCACACCCCGGCTGTAGTCTTCGCGCGTGTCGTTGCCGAAGATGTTTCCGTGCATGGAGGGGGTGTGTAGCATCAGTTCCATCTTCTGGCGGAACTTCTTTATACGGCGCAGGCGGAGTAACTCCTGCTGGTGGGAACTGTAGAAATCGAGTGAATCGGCTGCGCTGGCTATCAGTTTGATGATGAATGCCACAAAGAAACCGATTGCAAAAGTGAGCCCCATCATCTCAAGGGTGGGGAGGAATAAATCGGACATAGTTATGATATTAATGTGATGAAATGGATAATAAAAAAGCGAAAGATGTACATGCAGTACACCTCCGGTAATGGTTTGCAATAAGTCCGATAAAGTCTAAATCAGGATATGCAGCAGTGCATAGATGTAGTATCCGCAGGAATAGCGGAGGGCACTGGGATTGAATGAAAGGTTGGCGCTCTCTCCGGCAGACAGATGGCTGGAAAGCAGATGCTCCAGTTGCCCGGCTGGTTTCAGAATTCTCATCTTCAGGAATTTCGGAGAGGCGTGGTTATGTGTGTATAGGCTGTTCGGACACAACGCTTCGTTGGTCCAGCAGTCGGTATTTTCGTCATTGAATAGTGAACGGTGGGTGGCTGTGTACGATGCGCACTGTGTGTAGGCGGTAAAGGAGCATTCGGAGGCCGGACTTCCGACAACTATTCCCGCCGGACTCATGGTAGTATTCCGTGAGTCCGGCTGTTCCTCCTGGGAGATGGCAGTCAAACCCAGACAGAGGAAGGTAAACATAAGTATGTAATACAGATGTTTCATCATAGTAAGGTAAAGGAACAAATAACTTTGGACAAAGTTATATATTCCGCTGTATTTTAAGATTAATTGTCTTTTTCCTCTGCAGGAAGTATTCTGAAGGACTGGTTGCGGCATTTATATGCCCAACCGTTCCTTCAGTAACCGGTATCTGGAGAGGCTTACCCGTAGCTTGACGCCACTTTTTAACGTCACTTGGTAGGTCTCTTTTCCATACTGTTCTACTCGTGATATCTGGGTTACGTTGACAATGCTCGAGCGGTGGATGCGGACAAAGTTATCTGCTGGCAAATGTGTCTCGAAGTTTTTCATGGTCTGTTCCTTGATGTACTCTCCGTCTGATGTCACCAGGGTTGCGTAGTCCCCACAAGCCTGGATGTATAATAGGTCTTCCACTTTGATGATGTGAATCCGGGAGCCGTCTTTTACCGTGATCCGGTCAATACTTTCTTCTTGTGGCAGGGGAGCGGCCTTTTCTGCCTCGGGGCGGTGAAATTTTCTGTTTGTAATGAAGTGCCTGCCACAATCTGCAGATGATACCACAAAAGGATAGCTGTCCAGGCAGGAATACCGAACAAGAGGCGGAAAGGAATGCTTGTTTGGCAGGTGTGCCTTGCCAGCGTTTGTCTTCACATCCGCCGCAAAAGCAACTGCATTCTATGCGTACTTGCCAGTCGGCGGGTATGTGCAGTTCCACTCCTCCCCAACTGCAGTCCAGGTCTATGTAGGTTTCTCCGGGTGCTATGTTCCTCTTGCTCTCCCATTCTCTTGTTCATCATCCGTTGTACCATCTTGGCACGGCGATGCACTGTCCTTTGGTGTGTCCAGTTTCTCCTATGGTGATGTCTGAGAAGGAAGATGCCGATGAGGATAAGGGCCAAGGGCTACAGCATGGCTTGGAAATTGCCGGGGAATAGCAATAAGCCTGAAAGGATAAAGAGCGAGGCGATCAGCACTTTGCCGGAGCCTGCATAGGATGGGAATCGGTGAATCCGGAGTTATCTGTTCCTCCACCAATACCAGATGAAGCGTAGCCCGGTGCCGAGAAGCGCGAGAGAAAGTCCGGTATAGAACACTGCGATGAAGGAGTCGGGCAGAAGGTGGCAGGTACGTATTACAATTCCCATTGCAATCATGCCTATCATGACAATCCATCCTTTTACGTCGAAAAAGGAAAAGGGGCAGTGCTTACCTTTCTTCTGTGAGATACGGAGAGTATGTTTCTTGTACAGCCTATGGAAAATAATGCCGGAGAACAGAAGGAATACCAGGCTGGCTTCGCAGACTTTGAATAGCCAATAATGTCCGTCATCTATCCAGCAGGTCAGGCCTATACGCAGAATATTGACTCCTGCCAATGACCATATGGTTCCGGCAGTTATGAGCAGTGTATTTGGAGATACTCCGTATTTCATGATGAAGGTTGTTTTATTACACAAATACCGGGCTTGTATGGCGGAGTCCAAAAATTAAAAGAGGCTCTATTCTATTAAGAATGAGCCTCTTGTTTGTGGACCAGCCTGGGCTTGAACCAGGGACCTCCAGATTATGAGAACGATAAGATGATATTCTGCGATAGCTTGTTATCGCAATTTTTATTGAAATTCAACCAGTTACGTATTTCTCTATTTCCTATGGAACTCACTAAATCCCCCTAACTGAAACCGTTTGTTTACGCATTGTTTACGCAGAATTAGGGAGTGAATGTTGCCATCAAATCCATTTGACTATAGCATCTCAGCATGTAATGTTAATTAATACCTCATATTTTACCCAAGCCTTGGAGTTGTCGCAAATAATTTATAATTTTGCGACAAACAGAACGTGATGGCAAGCATAGAAGAGAATATTTTGACAGCTATTAAAGCCAAAGGAAGAGGAAGCATCTTCTTTCCTTCTGATTTTACGTCATACGGTGAAGTAAAGGCTATTGGCAAAAGTCTTGAACGACTGACTGCAAAAGGTGATATCATCCGTTTGGCAAGAGGTATATATTTATATCCTGAGATTGATACGGTCTTGGGACTTGGCATATTGATGCCATCCATAGAACAGATTGCTGAGATGATAGCCCGCAGGGATAAGGCACGTATTGTGCCGACTGGTATTTATGCGCTGAACAAATTGGGTATATCTACTCAAGTGCCTATGAATATTGTTTATCTGACAGACGGTGCACCACGCAAGGTAAGCCTTGGAAATGGTCGTTCGATACAGTTCAAATACACGACTCCCAAGAATCTTTCATTCACAAATTCACTTGCAATGCTGGTTACGTTTGCCCTAAAAGAAGTAGGGAAAGATAATATAACCGACGATATAGCCAAGCAAATTAAGAATGTGCTTCAGAAAGAGCAAAAAGAGAACGTGCTGGCAGATGAGGCACTTATGCCAGCATGGATAAGAACCTTTACAAGACAAGCGTATGAATAATTATTTCCAACTATCCAAGGAACAACAGCAAATGGTGTTTACCCAAACAGCCAATAAAACAGGCTTGCCTGTACAAGCTGTAGAAAAGGACTTATGGGTAACGGCAGTATTACAAATGGTATTCTCATTACCTATAGCAGACCATCTTGTATTCAAGGGCGGAACATCTCTTAGTAAGGTATGGAAAGTGATACGACGTTTTTCCGAAGACATAGACTTGGCCATTGACCCGTCCATTTGGGGATTTGAGGGAGATTTGACGAAAAAGCAAATCAAACGGCTACGTAAGGCTTCTTCCATCTTTGTGCGTGACGAACTTTGCCAGTCATTACAAAGGGCGGTTACTGAAACAGGTATGGAGAAATGGCTGTTAGTGGAAGCTGACCCTGACGGTGAAGGTGATGGGACATACCCGGAGCCAAGAGTGATACACATTCGTTACAGGTCTCTTTTCGATGAAGATTTACCTTATTTGCATTCAGAGGTAAAACTGGAGGTTGGTGCTCGTTCCTTGCTCGAACCCACAGCAGAAGCAACGGTAACAAGCATTGTAGAAGACGCATTACCTATTAGCACGATAGTTAAGCAGGTTGTGATACCCACAGCCTTGGCAGAGAAAACATTCTTAGAAAAGGCATTTTTGTTGCATGAACTTTTTTCATCTCAAACTTCAAGAGAAGCCAATCGCAAATCCCGCCATCTGTATGACTTGGCACAAATGATGAGCACTGACATTGCGGCACGGGCGATTGCCAACGATGAACTTTGGAATACAATCCACCATCATCGTGAATTATTCACAAGCATGAGTGGGGTGGATTATACTCCCGACATTCGCAAACGCATAAGGTTGCTACCTCCCGATGATGTTATGGACGATTGGTACAACGATTACAAGGACATGCAATCGTCTATGATATATGGAGAGAAACCATCGTTCGAAGAATTGATAGAAAAAATGAGAGAATTAGAAAATCTATTTCATAATACTAAACACTAAAAATATTGATAAAATGAGATATTGTTTTTCTGGTCACGAATCATTTCCTTGTAAGTCTATGTGGCTAAAGAAGGGATATGATTATTTGGTTGACCGTAATAGATTTACAGACCCTGATGCTGTCGTAAAACTCGGTGTCGGCAAAAACATGGTTCAATCAATTAGATTTTGGCTGAGGGCATTTGGTCTTTTGAATGATGACGAGGCAACGGAGATTGCTCATTATCTCTTTGATGATAGAGATGGAAGAGATCCTTATGCCGAAGATAACGCCACCCTATGGATTCTTCACTATATGTTAGTAGTGACAGCGGTTTCAAGTATTTATCGTCTGTTTTTTGTTGACTTGCAACGTGAGAAGAAAGAGTTTGATAAAGAACAAGTTCTTTCATTTATCAAAAGAAAGTGCAATGTACCTGAACAAAAAAACGTGTTTAATGAAAATACTGTAAAGAAGGACATAAGAGTGCTTTTGCAGAACTATCTTGCACCGACAAGTCCGAAAGGATACGAAGAATATGCGAGTATTTTGTTAGAATTAGGTCTTCTCCGTGAGAACGAAGGAAAGTATTCATTCAATGAAATTTCTATAGAGCAAGTTAATCCTTTGATTATTCTATTTGCATTGGTTCATATAGCCGGAGAGGACAAAACAGTTTCTTTTGATAAGTTACAAGAACTATCATTGATATTCTGCATTCCCACTTCTTCTTTCTTGATGGTAGTACGCTCGCTAAGTGAACAATACCCCAAAGAAATTAGCTACACAGATAATAGCGGAATTAGAAATGTACAATTTCTCCAGAAATTAAATATACTTGAAGTGCTGAATAGATATTATAACAACGATGAAATTTAATTTATCTATAAACATAAGCCAAGGCGTGAGCGATAATTTCAATTACATCGTTACGCCCAATGCACAAAAGGTGTATGGCAATATAGTCGATAGCTTCCAATCAGGAATTCACTCATTCTTGATAATTGGAACATACGGAACAGGAAAATCTAGTTTCCTAATGGCTTTAGAACAAGACCTACTCAACAATAAATCAAAATTGGTATCGGAAAGAAGCGTTTTTGCAGATGCCAAGAGTTTTGAGTTTATGAATATCGTAGGAGACTATTCATCTCTTTCGACGTTGTTATCAAAGGAGCTGTCAATTGCTCCTTCCGATGATAGCAAAAACGTTTTTAGTACACTGACAAGGTATTTGATAAAATTAAAGGATCAGAATAAATTCTTGTTTATTTTCATTGATGAATTTGGCAAGATACTTGAACATGCAGCCAACAATAATCCAGAAAAAGAACTATATTTTTTACAGACATTAGCAGAGTTTGTTAATGTTTCATCTCGAAATGTAATACTTATTACCACACTTCACCAAAATTTTGGATCCTATGCTCACAAACTTACAGAAACTCAAAGAAATGAATGGTTAAAGGTAAAGGGGCGTTTTAAAGAATTGGTTTTCGCAGAGCCAGTAGAACAACTATTGTTTTTGGCAGCCGAAAGTCTAACCAAATCAAAGACAATGACAGATAATGCCAAAGAGAATTTCCTTGAAATATTTTCGTTGGCAAAGAAAAATAAAATCATATCAGAGTCGCTGACAGTCAGAACGTCTAAGATGCTATATCCATTGGATGCGGTAGCTGCTTCATGCTTGACACTGGCTATTCAACGGTATGGGCAGAATGAGAGAACACTATTTTCTTTCTTGCATGACACTGCATCCAACTCAATAAACAGTTTTCTCCCAAATGACACAACGACTTATAACTTGGCTGTTGTCTATGATTATGTCATATATAACTTCTACACAGCTTTGGCGGAAACAAATCTTGACTCTACCAACTGGCGTGCTATTCGTGTTGCCATAGAACGAGTAGAAAGCGGAATCATTAATAAGAACAACATCGATGATGCACTTAAAATTGTTAAGTCTATCGGTCTGCTTAACTTGTTCTATAATGGTGTGGTCGTTGATTTAGCATTCTTGGAGACTTACGCTTTAAAGGCATTGGGCATAAAGAATCCAAGAGGTATTATTGAGAAATTGACCGCGAACAAGATTATTCGTTTTGCTGCATATAAATCTCAATTCATTTTATTTGAGGGTACAGATATAAATATTGAAGATGAACTATATAAGGCAGCCACAATTGTACCTGTACCAAAGTTGGTCGCAGCAGAAATTGCTCCTTATGTAAAGAAAACCGTTGTCGTAGCATCTGCCTCATACTATAGGACTGGAACTCCTCGTTATTTCCAGTATGTAGTTTCTAATGAACCATATGATGTAGAACCAACAGGTGACGATGATGGCTTTATAAACCTGATTTTCCCTTTAGAGGATATTAAAGATTGCATATTGAAGTTGTCTGCGAGTTCAGGCAAAGCCATAGTCTATGCCTACTTTAATGATACAGAAAAAATTGTCAGACACCTATATGAAATAAAGAAGCTGCAATATCTCCTTGATAATGTGGTGTTGGAAGACCGAATCGCAAAAGGAGAGATACTTAAGCAACAGTCCTTTGAGGCGCAATTACTTAATGAAGCTATTAATAGTTGCGTTGAAATGCCCAATGGTCAGGTTGAATGGTTTTTCAATGGAGAACAACAGATAATAAAGAGTCGAAAAGATTTCAATAAACTTCTGTCTACTGTTTGCGATGTAGTATATAATGAAACACCTATCATCAGAAATGAATTATTTAACAAGCAGAAAATAAGCTCGGCAATTTCTTTGGCAAGAGTGAACCTGTTAGATGCAATGATTGAGCATTGGCAAGAAGAAGATTTTGGATTTTCTCCAACCCAATATCCGCCTGAGCGTACTATATACAATACATTGTTTAAGAGTTCCGGAATCCATCGCCAAAACGAAGATGGATTGTGGATCTTAGGAGAGCCAATTACTCCAAATCTTCAATCGCTATGGACTGTTTGCTCTGATTTTTTAGCAAAAAGTACAGAGAAAGCCTTTAAACTGTCAGATTTAGTAAAGACATTAAAAATGCGTCCATACAAATTGAAACAAGGTGTCATAGACTTCTGGTTGCCCATCTTTTTATTTGTAAGGCAACAGGAGTTTGCGCTTTATAATGGCGAAACATTTGTTCTGAAAATTAATAAAGAATTGTTTGAACTATTGCAGAAACGCTTGAATGACTTTACGATAAAAGCTTTTGATGTTAACGGTATCAAATTGGAGTTATTCAATAAATACAGAGAATTCCTGAATAAAGAGCGTGGAGAAACCATAACATCCAATTCTCTTATGGATACAATCCGCCCATTCTTCAACTTTTATAACGGCTTGAACAAATATGCCAAGACTACTCGTAAATTTGATTACGATGTGACCGCAAAATTTAGAGATGTTTTAGCAACAGCAAAAGACCCATGCAAAGCATTTCTTGAAGATATACCAGCAGCTTTGGGCTACAATGATTTTCATAATGAAGAATTTGCTGCTCAGTATTTGCAGCTTATCAAAACCGCTGTTCACGAATTGGTTATCTGTTATGATTTGTTTATAGATCGTATTGAAGATGCTGTGGTAGGATATTTAGGACTGCCTCACGACTATATAAAATATAAAGAGATTTTGGTTCAGCGTTATTCAAGTATAAACAAAGGATTGTTAACAACTAAATCTAAATCATTTTTGGATAGAGTCCTTGCTCCATCTGATAATAAGCGTGAGTTTTATGAGAAAATAGGTTTGGTGGTATTCGACCGTAAAATAGAATCTATAGAAGATAAAGAAGAAGCTTTGTTTTTATCGAATCTTACACACTTGTTTGGAGAACTAGAACGATATACAGCGTTCAATGAAGTTAATAATGAAACTGACGAAGTGGCATTTAACTTTGAATTGGCGACTAGCAAAGGTGATTTCAAATCAAGTAGGACTTATCGTCTTCCTAAAGTAAAACTTGCAGAAGTTGCAGAAATTGAAAATAGGATACAAACACTATTATCTGGTAACGATGAGCTAGATGTTTGTATATTGCTCAAAATGTTGAACGAAAAATTGCGATAAATATGGTACGACACATATTGGGTATATCAGGAGGCAAAGACAGTGCAGCATTAGCCATTTACCTCAAGAACAAATATCCACAAATGAAATTGGAGTATTATAATACTGATACAGGCTGTGAACTGGCAGAGACAGAACTATTGATAAGTCGTCTTGAAACATACCTTGGTGGTATAACGATGTTGAGAGCCGCTGCTGGTAGTCCAGAGCCAACACCATTTGAACATTTTTTAAAAGCGTCTGGTAACTACTTACCTTCGCCTCAAGCTCGTTGGTGCACTCAGAAAATGAAATTAGCCGAAATGGAGAAGTTTGTGGGAGATGCACCTACAATTTCCTATGTTGGTATTCGTGGAGATGAAGACCGGGAAGGGTATGTTTCCACTAAACCTAACATTCAAGCTATATTCCCTTTTCGCAAGAATATTTGGAGTGTGGATGTTGTAAACAAGGTACTTAGCAACAATAACATTGCTCAACTCTTAGAAATATATACTTCATTGTGTGATGAAGAAACTTTGAGCGAAGCGAAGAAGATTATTGAGAAGCCTCTCACAAAAGATTTCTATTATAGTAAAAAGACCAATTCGCTACTAGATTTGGATACAAAACTATTTAATAAAGCTGTATTTAAGTTCCTCAAAACTACGGATTATCCTGTAGGTAAACTTGACGATTTCCCATTAGTTGATAATGACGATATTCTCGTGAGGGATGACATATTCCGAATCCTTGAAGAAAGTGGTGTCGGTATACCTGATTACTACAAACCCATTAAGTTTGAAGTTGACGGAAAGATTGGTACGTACAATCGTAGTCGTTCTGGTTGCTATTTCTGCTTTTTCCAACAAAAAATAGAATGGATATGGCTTTACGAGCAACATCCTGACCTCTATCAAAAAGCAATGGATTTTGAGAAAGGTGGTTATACTTGGAATCAAAATGAGAGTTTGGCAGACCTTATCAAGCCAGAGCGTATCCGTCAAATTAAATTGGATGCTATCAAGAAACAAGAGGCTAAGCGTCAAGCAGGCTCATGCCGATTAGCAGACAATATTGGTGATGTTGATGAAGATAACTTTTGTGCGAATTGTTTTATATAAAAAATGTAATAATATGAAGTATTCTAATTTAGAGTGGACTATTGGTGAACTGATAAATTTAATAGAATCTCAAAAAATCAACCTCCGTCCTCCTTACCAACGAAACTTTATTTGGTCCTCAAAGGATCAGAAATTGTTAATTGACTCTATTCGCAAAGGTTATCCTTTACCCAACTTCTTTATTCTGAAAAATAAGGATAATACATTTGAAATGGTTGATGGTCAGCAACGTGCTATTACAATATATAAGTTTATAAAGAATGCGAATCAGCAGTTGAAAACATCTTCTGATTCTTGATTTAAAAGTTTGTAAT
>ENA-OYXD01000987-OYXD01000987.1-human-gut-metagenome-genome-assembly--contig:-NODE-987-length-14002-cov-5.682226_pt1 | contig 14002 bp, 8 predicted proteins | sample MGYA00244818_ERZ653412 | MGnify/ENA primary metagenome ERZ653412 (study PRJEB26926, sample SAMN06165146) | human gut metagenome | biome: ENVO:00009003; feature: ENVO:2100002; material: ENVO:00002003...
TTACTACGCGTCTCGTGGGCTCGGAGATGTGTATAAGAGACAGAAGAGATCATTAACCTCTTTCAGTTCCCGCAGAAGCGGCTGGCACTGAAACAGATCTCCCGCGATCAGCAGAAAGTCCGTCTTTTCCCGACCGGCCAGGCGGATGATCCGCCGGAAGCTCTCCCAGATGGCCTCCCCGCGCTCCTCGCTCCAGGGAAATCCCGCATCCGGCTGCATGCCGAGATGCACATCCGCAATATGAATAAACCGCATAGGCGCATACCCCTTTCTGGATTCATTTTCTCTATTACTACAATACGGACGTCAGGTGCACCAAATCCACATTGGATTCCACTGCACCCGGCATCCGTATTTTTTAAGTTTCTATATCACTTTTCGTAATTACAGCTCGCAGTTGTTTACTGTTCTCGGGAACGGGATGACGTCGCGGATATTGCCCATTCCGGTCAGATACATGACGCATCTTTCAAATCCCAGTCCGAATCCTGCATGGTGGGTAGAACCATATTTTCTGAGGTCCAGATAGAATCCGTAATCTTCCTCAGCAAGTCCCAGCTCTTTCATACGGCCAAGCAGTTTCTCGTAGTCGTCCTCACGCTGACTTCCGCCGATGATCTCTCCGATGCCAGGAACCAGACAGTCCATAGCGGCAACGGTCTTGTTGTCATCGTTCAGCTTCATGTAGAACGCTTTGATCTCCTTCGGATAATCGGTAACGAAAACCGGTCTCTTGAAGATCTGCTCGGTCAGATAACGCTCATGCTCGGTCTGCAGATCGCATCCCCAGTATACTTTGTAATCGAATTTGTCGTTGTTTTTCTCCAGAAGCTCGATAGCCTCGGTGTAGGTTACACGGCCGAACTCAGAATTTACGACATGGTTCAGACGCTCGATCAGTCCCTTGTCCACGAAACTGTTGAAGAACTGCATTTCTTCCGGTGCATGCTCCATAACGTAGCGGATGACATATTTCAGCATTGCCTCAGCAAGCTCCATATCGTCCTCCAGATCAGCGAATGCGATTTCCGGCTCGATCATCCAGAACTCAGCTGCGTGGCGGGTGGTGTTGGAATTTTCTGCACGGAAGGTCGGTCCGAAGGTGTAGATATTGCGGAATGCCTGTGCAAAGGTCTCGCCGTTTAACTGTCCGCTTACGGTAAGGCTTGTCTTCTTTCCGAAGAAGTCCTGTGTGAAATCAACAGCGCCGTCCTCGGTTTTCGGAATATTGTCAAGATCCATGGTGGTTACCTGGAACATCTCGCCGGCTCCCTCGCAGTCGCTTCCGGTGATCAGCGGGGTGTTGACATAAACGAAGTCTCTCTCCTGGAAGAACTGATGGATCGCATAGGCGCAGAGGGAACGAACACGGAATACTGCCTGGAAGGTGTTGGTTCTCGGACGCAGATGGGAAATGGTACGAAGGTATTCCATGGAGTGGCGTTTTTTCTGCAGCGGGTAATCCGGTGCGGAAACGCCCTCTACGGTAACTTCTGCCGCCTGAATCTCAAACGGCTGTTTTGCCTGCGGGGTAGCAACGAGGGTACCTTTTACGATGATGGCTGCGCCGACGTTCATTTTGGAAATCTCAGCGAAGTTTTCCATCTCATCGTGGTATACGATCTGCAGGGTTTCGAAATAGCTTCCGTCGTGCAGAACGATGAAACCAAAGGTTTTGGAATCACGTACGCTGCGCACCCAGCCGCCTACGGTTACTTCTTTGTCCAGGTATACTTCCCGGTTTTTATAAATCTCTCGGATGGTTGTAAGTTTCATTGTCTTTTTTCTCCCTAAATATTCATAGTGCTTTCTTTATTCTAGCACTTTTTGCGTCATTAGAAAACCCCGCAAATCACTCGATCTTTACTTTTTTAATATAACTGATGAAGACATTGCCGTTCTGTGCGAACAATGCATCGCTGTCATCGTCAGAAAGTGCAGTTGTCTCGCCCGTTGCCGGGTTATACAGCCAGGAATTTCCAAAAATATCGTATCCGGTCAGAAGCAGACTCTCGTTCGCGCCGGTCTTTACAACAACGCCGTAGCCGCTGCTGATCATGTAGAGAATTTCTTCTCTTGTGCAGCCCGTCAGGTTCAGCAGTTCGTAATCATCACCGAGTGACTCCTTCAGCACGTTTTCGTCCAGAGATGCACTCTGGAATCCCGACGGCATCGTTGTCTCGTCGAGGCGCATGCCCTGCTGGCGGTTTCCGCGCTCCCACACATAGGACTGGCTGCTGTTCAGCACAACGCCGACATTCTCATCGGCAAGCTGTACGGCCTCGGCCGGGGAGCTTAAAATGGCGATCAGTTTTCCTTTTCCATATACATAGTAAAGATCTGCGCTGCCTGTTTCGTACGACATCGTAAGATCGGTCCGTAAGGTTGAATAGATATATTTCGGTGTCAGTGTCAGAAGCGACTGTGTTTTGCCGCTCGTCGAGAATTCCAGAAGGAACTGCTGCTCTCTTCTGTCGTCCACCGTTGCCAGGCGGCCCGTCACCAGTTCCTGGCTCTGCTGCTCGCCGTTCATGATGTGATCCTCCGGCGCATCCGCATAGCCGTTTTCCTGGCGTACCACGCGGTCCAGCTCCAGAAGGCCGTCCGAAATCGACACGCCTGTCACATAATAGCCGTCCTGGTGATACTCTTTTTTCACGTTTCCGTCGATGCTGACAATCCGCACCGTATGCATAGCGAAGACTTCATTGCCGGAAATATCTTTTAAAATATCGCTGTCGTTTGCCATACCATAGACAAAGTCTTCATTGATAAAGCCAAGTGCCCGGATCTTCTGTCCGTCATCCGCCGCAAAGCGCTGCGTTTCCCCGCTCTCCAGATTCATCACGGTGATGTTCATCGCACTGCTTGCATTGTCCGCATCCATCCACGCGATGCTCTCCTGGCTTTCCGATACTACAAAGCAGTCCTCCGGGATACTTTCCCGGACCACCGTCGTCGTGCCGGTTTCAATATCTACCTTACACAGGTTCTCATTCAGATAGAGATACATCTCTCTCTGCTTGTTGACGTAGGAGAGGCGGTCGAGCTGTTTTTTCAGCATCTCGTAGGAAATATCCGCCGGAACGAAAATCTCCTCGGTTGCCACATTCCGCTCGGCGCGATAATAGTAAACGGCTGCTCCCACTTCACCCTCGTGGTTTCCGCGGTTCATATAGCCATAAACAACAAACGTCACATCGCCCGCATCATCCACACGCACAATGTTGACATCATGCTCTCCGTGCTGTTCCCGTTCATCCATGCTGCCGTTCTCACGGAAGCTGAAAACGCGGATCGTCTTGTTGGCGCTGCGGTTGTAGCACCAGAGATCACCGTTTACTACAAATGCGACAATATCACCTGCCGTATTCGTCACATACTCGGTATCCTCGCCGGTCACACCGAGGTTGATGCCGGATTTCGTCAGAACACCAAGCTCCGGATCAAAGATCTGCTGTGCGCTCCGCTCGAAGTCCAGCAGAATAATCTCTCCGTCGGACTCTCGCATCCGGTAGAACTCGCTTACGGTATAATACTCCGTCTGTCCGTTCTCATCCTGCGCACTGATCATGTACTCCTGTGTGATGCTGGTCGTCGTCTCATTCGCTTCTTTGATCTGCTGCACCGGCTGCTGTACGATCGTCGGTGCGAGGCTTCCCCAGGAAATCTGGTCGAGGCTGGAATGAATGTTGACATTGAGGAACGAAGAATTATCCCCCGTCTCATCCGGCTCAAGCTGCGGAACGAGCGCTTCCGCCTGCGTTTTATCCAGGCATGTCTGCGCAAACATCTGCGTGTAGGCCAGATAATCGCCGACCTCCACGCCGTTGCGCTGTACAATGCGGGTGTAATACCAGGCAGACTGGCCGTTTCCGTAGGCAACCTCGAGCTTCAGCGTATATTCCTGATTCATCAGAATCGCGGTCTCTAACTGGAAGTCTGCTTTCAGATAGCTTCCGTCCTCGTCAAACGATTTCAGCACCGAGTTTTCAATCAGCGCTCCGCCGTCTGTGCTTTCCACCGTATAAGTCACGTTTTTAATTTTCTGTCCCTTCGCATCAATTTCAAGCGTAAGCGAACGGTCCGTCGGCAGCGGTGTCAGGTTTTCTCTTGTCGTTACGCCGTTCATCTCCTGGCGGTATCCGTACATGCGGTTCACTGTCGTGTCCGCGGTCTTCATGTACAGCACCGGAAGACTCGCTGCGTCCAGATCGGTCGCATTCTCCGTCGTCTCGTGGCTCATCAGGTGTGTGAACACACCGACTGATGCGGCAAAAACAAGAAAAAGGATCAGAATCCTTGCTGCTCTTTTATTCATCACGGCTCCTCCTTTTCTGTGAGGAGGTCTGCCAGTGTCGGCTTCACATGGTACGCTTCCATGCACGCTTTCAGTTCTTCCGGCAGTTTTTTCGAGCCTTCCTGGCGTTTTACCGCGCGGATCAGAAGGTTCTTCGGCGTGTGCTCCATGTCGATGAATTCGAGAATCTGTGTCTCATAGCCTGCATTCTCCAGAAGCTTTGCCCGGATTCCGTCGGTCAGAAGCGCCGCCATGCGCTCTTTTAAGATGCCGTAATCCATGATCGGATACAGTTCTTTGTTTGCAATCTGGCGGTTCAGCTCATGCTGGCAGCACGGAACGGAAAGAATAACTTTTGCATTCCATTTGACGGCCTTTTCCAGCGCATAGTCAGTCGCCGTGTCGCACGCGTGCAGCGTCACCACCATATCGACCTCGTCGCGGCCGGTATAAGAAGCGATGTCACCCTGGTAGAAATGCAGCTTTTCATAGCCATATTTCTCTGCCAGTCCGTTGCAGATTGCGATGACATCCTCTTTCAAGTCAAGTCCGATGATATTGACATCCAGTTTTTTCAGTTCGCGGAAGTAATAATACATCGCAAACGTCAGATACGATTTTCCGCAGCCGAAATCGAGAATCGTGATCTCGCGGTCCGATGGGAGCTGTGGCAGGATATCTTCGATGAACTCCAGAAAGCGGTTGATCTGGCGGAACTTGTCGTAGCGGGTCCGCACGATTTTGCCTTCTTTTGTCATAACACCGAGATCCTGTAAAAAAGGAACCGGGATTCCTTCTTCCAGAATATACCGTTTCTTCCGGTTGTGCGCCAGATTGACGGGTTTGCCGGTTCCTTTCATATGCGGTTTCTTTTTGATCGTCATCGTTCCCTTTTTGCTGACCAGAACGGATGCTGTGCAGGTGTCGGATTCGAGCTGCATCTGCTTGAAGGTTCCGTTCATCCAGTCGCTGATCCGGGTGATCACGTCGTCTTTTGTCATATTTTTATGAAACTCCTTCGTGCCGACGGTCTCCTGGCACTGAAAGAGCAGTTTTCCTTTTATTTCAACCGGGCGTATTCTCACTTTGGACACTTCACTGTCCCCTCTTGGGCCGCTGATCGTGATACGGTACAGCCCTTCCCGGATTTCATCCTGTAATAATTTCTGTAATTCCATTTATACTCTCCAAACTTCCTGAATCGTTTGTAAACATGTGTAATAAAGCCCCTTACAACCCCGCTAATATTGTAATCTGTTTTCCGCAAAACCACAACAGAAAAATTATTAAAAATGTGTTACCCTCTTATTACTTTATGGCGCGGTTTAAAGCCACAGATTGTAATAATGTTTCCTCCTGCTCCGCCTCCGGAACATTTCATTATAAAAAAGAACGCCGATCAAATCGAGCAGTTCCTCTTCTGCCGTTTTCTCATCCTTCCCGCCGTTTTCCCTGCCGTACTGACGTGCGATATTCCGGCAGGTGTGCTCCATCATGAGCCGGTCCGGGAATTCGTCGTACATCATGCTGCCGCGGTAATCCATGCGGTCACACTCTGCCTCCACCAGCCGCTGCAGATCAGATGCCGTCCGGGAATAATACGACTGCATCCGCTGCCGTTCCCGCGCTTCCTGCTGCTCCTCCATACTTCTTCCCCATAAGGGCTGTGCCGCAAAAAACGGCTCCGGCCGCTCCATCGGATTTCCCTGATAGGAATTTCTTCTATTTTCATACACTCTATCCTGATTCATGCCTGTTTTATTTCCTTTTTGCTCTTCCTTATACCATATGCACACCGCCGCCATTCTGCCGTTTCCCAGATCTCAATCACAATTTCACTTGCCAAAACCGCCGTTCCGTACTAAAATACAACCTGTATCTATTTTTCCGATACATCATATAGGAGTGAATATCATGAATCTGAATATGCAAGCTTTCAACATCAACACGCTGCTTGGCGGTCTCGATAAAGTCCGGGACGTCATGGGTGTTTACCAGCAGCAGCTTCTTCTGATTGTGATTGTTTTTGCCCTGCTGAACTGTTTCTTCGGCTATGCGCTCCGCAAGCTCTGGAGCGTCATTCCCGGATTTTTTCTCGGCGCGGCCGCCGGTTATGCAGCGGGTACCTACACGAATCAGACCACGACGATCACCCTGGCGCTTGCCGTCGGCACCGGTCTTCTGACCGCAATCATTGCCTTCGTCCTCTACCGGATCGGACTTTTTCTTCTGATCTGCGGGCTCGTCGGCTTTTGCCTCTGGCATCTCGTCAATCCAAACGATATCACAGGTTATGGACTCGTCGCCCTCGTTGCTTTCGTGATCGGCCTGATCTGCGTTCCGTTCGAACGCATTTCCGTAATCCTGGTCACCTCCATCTGCGGCGCCCTCACGACGATCCGCATGGCATATTTCTTCAAGGACCTCGATCTGAACATGATGTTCTGGATTGTCTCTGCCATTCTCGCCGCAGCAGGCATGCTCTTCCAGTTTAAACCGTGGAAAGAGGCGGACTACTGGGAGGATGACGACGAAGAAGAACGCGAACACCGTGCAAAAGCGCGCGCCAGGCGGAAGCGCAGATCCGGTTTCGATCCTCTTCCATCCAGAAAGAAGAAAAAGAAACGCCGCGGCTCCTCTTCCTCTTCTTCCGGCAACGCAAGAGATCCGTACCGCAGCTATCAGAAACCGTCGAACCGTACCCGTGTTTCGCAGAACACCATGTACGATTTCCGTTTTGTTCCGGAAGAACCTGACGATGACGACGATGAGGAAGATCTTCCAAAAATCATCCGCCGCCGGCCATCCGCAAAACCGGCCGCTCCGGAGGAGTTTGACGAAAAAGAAACATCCCCAAAAGCTTCCATGGGCGACACGAAGCCGTATACCTCTCCTTCCAAACCGCAGATCACCGAGGACGGCATCCCGGATGTCGATCTCTCCGCGATCCGGCAGCAGATTTCCGAAGAGGTACAGAGAATTTACGAAGACGATCAGAACTCGTAATCCGCACTGCAGCGCAGAAAACCCGGCAGGCAAAGGAACATTCCCTTGTCTGCCGGGTTCATTTTTTATCCTGATTTTCAGTTATAAAGATACTTCTGATTTGTCTCCAGATCGATCGTGTCTTTGTCGAGCCACTGATATCCCGTATCGATCTTCTGATCTACCGAAAGTCCCTGAATCGCGCGGACGGCCGCCACGATTGCCGCATAGCCAAGACCGTACGGATTCTGCGTTACGGTACCGTACTCGCGTCCCTCCTGGATCGCTTTCTGCTGTTCTTCACCGGAATCAAAACCGACAATCTGAATCTGCTCAGTATTTTCCATATCCGCCAGCGCATCCAGCGTCTGGTCTGCCATGTCTTCGTTCGTACAAAAGATGCCCTTCAGAGCCGGGTAGGTTTCAAGTGTATTTTTCAGCATGTCCGCGATGGATTCTTCTCCATCTCCGTAATTCACCTGAACCACTTTCACGTCGGTATATTTTTCTTCGATCTCTTTTTTAAATGCTTCCACGCGCTCTGCGCTGCTCTCGGTGTTGTACTGATGTGCAACAATCGCAACCTCTCCGCTGTTGCCGATGGCCTCGCAGAGATGATCTGCCGCAAGCTTTGCTGCCGCTGCGTGATCAGTCGCACATGTCGAGGTGATCAGATCACTCTCGATGCCGGAATCCGCGATGATGACTGGAATCTGGCTGTCGGAAGCCTCTTCCATCTGTGCCTGTCCCGACTGCTGGTCAATGATGCCAAGGATCAGCGCGTCCGGATTTTCCGAAATGACAGAGTCGATGATATTGATCTGAGAGTTGGTGTCACTTTCATTTTCCGGGCCTTCAAATGTCATATAAACTTTGTCGTTTCCGGTGTAGCCAAGCGAGGCGTTCAGATCGTCAAGTGCCTGCTGCGCACCGGCTTTTACGGCTTTCCAAAAACCGGCACTTAAGTCTTTTGCAACCACGGCGATGTAAGAGCCTTTTTCAACGGTAAGTCCATCCACGGTGTCGTACAATGCTTCCATGCCGTCTTTGTGCGGAACGGTGATTTCTATTCGTTTTTTGTCTGCTTCTTTTCCTTCATCTCCAGAGCTTTCAGAAGATGTGGATGCACTGGCTGACTCTGCTGTAGAATCTGCGCTGGACGATGAGGCCTCCGGGCTTTCTTCTGCCGCCGGAGTTTCCGTCACTTCCTGAGACGACGATGCTGCGGTGCTCTTGTCTGTCACTGCTTCTTTTCCGCATCCAGCTGCCGAGCACAGCAAGATTCCGGAAAGCAGTACTGCAATCATTCTGCGTTTCATAATTCTCCCTTTCTGCTTTGCCTGATGAATCATTTTCCATTACTTTTTACAGTTTTGTTACATAACCTTTCTCTATTATACACAAACCGTAAAAATAGTCCAGTCCTGTTTTCTTATGATTTTCTGAACTTTTTTGCAATTTCACATAGCTCTGAATAGTTACACAAAGCTGTGGAAGATTTCACCTTCTGGTTTTACGGTAAACGAAAGCCGTTTGCCTGTCCGCGGATGCTTCAGCTCGAGATGATGTGCGCACAGCGCCAGAGATCCTTTCTCTTTCGCCCCATATTTTGCATCCCCCGCCAGCGGATATCCCGCATGGGAAAACTGGACGCGGATCTGGTGGTGGCGGCCCGTTCCGAGGTGGATCTGCACCAGGGTTCGGTTCTCCTGTGTCCTTATCACCTCATATTCCAGCACCGCTTTTTTCGCTCCGGCGGTGCCTGGCTGTACGACGCGGGATGTGTTGCTCCGTCCGTCTTTTACAAGGAAATCCTCAAACTTCTGCACGCCCTGTTTTTCGATTTTTCCCTCACAGACGGCGAGATACTCTTTCTTCATCGTCCCGTCCTTCACCTGCCGTCCCAGTTTTCCTGCGGCGTCTTTGTTTTTCGCAAACACCAGCACGCCCTCAACCGGCTGATCGAGCCGGTGAACGACCGCCAGATATGGAATCTGAGTCCGCGCCTGACCCGGTGTTTCCGCCCTTGCCTGCTTCGCCAAATAATTCAGCAGCGCATGCTCCAGATCCATCTGTCCCATCCGCGCATTCTGCACTGCCATACCCGCGTGCTTGTGAACAACAAGAATATCGTTGTCTTCCATTAAAATATCTTCTCTGCAAAATCCAGCCACTTTCTTCTCCTGTTCTGACTTCTTATTTTCGATACACGGATTTCTCCGCTGTTATGCTTTAAGAAGTATGCACCATTTCCGCCGCATCTGTCAAGAAAAACATGCCCGGCGGACGAATTACACAACACAAAAAGCGATCGCCATACCAATCATTTTTTCTGATACAGCGACCGCTTTTTCTTTATTTTCCATATTCAGTTTTTTCTCTACTTTCAAGGATTTTCACTGGTTTTCTTTCTTTACCGATCTGTGATCTTTGTTTTCGCTTTCGTTTGATATTTCAAAGATCGTTTCTCTTCCATTTCCCTGTTGTAGATTTTCTTTTTTTCGGGAAGATGTTCTTTTTCAGAGGCTTTTCCTTTGCGGTTAAGATTTCCACTCCGAAAATCTTTTCCTTAGGATTTCCTAAGATCTGCTCTGATCTCATGTTTATCAAAAGGTTTTCTTTCGAACTTCTTTTGTATGGATCTTTATCTCAGGTTTTCTTTCCTTTCGGAAGTCTCTCATCTTAAGAACATCTTCCTTTTCCCTTTTTTTCCATTCTTCTATAGAAGATTTCTCGTCTCTTTCTATGAAAATGGTTTGTTCTCTTGAAAAGGGGGTCCCAAGTCTTTCTCTTTGTACCTCTTGGTTAGGTTTTTGTTTTCTTGTTTCTTTGTGATTTTAATATAACAGATCCGTCAGCATTTGTCAACACATTTTTAAAATATTTTTACTGTTTTTTTATATCGCTTTTCCTTTTCTTAATTATTGTGTTTATTTTCTAAATTTTATATTGTTTTCTGATATTTTGTTTCAAATAAGTGTGCAGAAAAAGAGCTATGAAACAGACTTTTCTTCTGCCACACAGCTCTTTCTCAAATACTTATCCTCTATAATAGTTGATCAGGCATCCCTTGCGGATGATTTCTCTCTCATCATCGGTCAGCGCGCCTAACGTCATCTCGAACGGAACAAGTGCTCCGTCTTTTACAACGTACGCTTTGATCACATCGGCTTTCTCTTCCACTGCCTTGCGGATCTCCGGTACAAAGATGTAATCTCCGTTTGTAAACGGCAGATCTCCCTCCGGGATCAGGAATGGAAGCATGCCCCAGTTGATCAGGTTGGAGCGGTAGCGCTTCGTTGCATACTCGTTGGCGATGTTTGCCCAGCCGCCTAATACCTTCTGGCAGGAAGCTGCCTGCTCACGCGCAGAGCCGTCACCCGGTTTTACAGCGAAGATGGTGGATCCGACACCGACGTTTGTCTTGTCGATATCCGGGTACTGGGTATGGATGGCTGCGAAGACCGGTTTCAGTTCCGGAAGTGCCTCGGCCGGGCAGTTTCCTTCCTGGATGGCTTTCTCTGCGACCTGTACTTCTTTTGCACGTCCCACGTAAGCCGGATCTTTTCTTGACAGGGTAAACTCTGCCAGTCCGAGCGGGTTGGAACGGAAGGAAGAAGTCTCGCCGGATGGAATCAGCTCATCGGTTGTCGTAACCGGATCGTGGATCTCGGAAACAACCTTCAGAATCAGGTTCTCGGCAAGCTGCGGCATAGCCGGCCAGTCTTTGATGTTCGGTCCGAACTGGATTTCTACAGACGGATCTGCCACACCCTTGCTGTCGAAGACACGGTTCTCGTAAATCTTCTTGTCGAAGTGGTATGCCGGTTTCGTGTATGTTCCGGTGAACTCGTCTGCTGCGGTCAGGAATCCCTTGTTTGCTGCGGTTGCTGCAATGGAACGTGCATCCATCAGGGCAACGGAAGAAATCTGGCCGTTCTGGATCTTGGATCCCTCGCGGTTCGGGAAGTTTCTGGTGGAGTGACGGATTGAGAACGCATTGTTTGCCGGAGTATCGCCTGCGCCGAAGCACGGTCCGCAGAATGCGGTTTTTACGATCGCACCGGTTTCCAAAAGGTCTGCCAGTTTTCCGTTTCTTGCCAGCTCCATATAGATCGGGGTACTTGCCGGGTAAACACTTAAGGTGAACGCATCGTCGCCAATGCTGTGGCCTTTCAGGATATCGGCTGCGTCGCAGATGTTCTCAAATCCGCCGCCGGCGCATCCTGCGATGATTCCCTGGTCTACCAGGAGTTTTCCGTCGTGTACTTTATTTTTCAGAGTGAACGGAACTTTTCCGTCGAGGCTGATGGCTGCTTTCTTCTCTACATCGTTCAGGATGTCATCGAGGTTTGCTTTCAGCTCTTCAATGGTATAAACATTGCTCGGATGGAACGGCATCGCGATCATCGGTTTGATCTTGTCGAGTTCTACTTTTACAACGCCGTCATAGTAAGCAACCGCGCCAGGATTCAGCTCTTTGTAATCTGCGCTTCTGCCGTGGATCTGATAGAACTCGCTGATCTTCTCATCGGTTCTCCAGATGGAGGACAGACACGTTGTCTCGGTTGTCATAACGTCCACACCGATCCGGTAATCTGCGCTTAAGGAAGATACGCCAGGTCCTACGAACTCCATAACTTTGTTCTTTACGTAACCATTTGCAAAGACTGCACCGATGATGGCAAGTGCAATATCCTGCGGTCCTACGCCCGGCTGCGGTGCGCCTGTCATGTAAATTGCGATCACTCCCGGCATAGCGATATCATATGTTTTGGAGAGAAGCTGTTTTACCAGCTCCGGTCCGCCCTCGCCCATGGCCATGGTTCCGAGTGCACCGTAACGGGTGTGGGAATCGGATCCGAGGATCATTTTTCCGCCGCCGGCAAGCATCTCGCGGGCAAACTGATGAATTACTGCCTGATGAGGCGGTACATAGACGCCGCCGTACTTTTTCGCACAGGTAAGACCAAACATGTGGTCATCTTCGTTGATGGTTCCGCCGACTGCGCAAAGGGAGTTGTGGCAGTTGGTCAGCACGTACGGTACCGGGAATTTTTCCAGTCCTGACGCGCGCGCGGTCTGAATGATTCCAACAAAAGTAATGTCATGCGATGTAAGTTTGTCAAATTTGATCTGCAGATTTTCCATGTTGCCGGAAACATTGTGGTCTTTTAAGATTCCATAGGCAATGGTTTCTTTTGCAGCATCCGCCGGACACGGCACAGCGCCGGTACGCGCTTTGAGTTCCGCGCGGCCTTCTTCTGTATCCGGGATGATGTCGATTCCGTTGACAAGGTATGCACCTGTGTTCAGTAATTCAATCATGTCGTTCCTCTCCTCTTGTTGTTGATAAAATGTTAGGGTCAAAAAGTCTTTTGACCCCTTCGATACCCGGATTGCTCCGTGCTTTGCACTCCCGCAATCCTGTACGGCTCTGAACGGTTTTACAGATTTTCGCTGTTGTTCATATACGTCATGTAGCTTACGACCATCATGGCAATTTTAAAGGTCAGCGCATCGTCAAATTTACGAATGTCGAGTCCTGTGCTCTTCTCGAGCTTCTCCAGACGGTACACCAGAGTATTTCTGTGTACATAGAGCTGACGGGATGTCTCGGACACATTCAGGTTATTTTCAAAAAATTTATTGATTGTGGTCAGTGTTTCCTCATCGAACGTATCCGGCAGATTTTCGCCGAAGACTTCGGTCATAAACATTTCGCACAGCGGAATCGGGAGCTGATAGATCAGACGGCCGATGCCGAGGTTGTTGTACGGTACTACGTTTTTGTCTGCGTAGAAAATTTTTCCTACTTCGAGTGCCATCTTCGCCTCTTTGTAAGAACGCGATACACTCTTGATCTCGTTGACCGGATTTCCGTAGGAAACGCGCACCTGGGACATGGCCTCCGCATTCAGCATATCCACCAGCATTCTTGCGGTCTGGTTCATATCCTCGAAGGTGTCGGTGTCTTTCAGTTCTTTTACAATAATAATGCTCTTCTCATCGACCGCGGTGATAAAATCCTTCGGTCTCGATGCGAACAGGCTCTTTACGGTTTCCTGCGCGCTGATGTCTTTTTCCATCTTCGTTTCTACCATGAAAACAACGCGGCGCACGTCGGTGTCGATGCGCAGCTTTTTCGCACGGTTATAGACATCCACCAGAAGGAGGTTGTCAAGAAGAAGATTCTGGATAAAGTTGTTTTTGTCCAGACGCTCTTTGTATGCAATGATGAGGTTCTGAATCTCGCATACTGCAACTTTTCCGATCATGTAAGCGTCATCGCTGCTGCCTTTGGAGATCAGAATGTACTCTACGTTCTGGTTGTCATATACTTTAAAATAATGATATTCCTGTACAATCTGGCTGTCCGCAGCGGATAATACAAAAGAACGGATGCTTTCTGCATCAATCGCGGTTTCCGGGAATGTGGTCACCAGCAGAACACCATCCGTATTCGTCACACATAAATCAATTCTCGTAATATTTCTTAATTCATCAAGGGTTTTCTGTAATACCTGACTTGATACCAAATCTGCCACTTCCTTTCTCCTGTCGTATTTTACTCCAGGGTGCATCTTATTTATAACTATAGCTTATTTTTTTCTCATTGGCAACTATTTTTTGCTTCGCAAAAGGAGGGTCGTGCATATGCAGTTACTGTTCACTCAGCAGTGAAACACTTGCTGTTTCGCTGCGTAAGAAAGTGAT
>ENA-OYXD01001005-OYXD01001005.1-human-gut-metagenome-genome-assembly--contig:-NODE-1005-length-13868-cov-6.552233_pt1 | contig 13868 bp, 9 predicted proteins | sample MGYA00244818_ERZ653412 | MGnify/ENA primary metagenome ERZ653412 (study PRJEB26926, sample SAMN06165146) | human gut metagenome | biome: ENVO:00009003; feature: ENVO:2100002; material: ENVO:00002003...
TCGGCAGCGTCAGATGTGTATAAGAGACAGGCGCACACTTTTCTTTATAATAAGGTCGGCGCAGGGCGGCGTCTTGCCATAGTGGGAGCATGGCTCCAGACTGACGTATATCGTGGCGCCGGCGAGCAGCGCTTCGTCCTCGGGTCGCACCGAAGCAAAGGCGTTCACCTCAGCGTGTCCTTCGCCGCAGCGCACATGGTATCCCTCGCCGATGATGCGTCCGTCGGCTGCAACAATCACGGCGCCCACCATAGGGTTGGGCTTGGCGTTCTGGCGTCCGTTGGCAGCGAGCTGGAGGCAGCGGCGCATGTAAAGTTGGTCCATAAATATTCTGTTTACTCAGTTGAGAGTTGGTTTAATTGAGAGTTGGTTTAGTTGAGAATTGAGAGTTATGATTACCTTTAAAGCTTTAAGAGGACGCAATATATAGTGCATGAACTATAATGCATATCATAACTCTCAACTTTCAACTCTAAACTCTCAACTTACTACAGGTCAAACAATGTTTTTTCCTCTCCTGCGTACGCTTCGAAATAGGGCGGTTCGTCGCGCAGTTCGATGTCGTCGTAGATAAAGTCGAGCACAACGGTCTCCTTGCCGTCGGGCATCACGAGGCCCATCTTGCCGTCGCGCTGCGCGATGACAGGCAGCGAACGCAAGTCATCGACGTAGACATACGGCGTGCGGAGGAAGTCGTAGTGAGCCGGCACGAGCACGTTGCCCTGGTGGTCCTTGATGCCGAACTTGCCGTTCTCCTCGTACACCTCATGATACTGCTGGTACTTCTCGCGGATGCGGTTCAGATAGAACACCATCTTGCGCTTGTTGTTCACCAGTTCAACGAGGTAGGCGAACGTGTCAGAGTAGTTTGCCATGGCACGTGCGAGCACCACCTTGAAGTCGAGACCCGAAATCACCTTGCGGTTCAGGTCGATGTAGCGTGCTATCGCCTTCTCCTTCTCGGGCACGGTGAGCGTAGCCAGCTGCTCCTCAAACTTGAGCATGATAGCCTTCGAGCCTTTCATCGCCTTTATGTAGCGGTGAATCTGTCGTGCCATCTCGTCGCACACGAACTTGTCAATGCGCTCCAACTCGATACTGTCAACATAAGTATCTTCAAAGTTTTCTTGCGTTATCTTCTTTTCCATAGTAACTGTTATCTTAGTAATTTAGGTTGTACAAGTTATTCAGATTTGCATCTGTACCTCCAAAAGTACGATAATTTTACGAAATGTCAAAAGAATACGCCTAAAAAACATCGTTTTTTCTAAAATTAGTAGTAATTTTGTTGCGCTTCGAAAAAGCTTTAAACATCTATAATAGAAAAGATTATACATCCTGAGGAAATAACTATAAACATCTATAATATGAAGAAAATCACTACACTACTGCTCATGCTGTTGCTCATGGCGACGGCAGCAAACGCTAAGTTCGCCTACTGGGGCTATTGCGACAAGGACATCGTCGGCGCTTACGGCTCCTCAGCCTACGGCAAGGCAGCCATCTATATTCCTGCGGAGGTGGCGCAGCTGTACAAGGGCTGTCAGCTCACCGGCGTGCGTGTCGGCTTGGCTGCTCAGGCATCCAAGCTGAGCGTGTTCGCCACAACCGACCTCAACGCTACGCCGTTCGCCACAAAGGTGAGCGACAAGGCAAACAAGGGCAACAACATCGTGAAGTTCGACGCACCGTATACCATCACCGGCGAAGGCTTCTACATCGGCTACGAAGTTAGCGGACTGGACGCATGTATAGGCTATGTAGCCAACAAGACAGCCTACTCTAACTATACCGACTTCGGCAACGGATGGGTGGACAACGCCGCTAACGGAGCCAACGCACTCTCGCTCACCGCACGCATTGAGGCAGACAACCTGCCCGTTGACCTCAGCGTGATGGGCTTGCGCGACATCGCTACAAAGGAGAACGAGCCGTTCAACGTCTCGGCTAAGGTGGTGAACCTCTCGGCTACGAAGCTCTACAGCTACCGCATCGCCTATAGCGTGGACGGTGGCGAGGAGCAGTTCGTCGACTTCGACGAGACACTCGGCGACCGCAGCGAGAACGTGTTCAGCTTCACTCACCCCGGCATCAAGACCAAGGGCACACACAAGCTGAAGGTGCGCGTTGTAGCCGATGAAGACGTGAATCCAGCCAACGACGCTACGGAGTGCAACGTGCTGATGACATCTATCGCCACCACCAAGCGCGTGCTCATGGAGGAGGCTACCGGCATCTATTGCGGCAACTGTCCGCGCGGCATCGTCTCTATCGAGAAGTGCAAGGAGAAGTATCCCGACAACTTCATCGCTATCGCAAAGCACGGCTTCGATGGCACACCAAAGGAACTGCTCTGCCCGTCGTACGAGTATGCCGACTGGGGCGTATATCCGCAGGCAGCAGTAGACCGTCGCGCTAAGTTCGACCCCGATGTCTCTACAACATTCATGTATGTTGAGGGTGTGCTCAACAACTTCCCAGTCATCGCCGGCATCGAGACTCAGGCCAACTACGTAGCAGGCGACTATACACACATCAATGTGAACACCAATGTGCAGTTCGTAAAGGATATGACCAACTGCAGCTTCGGTATAGCATACGCCATCATCGAGGACGGCGTGACAGGCTATCAGCAGAACAACGGCTACGCAGGCGGCAAATACGGCGAGCTTGACGGATGGGAGAACAAGCCTTCGATGGCTACCGTAACGCTCAACCACGTGGCTCGTGCAGGCTTCGGCATCAGCGGCGGCATCGAGAACAGCATCCCCGTGAACGACGTGTACAGCACTACTATCTACAATCACAACACCGTGCTCAACGTTCCGTCGAACGTGAAGAACCGCGACAACATCAAGGTTGTAGCTTTCCTCATCAACCGTGGCGACCACGGCTACGTGGAGAATGCCGTTGAGGTGCCCGTGCTTGAGGCTGGCGAGACCTCTATCGCCGACATCACCTCTACACCGGCGCCCGACCTCAGTCTGCGCAACGGCAGCATCGTGGCAGACGGCTTCAACGGCAAGCTGCAGGTGTACACCGTAGGCGGACAGCTCGTGAAGAACGCTTCGCTCGCTCGCGGCATGTACATCGTGCGTGGCACCGACGGCAAGCAGAGCTTCGTGAAGAAGATTACATTCTAAAGAGAATACAACCAATTTAAACAATACAGAACCAATGAAGAAGATAACTTCACTCCTGCTTATGCTGCTGCTCGTTGTGACGGCGGCTAACGCAAAATATACCTACTGGGGCTATGCCGGAAAGGCGGCAGTCGACCTTCCGTACGGCAGCATCGGCACACGCCAGGGCAAGGCTGCCATATACATACCTGCAGAGGTGGCACAGATGTACAAGGGTCTGAAGGTGACCGGCATGCGCTTTTCGCTCACCGACAATGCTGAGACCGTGAAGGCGTTCGTGGCTGAAGACCTCAACGGCGCATACGCTACGGAGAAGATGGCGGATATGGGTAACAAGGGACTTAACTCGGTGCTCTTCGACGAGGCATACACCATCACAGGCAATCCGTTCTATATCGGCTACGAGTTTACGAGCGACATCAACGTCGTAGGTGTGACCGACGAATACTGCGAAGGCGGCAACCTCACCGACTTTGGCAGCGGATGGACCGACAATACGAAGCAGACTCCCAACAATGCGCCGGCACTGGCTCTGCAGATGCGCGTTGAAGGCACGGAGATACCGGTAGACGTGGCTATCTGCGGCGTGAAGAAGGTGATAACAGCCGTGGGCGATACCTATCAGATTAAGGGCAAGTTGCTCAACTTCGCCGCTGCAAAGATAACATCGCTCCGCTTCGGCTACACCATCGGCAACTCAGAAGAGCAGTTAACCGACGTAGAGCAGACCGTAACGGCACGCTCTGAAGACGAGTTCGCCTTCACTTGCAACGCTCCCGACGCGAAGGGCTGCGAAAACCTGAAGGTGCGCCTCGTGAAGGTGAACGGCGAGGAGGACGCTTATGACGGCAACAACACATACGCATCTACCATCGTCACAGCCAATGTGCAGGACGTAAAGCGTGTGTATATGGAGGAGTACACAGGCGTCAAGTGCCCGTGGTGCGTGCGCGGCATCGAGGAGATATCGCAGAACCACACAAAGTTCCCAGGACAGTTTGTGGCTATTGCAAAGCATTGCTACAGCGGCACACCTACCGAGTTGGAGTGTCCGTCATACACATATGGTATAACTGGAGGCTTCCCAAAAGGCACTTACGACCGTCGCCGTACAAACAGTCTTGACATTACCGATAAAAATGAACTCTACGTGAAGGCGTTCATCAACAGCGGCTCGGTGCTCGGCATCGACGCTATCGCCAACTTCACCGACGACAACCACTCGAAGGTGACAGCAACGGCAGTCATGAAGTTCAACCGCGAACAGACCAACGCCAATTACGGCTTGGCTTTCGCCGTGATAGAGAACGACGTGACGGGCTACAAGCAGAGAAACGCCTATGCCGGTTCGGTGAAGTCGTACTATGGTTGGGAGAAAAAGGGGAAAGAGGTAGAACTTGACCTTCAGCACGTGGCTCGCTTGGGCTACGAGGTGAACGAGGGCATCAGCGACGTGTTCCCGAAGCAGATAAACAGCGGCGACGCATTCAGCCACACCGTTGAGCTTGACCTGCCTAAAAACATTAAGGACTACAAGAACCTGAAGCTCATCGCCTTCGTCATCGACCGCAACTCGAAGTACGTTGAGAACGTGGTTGAGGTGCCTATCAAGGAGATGCAGCCCACAGAGACTGCCATCCGCGACATCAACAACGTGGAGATGCCAGCCATCACCTTCCTCAACGGCTATATCGATGCGCTGAACTTCGACGGCAAGATCAGCGTCTACACCGTCGACGGCAAGGCTGTAGCGAACACCAACCTCAAACCAGGCATGTACATCGTGCGCCTGACAAAGGGCAAGCAGACATTCGTGAAGAAGATTGTGCTCTAAGCACGCTTCATACATATAAGAAGAGCCAGGACTCGTTCGAGTTCTGGCTCTTTTCTTTACATCCTATAATCCACAAAAAAACTAAAAAACTTTTGTACATTATTATATTTACCGTAACTTTGCATAAATTGGATAAATGACGGAAAACAAGTAGGATAATTAACGTAATACATATAAAAACAACGTAATACATACAAAAAAAGAACTATGCAAGAAACAAGACAAAACCGTATAGCACGCCTCCTGCAGAAGGAGCTTAGCCTTATTTTCCAGAGTCAGACACGTGCCATGCACGGCGTAATGGTGAGCGTTACACGCTGCCGTGTGTCGCCCGACCTCAGCATCTGCACCGCCTATCTCAGCATCTTCCCCTCGGAGAAGTCGGACGAGCTGCTGAAGAACGTGGCTGCCAACGAGAAGTCTATCCGCTACGAGCTTGGCACACGCGTGCGTAACCAGCTGCGCATCATCCCCGAGCTGCGTTTCTTCGTTGACGATTCGCTCGACTACATCGAACGTATTGACGAACTGTTGAAAAAATAAGGTTGGTGTGGTGAGATGTTGAGGTGGTGAGATGATGTGGTGGTGAGATGTTGATGTGGTGATGTGGTGAGATTTGTCATTTAGCTATAAACTAATGTCAACATCTCAACATCTCAACATAACACCATCTCAACCCCTCAACACTTCACCATAACAACACATAAAATCATGAAGAGAAACTTTTCATTCTACGTAGCGCGCCGCTACATGTTCTCGAAGAAGAGCGTGGGCGCCATCAACGTCATCAGTTTCATATCCGTTACGGGCGTGGCAGTGGCTACGATGGCGCTGGTGATAGTGCTGAGCGTGTTCAACGGCTTCCACGACCTCGTGGCGTCGCTCTTCACCAACTTCGACCCGCAGATAGAAGTGGTGCCGGCGAAGGGAAAGACCGTCAACGCCGACGCGCCGGAGCTCGACAAGATACGCCATCTCGACTTCGTAGACGTGGCTACCGACGTGGTGGAGGACCAGGCGATTGCCGTCTACGGCGACCGCCAGCGCATGGTGACGGTGATGGGCGTCGACGAGAACTTCGACCAGCTCACGCGCATCGGCGACATACTCTACGGCGACGGCGACTTCACGCTGCGCGTTGCCAACCTCTACTTCGGCGTGCCGGGCATACGTCTGGCGCAGGACATGGGGCTTGGCGCTCGCTGGGCCGACTATCTTAAGATTTATGCGCCCGTGCGTCAGGGACAGCTCACCGACCTCGACACGCCGACAGACGGCTTCGTGGTCGACTCGCTGCTTTCGCCGGGCGTTGTGTTCGCGGTGAACCAGAACAAGTACGACCGCGACCGCATCATCACGTCCATCTACTTCGCCCGACAGCTCTTCGACCAGGACGGAATGCTCTCCTCGCTGCAGCTGCGCCTGAAGCCGGGCACCGACCTCGCTGAGGCGAAGCAGGAGATAAAGGCAGCGGCAGGCGAGAAGTTCCGCGTGCTCGACCGCTTCGAGCAGCAGGAAGACACGTTCCGCATCATGCAGATAGAGAAAGTGCTGGCGTACGTGTTCCTCACGTTCATACTCATCGTGGCGTGCTTCAACATCATCTCCTCGCTCTCGATGCTCATCATCGACAAGAAGGACGACATCAACACGCTGCACAACCTCGGAGCCAGCGACAGCCAGATAGTGAGCATCTTCCTCTACGAGGGTCGCATCATATCGGCTGTGGGCGCGCTGATAGGCATCGGTCTCGGACTGGCGCTCTGCGGACTGCAGCAGGCGTTCGGCTTCGTGAAGATGGGCGACAGCTCGGGCACGTTCATCGTCAACGCCTACCCCGTGAGCGTTCACTACGTGGATGTGCTCGTGGTGTTCATCACCGTGATACTGATAGGATGGGCGGCATCGTGGATTCCGGCGCGCCGCCTGCGCCGTCAGATAATGGGCAGAAAAGCAACAACAATATAAACAAATCTAAAGAAAACAATGAACAAGAAACATTGCTTGACAGCAGCTCTTGCTGTCCTGCTCGCCGCTCCGACGGCAGTAGCAACGCAAACCGCCAACGCACAGACTGTGCAGCCTGCGGCAAAGGCGAACGCCGAACAGGTTATCATCCTCAACGAGGACTTCTCAAAGATGACTTCGGGTTCGGAGAACAACCCCGACCTCTCTTTCAACATCAACACATGCACGGGCATGCCGTCTAACGACATCTTCTACTCGTGCGTGAATCCCGACTATACGCATACACCGGGATGGGGATCGTATCAGGTATACCCGGCTGGTGGCATGATCTTCTTCAACAACACACGCGCTGACGACTACTATGCTGCGCACTTCAACACTCCCGTTTTCGACGCATCTGCCGACAACGGCATCTACTTCGTGTCGTTCCGCGCGCGTCTCGCCAACAACACGCCGGGTTATGTAGGCTTGGGCTACACCACACAGGACGTTACCGACCCGAAGAACCCTATCTATGCGGAGTCTGGCAACGTGAAGGGTATGACTAACGAGTGGAAGGAGTTCACGCTGCGCTTTGAGCTGGGCAAGAAAGCCACACGCGTCATCTTCCGCGAGGAGAACGGCGTGAAGGTGCTCATGGACGACTTCAAGGTCTACTACGAGAAGACAGCCGTTGGCTCGCCTAACGTGCTGCGCCACCTCTTCTACACAGGTACAAGTTTCCGCCCACGCTGGAACAAGGTGGAGGGCGCCACGAAGTATTATGTCAATGTGTATAAATCGGACGAAGAGGGTAATATTGGTGAGCAGGTTGTTACCGACCTCGAGACCACCGACACCATCTGCACCGTGCGCGGCATCGTGCCGGGCGTTATCTACCGCTACAACGTGACGGCTTCAGACGGCACAAGCAAGTCGCAGCCCTCGCGCTACGTGGTGCTCAACGAGCTGCAGTCGCCTACGCCGAACGACGTGGAGATTGACGCCAACGGCAACTACACCGCTACATGGGACGAGATTCCAAATGCACTCTTCTATAATTATTATGTATACGAGGACCGCATCGCTGAGAACGACGGCGAGTTCACACTCCTCGACGAGGACTTCAACAGCGTAACCGACGCAGGTGGTTCAAAGATGGACTGGACTCCGGGCAACGAACCTAAGGATCTTCTGTCTCAAGCTAAGGGCTATCCTAAGGGCACAAACATGAATGGCTGCTTTGCTACCTATTGGGCACCGCTCACAGGAGGATATGTAATGGTCGACGGATGGAACTATTTCTATGACGTTGTAAAAAATGTTCAGGATGCTGAGACTGGTGAGGACCTGAAACGCTACGCAAAGTTTGAGACTCCCGTACTCAACATCTCTGCCGACAGCAGCGTGAAGCTGAATGTCTCGCTCTGGGGCGACTACGCATCTGACGACCTCGACAAGGAGCACAACTATCCGGAGTATCAGGTAAACGCCATCGCTGCCATTGTTGCGTTCAACCCCGAAACGGGTCTGTACGAGGAGGTGGAGCGTAAGCATTTCGACCTCGACAAGAAGACTTGGAAGAACGTAGAGTGCGAGTTCAGCAAGGGCTATGAGGACGCGAAGATTGTTATCTACGCTACCGACGGACCGAGCGTGCTTTACATCGACAACCTCAAGGTGACACAGCAGCTGAAGAAGGGTGATGCCTTCGCTACTTGCATCGAGTGTCAGCCTGGTTTGGTGGATGCTAAGGCAAGTGTCACATTGCCAGCTGACTATGCTAAGAAGAATATCTATCAGCGTGTAGTGGCAGTGAACAACCACAAGTCGCTCTTCCTCAACCTCGAGTACAACTGGTACAGCGGTCCGTCTGAGCTGCAGCTCATCCACGAGGCTACATCCACAGCCATCAACGACGCCACAGCCGACGCTGCTGCCGTAGAGGTGGCTCGCTACGCAATAGACGGCACTCAGCTTGCTGCTCCGCAGAAGGGTGTGAACATCGTTCGCATGTCTGACGGCACAACACGCAAGGTTGTCGTGAAGTAATATATAGCGACTATTTGCTTTACGATAGCTTTCGTATCAAGCAGAAATCCGTTTAATCCGATTTTACGATAATACAGAAATCCGTTTAATCCGTTTAATCCGTTGTAATTCTACACACTTGTCTGTGTTTTATTTTTACAACGGATTAAGCGGATTTTTGTGATTAACAACGGATTTTTTTAGGGGGTGCACTTGTCTCAAGTGCACCAACCGAGCAAGAAACAGATTCCTGCTGCTTGAGATATTTAACAACGGGTTTATCGGATTAAACGGATTCGTTGGCTGCGTAAAAATCCGTTTAATCCGTGGTTAAATTCTGCGCACACTAACATCCGTGCAGATCCGAAATCTGTGGGAGAATATCGATTTTGCTCGGTTGGTGCACTTGAGACAAGTGCACCCCCTTGAAAGCACCCAAACTCCGTTTAATCCGTTTAATCCGTTGTTAAAAAATATCATTGGCTGCGTAAAAATCCGCTTAATCCGTTGTTAAAAAATATCGTTGGCTGCTTAAAAAATCCGTTTAATCCGTTGTTAACTTAACCAATGTTTTCTTACCTCGAATTAGGTTGATGCCTAAGAAATGGTTGTTACCACGAACAGGTAACGGCATTACATCTATGGTGTAACGATGTTACATATATGTGGTAATGGCATTTTCTCTATGCGGTAATTCTGCTTGGGATGTTTAACAACGGATTTTTGTGCTACATCCTCCTACGAAAAAGCCACGCTTCCCGATGGAAAGCGTGGCTTTGTTTTGATTTATGCGGTTGCGGCGTACGCCGTCCGATGCGGATTCCTAACGCCGCCCGTCACATTTCTTATTATTAAACGCCCCGATTACATGCGCTCCGGCACCTCGATGCCGAGCAGCGCCATGCCGTTCTTCAGCGTTTTGCCTACGTTCTGAGCGAGTACGAGGCGCACCACCTTCTCCTCTTCGGTGTCGGCACCGAGGATAGAGTAGTCGTGGTAGAACTGGTTGAACGCCTTTGTCAGCTCATAGCAGTAGTTGGCGATGCCGCTCGGCGAGTAGTCCTTGCCAGCCTGCTCTACAGCCGCACCGAACTCGTTGAGCTTCTGTATAAGCTCAATCTCCTTCTCGTTGAGCGGCATTGTGCCCTCGAGAGTAGTCGGGATGCTGATGCCCTCAGCCTGAGCCTTGCGCAGGATAGAGCGGATACGAGCGTATGTGTACTGGATGAACGGACCGGTGTTGCCGTTGAAGTCGATAGACTCCTCTGGGTTGAAGAGCATGTTCTTGCGAGCGTCAACCTTAAGGATAAAGTACTTCAGTGCGCCGAGGCCCACGATGCGTGCAATCTCGTTGCGTTCCTCCTCGCTCATGTCCTTGAACTTGCCCAGCTCCTCGCTTGTCTGCTTGGCGTCAGCCACCATTGCTGCAATCAGGTCGTCGGCGTCTACGACAGTGCCCTCGCGGCTCTTCATCTTGCCGTTAGGCAGCTCCACCATGCCGTAAGAGAAGTGTACGAGCTCCTTGCCCCACTTGAAGCCGAGGCGGTCGAGCAGGATAGAAAGCACCTGAAAGTGGTAGTTCTGCTCGTTGCCCACGACGTAGATCATCTTGTCGATGGGGAAGTCGTTGAAGCGCATCTCGGCTGTGCCGATGTCCTGAGTCATGTACACGCTGGTGCCGTCGCTGCGCAGCAGCAGCTTCTGGTCGAGACCCTCGTTGGTGAGGTCAGCCCATACCGAGTTGTCGTCCTTGCGGAAGAACAGGCCCTTAGCCAGTCCCTCTTCCACCTTCTTCTTGCCCACGAGGTAGGTGTTCGACTCGTAGTAGATCTTGTCGAAGCCCACGCCGAGCGCCTTGTATGTCTCGTCGAATCCGGCGTATACCCAGTCGTTCATCTTCTTCCAGAGCGCACGCACCTCGGGGTCGTTCTGCTCCCACTTCACGAGCATCTCGTGAGCCTCCTTGATGAGCGGCGACTCTTCCTTCGCCTTCTTCTCAGCCTGCTCCTCGTCCATGCCCTCAGCCACGAACTTAGCCTTCAGCTCAGCCACCTCAGCGCGGTAGTGCTTGTCGAACGCCACGTAGTAGTCGCCGATGAGGTGGTCGCCCTTCTTGCCCGAAGTCTCCGGAGTCTCGCCGTTGCCGAACTTCAGCCAAGCCAGCATCGACTTGCAGATATGAATACCGCGGTCGTTCACGATGTTGGTCTTCACCACGCGGTTGCCGTTGGCCTCCATGATCTGCGCCAGCGACCATCCGAGGAGGTTGTTGCGCACGTGTCCGAGGTGGAGCGGCTTGTTGGTGTTAGGCGACGAATACTCTATCATCACGAGCGGCGACGCCTCGGTGACGGGCTTCTCGCCGAACTTCTCGTTCTGGTTCATCTCGTTGAGCAGTCCGAGCCACGCCTTCTTGTCGATGACGAGGTTGAGGAAGCCGCCCACAGCGTTGAAGTCGGCGATAGCCTCGCAGTTCTGCTTGATGTACTCGCCGATCTCGCGTGCCGTCTCGTCGGGCTTCTTGCGCGAAATCTTAAGGAACGGGAACACTACGAGCGTGAGGTTGCCCTCAAACTCCTTCTTGGTCTTCTGAAGCTGCACCATCTTCTCGGGCACTTCCTGACCGTAAAGCTCTTTCACTGCCGCCAGGGCAGCGTTGATAATCTGCTGTTCTATTGTCATTGTTATATTGTATTTTTATATGCGATTACGCCGCATTACACACAACCTGTTACACCTTAATTATGTATAATGCTAAATGTTCAGTGCAAAGTTACAAATATTATTGCACAGAACGCCCCCGATAGCCGGCTTAATTGCAAACTGCGTATTGCAATACGCCATGCGTACGCCGCAATTTCTGATTATTTAACAAAAATAAGATAATGCGATGCAAATTTTGTACGTATGAAACGTGGGTTTATAGAAGATTTTTAATACCTTTGCGGTGGAATTTAAAGGATAATTCAATTCACATCTAATAAATAATTATTTTTTAAAAATGGCAAAGTTAGATTTGACACAGTACGGCATTACTGGTTCTACAGTAATCGCTCACAATCCTTCTTACGAGCAGTTGTTCGAAGAGGAGACAAAGGCAGGTCTCGAGGGCTTCGAAGTAGGTCAGCAGACAGAGCTTGGTGCAGTTAACGTTAAGACAGGTATCTACACCGGTCGTTCTCCTAAGGACAAGTACATCGTGATGGACGAGAACTCTAAGGACACTGTATGGTGGACAACAGAGGAGTACAAGAACGATAACCACCCGATGTCTGAGGAAGTTTGGCACAAGGTTAAGGCTATCGCTAAGGAAGAGCTCTGCAACAAGAACCTCTATGTAGTAGACGGTTTCTGCGGTGCTAACAAGGATACACGTATGGCTGTTCGTTTCATCGTTGAGGTTGCTTGGCAGGCTCACTTCGTAACAAACATGTTCATCCGTCCGACAGCAGAGGAGCTCGAGCAGTTCGAGCCTGACTTTGTTGTATACAACGCTTCTAAGGCAAAGGTTGCTGACTACAAGGAGCTCGGCCTCCACTCTGAGACTTGTGTAGCATTCAACACAACAAGCCGCGAGCAGGTTATCATCAACACATGGTACGGCGGTGAGATGAAGAAGGGTATGTTCTCTATGATGAACTACTACCTCCCGTTGAAGGGCATCGCTTCTATGCACTGCTCAGCTAACTGCGACAAGAACGGTCAGAACACAGCTATCTTCTTCGGCCTCTCTGGTACAGGTAAGACTACTCTGTCTACAGACCCGAAGCGTCTCCTCATCGGTGACGACGAGCACGGATGGGACGACAACGGTATCTTCAACTTCGAGGGTGGCTGCTACGCTAAGGTTATCAACCTCGACAAGGAGTCAGAGCCGGACATCTACAACGCTATCCGCCGCAACGCTCTCCTCGAGAACGTAACTGTTGCTGCTGACGGCAAGATCGACTTCGCTGACAAGAGCGTTACAGAGAACACACGTGTTTCTTACCCGATCTTCCACATCAACAACATCCAGCCGGGTTCTTCTGCACCAGCTGCTAAGCAGGTTATCTTCCTCTCAGCTGACGCATTCGGCGTACTGCCTCCGGTTTCTATCCTTACTCCGGAGCAGACTCAGTACTACTTCCTCTCAGGCTTCACAGCTAAGTTGGCAGGTACAGAGCGCGGCATCACAGAGCCGACTCCGACATTCTCAGCTTGCTTCGGTCAGGCATTCCTCGAGTTGCACCCGACAAAGTACGCTCAGGAGCTCGTTAAGAAGATGAATAAGAACAACGCTAAGGCTTACCTCGTAAACACTGGCTGGAACGGCACAGGCAAGCGTATCTCTATCCGCGACACACGTGGTATCATCGACGCTATCCTCAACGGCGACATCGACAAGGCTCCTACAAAGCAGATCCCGATGTTCGACTTCAAGGTTCCGACAGAGCTTCCTGGTGTAGCTACTGAGATTCTTGATCCGCGCGACACTTACGCTGACGCTGCTCAGTGGGAGGAGAAGGCTAAGGACCTCGCTGCTCGCTTCATCAAGAACTTCGCTAAGTACACAAACAACGAGGCTGGTAAGGCTCTCGTTGCTGCTGGTCCTCAGCTCTAATCCATACGAAAGTATGGGTCTGACAGCGTAAGCTCTTCGCTTCAGCGCAAGAGCTTGCGTCATTCGTAGACTTTACGATAAAGACCAAATAAATAAAGGTCTGCTTCCCTTGCGGGAGGCAGACCTTTTTGCTTTTATAGCCTTTGGGGTTTTTCTGAGCCTTTCTATTTTCTAAGCCTTTCTGAGCCTTCTTAAGCCTTTCTGAGCCTTTTTATTTTCTAAGCCTTTCTGAGCCAAGGAAGAACTGCTAACTAAGCCCTCCCCGACGGGGAGGGTTGGGACTGTCTCTTATACACATCTCCGAGCCCAC
>ENA-OYXD01001012-OYXD01001012.1-human-gut-metagenome-genome-assembly--contig:-NODE-1012-length-13810-cov-4.813377_pt1 | contig 13810 bp, 7 predicted proteins | sample MGYA00244818_ERZ653412 | MGnify/ENA primary metagenome ERZ653412 (study PRJEB26926, sample SAMN06165146) | human gut metagenome | biome: ENVO:00009003; feature: ENVO:2100002; material: ENVO:00002003...
CTTATGCGATCGTCGGCAGCGTCAGATGTGTATAAGAGACAGGATCTTTGATTGTCTGTCCATTCGTGGAAATGGTATCACTCGCTTCAACCAGTTTTCTCTGTGCATCTTCTTTTGCCTTGTTGCGAACGCTCGGCACGATCAGAAATGCGGTAATCGCAGTACCCACGATTAGTCCGATCACGATATATACCAATGTTGCCCCAATCGAAGATTCCTTAAACCGCTTCGGCATGATAATGGTCTCATTTCCACTTTGATAAGAAATCAGATCATCATCCTTCGGCTTTTTGGAAGGACTTTTTTCCTTCAGTCTTGCATTCACTTCGCGCAGATAACGCAGGGTGGTTGTATTATTTGTATCAATCTTTCCCGCATTGCGCAAAGTTTTTTTTGCCAGTTCCAGCTTATTGTCCTGCAGATAAAGAAGCGCCAGCAGCTGATGTGCCTTGACAAGCTTCGGATTCAGCGAAAGTACCTTTTTCAGCTGGATAATTGCCAGATCCCGACTGTCCTGCTTGCAATAGTGCAATGCCTGGTTATATTTTTTAATCGTCTGATTTACGGAATCCAATCTTCCCCGGTCCTGCTGGATCTCATCAAGATAATGACTGGCAAGATTGTCCTTCGGCTGATAACTGCGGCTGATCACCCATTCACTTAAGGCATCTACCACTTCTCCTGTCTCGCAATAAATCAATCCCAGAAGATTTCGTGCATCAATATTATATTTATTAAACTTCAGACTGTTTTTCAGGCTGACAATCGCTCCGGAAAGATTTCTCACGCCCGCCTGTTCCAGCCCCAGATTATAATACGCGTTGGAAATGTGACGCACTTTCAAAAATACGGAAAGATCTGCCCCGCAATTCGGGCAGCGCTTTGCATTTCCAACCTCCTGTCCACATTTATAACAAATCATTTCTTCCTCTTTTTCATTACTGTCCTAACTGCTGGCCATTCTGACGTACATCACGCAATATTTCGGTAATAATATCCGTTACATCTGTCAGATCATGGTTATAAATTGCAGCCTCGGCTTCTTCTACTTCCAGACTCGGCTGAAAATTCTTCAGCTCTTTTTCAAAATTAATCATTTCTCCTGCTCCTTTTTGCGATATACAGGTTCTGCGTTCCCATGTATCTTAATTATAATATAGTGCATTGGATATGCAAGTAAATTTATTCGCATTATTTCTCGGAAATATTACAGAAACTGCATCTGTTTACTTGAGAGAGATCATCACAACCCCTTCTTTTTTCTTCTGGAAACAAACGGATTCCTGCAGTTCTTTTACGGTAAGCGTCTGCTGGTCAATGGTTACAACACATCCGGAATACACTTTGCGTACAACACTGATCTTTGCATTTTCCCCGCGTTTGACCAGTTCTTCCAGACGATCTACCGCTTTTTGGCTTTCAGCAATATCTGCCTGCGTTTTCATTTTGGCACGAAGAAGCTCAGTTCTGCGCGGATCTTTCGATACATCAATTCCTTTTTTCGCAGCCACCAGTTCAAACTGTTTCAGCCCGGTGGTAATCTTCTTGATCACTTCCCCATTTTCTTCAATGGATTTCTGCAGATCCGACAGTTCCTGCCGCATCTGCGCACTGACTCCGACATGCACCTGTGTCTTTACTTCCGTGGAATTTCCGATTACATTCACATCCATTCCACTGATTGCGTAGGCATATCCGCCAATGATACTTCCCTTTTTTCCGGTTACATAAATATGATCAAAACTGATCATATGACTGTCTAATGCATAAGTCACTTCAATAAAGCCATCGGCTTTCACCTTACAGTATTCGAAAAATTTTGCGTGGATATTCCCACCTGCACGAATACTGGTCTTGTTTCCACCGAGAACACCGCTTCGCAGGACAATATCTTTTCCCGCTTCAATCACACAGTTCTCGCAGATACCGTCTACCGTGAGACTTCCACTCGTACTTACCTTTGCCCCCGGTTTGATTCCACCGTGGATTACAACATCTCCGTGATATTCCACATTTCCTGTACCGATTCCCACATCACCGGGAATTTCATAAACTGCGGATATCCGGATCTTTCCGTTTGACATTTCAATCTTTCCAGACAGGTCTGCAATATAAGTACTTCCGTCTTCTGTACAGTGAAATCCTTTTCCGCGGAGTGGCTGCAATGGCTTGCCACGGACTGCCAGTATCGGCTTTCCCGAAACATTCATCCCGTTTACCGCCTCGGTTGGTGGATAGTAGGTGGCAATTGTCTGACCTTCTTTTACCATCTCCACTGTACGGATGCTCCAGTAATCTATGGAACCATCCTCCTTGACCTTTGGTTTTCCATCCACATCCGGATTGAAATGAAGTTCATAGCGGCCGTTTTCTGCATTGACCGGTGGCTGTCCTTTTGCAATACATACATCTCTCATGTACACTCCGCCATCGATCATCTCCTGGATCGCCGCTTCGTCAATTCCATTGGTTACCCGCTGGGTGCGGATATACCGCACCAGCTCTGATAATGTGTATCCCTCTCCGGCCTCCGGCGGCTGCAATGTCAAATATGCTTCCATACTATCCTGTGAAATCCGGACAACCGCACCTCTCATTGAAATATCTTCCATGGCATTTTCCCCTCTCTGCTATAGAAATCCGAAACCATTTATTTCATTTGTGCCAGCCGCGCTTCTACCTGAGCCATCATCTGCTCATACTTTGCCAGCTTGTCTTTCTCTTCCTGTACCTTTTCTGGTTTTGCGTTATTTAAGAATTTTTCATTGGAAAGCATGCCCTTAGAACGTGCAAGTTCCTTCGTCAGCTTATCTTTTTCTTTATGCAAACGCTCTTTTTCTTTTTCAAAATCTACCAGATCCTCCAGTGGCAGATAAAGAACTGCTCCTGGAATCACAACGGAAACCGCATCCTCACTGATACCGTTTTTGTCTGCCTGTACTATAATCTCGCTGGTAGAAGCAAGATTTACATATACTTCCTTATTTTCTTCAAAAACAGTGCGAAGCCCTGCATCCTCAGATGTAATATAAAGCTTTGCCTTTCTTGATGGCGGAACATCCATTTCTGTGCGGACATTACGGATTCCCTTAACGAGATCCTTACAGTGCTCAATGGCAGATTCCTCTGCCGGGAAGTTCCACTCTTCTTTGTACTCCGGCCACTTGGAGAGCATAATCGTCTCTTCCTCTGACTGTAATGTACAGAAGATTTCTTCTGTGATAAATGGCATATACGGATGTAACAGTTTCAATGCCTCGGTCAGTACGGTCTTTAAGGTCCACAGTGCCGCATTAGCAGATACCGGATCTTCATCCTTTTTATAGGTACGGACTTTTGCGATCTCAATGTACCAGTCACAGAACTCATCCCAGATAAAATCGTATACTTTCTGTACGGCAATTCCGAGTTCAAATTTATCCATATTTTCTGTGGCATCTTTTGCAAGGGTATTCACCTTGGAAAGAATCCACTTGTCTGCTGCATGTAACTCATCCTTTGACGGCGTATGGAGTTCAAATCCATCCAGATTCATCATGATAAAACGGGATGCATTCCATACTTTATTGGCGAAGTTACGGGATGCCTCCACACGCTCCCAGTAGAACCGCATGTCATTTCCCGGTGCATTTCCGGTAATCAGTGTCAGACGAAGTGCATCTGCGCCATACTTGTCAATGACTTCCAGTGGATCAATACCATTGCCCAATGATTTACTCATCTTGCGTCCCTGGGAGTCACGTACCAGTCCGTGGAACAGTACGGTATGGAACGGTGCCTTACCCATCTGCTCATATCCGGAGAAAATCATACGGATAACCCAGAAGAAAATAATATCGTATCCGGTTACCAGCACATCGTTCGGATAGAAATAATCCAGATCCTCGGTCTTTTCCGGCCAGCCTAACGTAGAGAATGGCCACAGTGCAGAAGAGAACCAGGTATCAAGCGTATCCTGATCCTGTGTCATATGTGTACATCCGCACTTCGGACACTTGCCAGGATTTTCGATGGATACTACCATCTCGCCACAGTCATCGCAGTACCATGCCGGAATGCGGTGTCCCCACCACAGCTGACGGCTGATACACCAGTCACGGATGTTGTCGGTCCAGTTAAAGTAGGTCTTGTCCATACGCTTTGGAAGAAGTTTGATATCTCCGTTCTTCACACCTTCCACAGCCGGCTTGATCATCTCATCCATCTTTACAAACCACTGCTGCTTGATCATCGGCTCAACCGTTGTATGACAGCGGTCATGCACACCGACATTGTGGGAATGTGGAACAACTTTTACCAGAAGTCCCTCTTTCTTAAGATCATCCACCAGTGCTTTCCGGCACTCGTAGCGGTCCATTCCGGCATATTTTCCGGCTTTTTCATTCATCGTTGCATCGTCGTTGATGACAACAATTTCTTCCAGATTATGACGCTTTCCAACCTCAAAATCGTTCGGGTCATGTGCCGGAGTGATCTTTACGCATCCGGTTCCAAATTCCTTGTCTACATAAGCATCTGCGATCACCGGTATTTCGCGGTCCGTCATCGGAAGCTTTAAAGTCTTTCCGACAATATCTTTATAACGCTCATCGTCCGGGTTTACTGCCACCGCAGTATCACCAAACAGTGTCTCCGGACGTGTGGTGGCAATCTCTACGAAGCGGCCTTCCTCTCCAACAACCGGATAATTGATGTGCCAGAAAAATCCGTCCTGCTCTTCATGCTCAACTTCCGCATCGGAAATGGAAGTCTTACATACCGGACACCAGTTGACAATACGGGAACCTTTATAAATCCAGCCCTTCTTATATAACTTGGTGAATACTTCCTGTACCGCATGGGAACATCCTTCATCCATCGTAAAGCGCTCACGCTGCCAGTCTGCGGAAGAACCAAGTTTGCGCAGCTGCTTTACTATACGTCCGCCGTATTCTTTTCTCCACTCCCAGCACTTATCCAGGAACTCTTCACGGGTCAGGTCCGCCTTATTGATGCCCTGCTCTTTTAAACTCTGGATCACCTTTACCTCTGTAGCGATGGATGCGTGATCCGTACCCGGCTGCCACAGTGCATTATATCCCTGCATTCTCTTATAGCGGATCAGGATATCCTGCATGGTATTATCCAGTGCATGTCCCATGTGAAGCTGACCGGTAATATTTGGCGGTGGCATCACAATGGTAAACGGTTTCTTGCTGCGGTCTACTTCTGCATGAAAATACCCATTGTCCTCCCACTTCTTATAGAGACGATCCTCTATATCTTTCGGATCGTATGTTTTACTTAATTCTTTGCTCATGTGTTCCTCCTTAATATAAATGAAACGCCCTCTGTACAGAAAGCCTTTTCTTTTTCTGCACAAAGGGCGAAAACTCTCGCGGTACCACCTTTGTAATACTCATCATGTCCTTTAACGGGGACGATCCGGGAATGCCTACAGGGCAATGTACCACATTCAACCTTCCAGTTCCGGAGCTACCTTCCACACTGCATCCTGTGGATATCTTACAGCCATTGCAGGAACATTCTGCACGAAAACTCTGCCAATGCTCCACTTCAATGAATATCCTTCTCTTTCAGGAATTCCATGTGTACTCCTCTCCATCATCACTTTTTTATACATAATTTAATCTTACTTGCGGCTCTCTTTTTTGTCAAGAAGATTTCTGTGAAATTCACTATAATTCCTCTTCTACCATGTTCTTTTCCCGATGGAACATATCGTAGATACATGGAATGACAATCAGCGTCAGAACGGTACCATAAACCAGTCCTCCAATCAGTGTGATTGCCATCGGACGCATCATGTCGGAACCGTCACCGATTCCAAGAGCCGTAGTCAGCATTGCAAGAACTGTGGTCAGTACCGTCATCAGAATCGGACGAACACGGGTCTTTCCGGATGAAATAATCGCCTCATGCTTAGAAACACCCGCTTTTCTTGCCTGATTGATATAATCAATCAGTACAATACCGTTGTTTACAATAAGACCTGCCAGCATGATAAATCCAAGCATTGCAAGGACATTGACTTCCTGCCCTGTCAGAAGCAGAGCAATAAATCCTCCGGTGAAGGCAAGCGGAATCGAGAACATAATGATAAACGGAGAAACCAGTGACTGGAACTGTACCACCATGATCAGATAAATAAAGATAACTGCCAGTATCATCATCAGAACCAGCTGGCTCATGGAATCACTGATTGTCTCGTCCTCTCCGGTCATTTCGATATGATAGCCTTCCGGCACATTCAGCTTATCCATACTCTTTTGAATTTTATTGCCAAGCAGTGTGACATTGTGATCTTCATCCACACCACAGGATACCGTAATATAACGTGTCTGTGCATCCCGTTTCATGGTGCTGAGTGTTGTCGTATCTTTCATCTCACAGATTTTCGTAAGAGGAATCTCTTTTTCTTTTCCGTCTTTGTCTGTGTGGGTAAATGTCATCTGTCTGATATCGTCCAGTTTCGTATCCGTCTGTTCCTGTGTCTGCACATAGACTTTATAATCTTTGATGTCTGTGGAAATCGTGGTTGCGCTCTTGCTGTCTGCCATCTTCGCACTGACAAGCTGATATACCTGTGCAACCGTGTATCCGTATTCCGCAGCTTTTTCTTTATCCACGGAAATGGTAAGCTGTGGTTCCATATCTTCCAGACCATCGTCCACATCCACGGTTCCCTTTGTCTGCTTCATCACATCTGCCACTTCTTTGGCAAGCTTCTGCAGCGTATCAATATCATTTCCTTTAATTCTGACGGAAAGACCGCTGCCGAAATAACTGCTGTAATCCATGGAAGAACTGTTGGTTTCTACTTTGCAGTCCAGATCTTTCGTCCTGCTGACAATTTTTTCTTCCACATCCGATGCTTTGACTTTGGAGTCCTCATCCAGCAGGATATACATGCTGACGCTGTCATTTCCTCCACCCATCAGATTCATCGTGGAATCTCCACCAGCCATCGCTCCGACCGTCTTGATTCCTTTGATTTTTGAGATTCTCTGAATCACATCATCCGATGCCTGTGTTAATTCCTCAAAGGTCAGTTTCTCACCCTCTTTTGCAGAAATCGTGACGGAAAGCTGATTTGTCTCCATATCCATATCCATAAAGTTTAAGCCTTTTGAAAGTGACAGTGCTGCACTTCCGATCAGAAGAACCACCGCAATAATCAGTACCAGTGGTTTAAAACGCAGACACCACTCCAGCACTCTGCCATACCATTCCCGGACGGCATCGAACCACGGATGACGGATATCTTTTGTTTTTCTGAGTGTAACAGAAGCCATCGCCGGGACAAACGTCAATGCCACGACCAGACTCGCTACCAGGGTATATGCAATCGTAAGGGCAAGATCCACAAACAACTGCCGGGTAATTCCCTCTGTAAAAATAATCGGCGCATAGACGCTGATCGTGGTAAGCGTTGACGCAATGATCGCACCCGTCACCTGTTTTGATCCTTCTACCGCTGCTTTCCGGATGGAATAGCCTTCTCCGCGCAGACGATAAATATTTTCGATGACAACAATTGAGTTGTCCACAAGCATACCAATGCCAAGCATCAGTCCGGACATGGAAATAATATTTAAGGTAATTCCGGTAAAGTACATCAGCACGATTGCAGCGACAACGGAAAGCGGTATGGAACATGCAATCACGATTGTCGGTTTGATATCTTTCAGGAACAGCAGCAATACCAAAATAGCAAGGATTGCCCCCCAGATCATATTCTGCATTACAGAGTTTACAATCATGTCAATGTATACGCCCTGATTCATCAATACATTCAGGTGGAGCTTGGAATCTTCTTTTTCTAACGCTTTGAATTTATCCAGAATACGATTCGTAACTTCTCCGGTAGAATATCCGGTCTGTTTTTCCATCGAAAGCATAATGCCAGGATTGCCATTAATCACGGCATACGTCTCATCGGAATTATCCGTCACTTTGATTTCTGCCACATCCGAAAGACGGATCGTATCGATTCCGTCGATTCCCATATCCATAAGCGGCAGATCTTTTAATTCATCGACATCCTGCACGGCATCTCCCACGCGGATCAGATACTGAGTATCCCCGTCCATGGCATATCCCGCCGGCATATCAAAATTCTGCGCGGCAAGCAGGCTTGTGATGGTATCTTTGCTCAGCACTTTATTCAGATCTGCGGAATCATATGCCGTATCTTTGGCTTCATCCAGTTTACTCTGTGCGCTCTCCAAGGAGGAGGCTGCATTGGCCAGTTCGGTAGAAGAAGCACTGACCTGAAGTGCCGTCATGGATGCATTGGCATTTAACGTATCCAAAGCCGAGGCCAGGCTGACTTTTCCGCTCTCTACCTTCTGCTGTGCACGTTCAATGGTTTTCATTCCTGTATTGACTTTGGTCAGGAGTTTTCCCACTTCTGCGGATGCCGCCGGGAGATCCTCATAGGTATTTACTGTGATTCCAAGCGAGGACAACGCCAAAAACTGCTTTTTCACAACCGCATTAACCTGTTTGATCTGTGCCTGCATCTCACTGCTCTCTGCAAGCTGCGGGTTATCTTTTAATACCGTCACGATTCCGGTATAGGCATCCGACTTCATAAAGGTCTGAATACCGGTCTGGATCTGTTCCAAAGAAGCTTTCTGTTTTTTTAACTCTGCGAGTTGTTTTTTCAGATCCTGTTCCGTCTTGTAGAGCTTCTTCTGCTGATCCATCGTCTGATTAATCGCGCTGTTTAACTGCTCCGATCCCTGACTGATGGAAGACTTTCCACTCTCTACTTTCTTTTTCCCCGCATCAATTTTTTTCTGGGACTTTTCAAACTGTTCATCGATCTTCTTCTGAATCTTTTTATTTAATGCGTCTATCTTGTCCTGATCGAGTGTTACATCTACGCTTTCTTCCAGCTGCCCGGTCGTAGTGACAGAAGCCACTCCTTCCAGACTTTCAAGTGCCGGCGCAAGATCATTCTTCACATAACCGGAAAGTGCGTTCGCACCCATGCCATCCTTATCCACCGCTGCGGCAAGCACCGGCATCATGTCCGGATTGACTTTCATAATCATAGGTGTTCCAATGGAATCATCCCATTGCCCGGATACCTGATCAAGACTCTGCTGAATTTCGATCACCACCGAATCCATATTTGCATTCTGCTCATATTCCAGTGTTACGACGGAATAACTGTTATAGGAAACAGAACTGATATTTTTAATGTTGGACGTTGTTGCCATCGCCGATTCAATCGGTGATGTCACATCACTTTCCACCTGTTCCGGACTTGCTCCCATATCGGTTGTGATAACCAGCGCATACTGAAAACTCATATCCGGAAGCAGATCTGTCGTCATTTTTGACAACGAGACCGCACCGAGCACGATGACCAGCACAACTGCCACAAGCACGGTATAAGGACGTTTCACACTGTACTTTGAAATCATGTTTTCCTCCTGTAAATTTTTCTTCTGCTGAATAAAGCAGACACATTGGAAGTGGAACACAGTTCCCAGCGCCTGCCTTTTTTTCATTATACCGATAATCGGTTCTTTTTTACAAGAGGATTTCCGAAAGCTTTATTTTCTTTTTAGAAACAAAAAAAAGACATCCGTTTCCGAACGTCTTTCTTTCCTGTACTTTGTCCGTTATTTTCTGACTGCTTTATGCGTTCTCCTCCAGTCCATCCTCTTCATCCGAAATAGCTGCGGATGCCCCGGATACTGCTGCAATCACTGCGATCAATGCCCCAAGTACCGCAATCCCGATAATCGCAATCAGAAAAATAAATAACCCCGTTGCTGACATGATTCCATCTCCTTTTGTAATTGATCCCCAAATCCTTTTCACCTGTCTTATCCTTTAAGATACCCGGATAAGTCTCAAAGAATACAATTTCTTTTTTTTATTTTATCACAGAACCACTGTCCTCACAATGTTATTTTACTTTAATTTTCATGGAAACTGTCTTTGTCTTTCCGTTCTTCAGTGTTACTTTTGCTTTGATCGTGACGGTTCCCTTCTTCTTTGCTGTAATCTTTCCGTTTTTATCTACTGCTGCAACAGACTTTTTACCAGATGTATATGTAATCTTTTTTACATTATCCAGATCAAGCTTACTGCTTAACTGTATCTTTGTATTCTTTCCCGCTTTGATGGAAGCTGTCGTCTTTTTTACGGCAACCGTTTTTAAAACCGCTTTTTCCACATTTTTTATTTCTGCTGCAGAAAGCATCCGATAATCCGAACCTGCGGCAAGATTCACATGTAATGTGCCATCTTTTCCAACGGTATACGTCTTTGCATTCACCAGTTTATACGCTCCGGTTTTCTTATCCACAACAACGACACTCAGTTTTTTACCTGCGGTTAAGTCTTTTGCATCTGCGGTTACTGTATATCTGATATTTCCTTCTTTATCGGTAACATTTGCAGTAATTGCCACATGGTCTGTTCCGGCAGCTTCCACGATCCTGCTCACCATATCTGCAGAAATCTCTGCCTTGGTACCTGTCACTTCTGCACTTGCTTCCGTTACTTTTCCAGCCGTATCTTTTGTCACGGTAACCGTTACTTCTGCTTTCTCCCCGGAAGCAGTTGTTGCCGTTACGTTCTTTGATTCGGTTGTCTGCTCTGGCTTGTCATCCTTCTTTGTATCATCAGATGGAGTGACGGTTGCAGCGCTGCCGGAGGATGAGCTATCGGAGGATGAGCTGCCGGAAGTATTTGTATCATCCTTTCCTTCCGAAGATAATGCATCCTTATGCAGATACAGCACATCCACTGCACCCCATCCGCCATCCTCATGTTCTACGCATACACGAAGTTTTACGCTCTTTGTCTTATCCAGTGTAAAAGTTACCTTCGGTGTATGCCAGTCTCCCCATGCGGTCATTGCTGTGGCTTCGCCGGTAAATAATACACTGTCATCTTCTGCGTTTAATATCTGCATGGTTACATCTGACTGTGCCCCCTGGGCATATGCTTCCAATGTATAGGTTCCTTTTTCCAGCGTAATTGCTTTCTTATATGTAACAGAACCATTTGCTGCGGATGCTCCGTACCAGCCCATACTGTTTTTTCCGCTCTTTGCATTCTCTGCGGAAGGAATTCCCTTGAACGTGGTTCCGTCTACGGTAAAGTATTCTCCACTGTCAAATTCAACCGCTTCTTTATTTGTAATCAGATTTGCATATTTTACCTGTAAAGTAAGTGTAACATCTACACTGGTTTTTCCTTTATAAGCACCTCTTGTAATTTCTTTGCTCAAAGAAACTGTACCGGAAATCTGATAAGTTCCGGGCTTTGACATATCCGCCTTTTTTACAGATGCTTCATCCCAGGCAACCGCCTCTGCTACCGGTGTTTTGCTATCGGAATACGTAACTTCCACGGAATCCGGAAGTGTAAAATCACTGCCTGCAGTAATCGTCTGTGTCAGTGCAGAATCAAATCCTTCTACACTTACCAGATTCGAAACAGCACCCGTTTTTACATAATTCCATACATGAAGTGCAGGAGTTGCAGTGCCATCCGGATAAAACATGGCTTCATTGTCAACTGCAGAACCGCCATACCATTTGCCTGCATCTTTCGAATCATATTCGTTGGCATAACTTGAAGCCCATCCGCTTCCGTATTTTTCCCACTTTTCCTGATTTTCCTTTACCTGTGCATTGTATGCATCTCCGGTAAGTCCTTTGGTATTTCCGACGGTCAGCCATGCCGGCTCCCAGTAATATACACCTAGTCCGCCAGCTTCATTTACCGTATTAATCAGATTGCGGATTGCAGTTGCCTGTCCCTGCTCGGTAAATGGCTCCGTTGTGTCAGCTCCGTTATCATTATTTCCAACACGCACTGTATTGGCATGTCCGTCACTGTCTTCTAACGTATAAGCATAACTGGTTTCCGCAACCATCACATCTTTACAATATGTATTCTTTACCGTCTCAAACTGCTGTTTTAAGTTATCTAATGTTCCATGCCAGTATGGATAATAACTGGTGGCAAGAATATCATAATCAACATTGTTGTTCTGCAGATTTTCTGCCCATGTTACCATGGTTCGCTTATGTGGGCTTTCCACATGGATGACGACTTTGACATCCGGATTGTACGTTTTTACACCGGCTGCGCCCGCTGAAAATAATACACACATATTGCTGACATTTGTCTCACCGATAAATCCACCCGTTGTCTCATTACCAACCTGCACCATATCCACAACATCTTTTGATGGATCAATGGTATTTAAGGATTCTGTGATATAAGTATTTAATGCCTCTTTTTTCTGTTCAAGGGTGTAACCTTTCCATGCTTTCGGTTCCTGCTGCTTGCCCGGATCTGTCCACAGATCGGAGCAGTGGAAGTCAACTAACATTTTCAATCCGGCATTGCGGCATGCATCTGCAAATTCCTTTGCTTTTGCCACATCATTGTTTCCTCCGCCATAGCCGTTGCCATTGGCATCATACGGGTTATTCCATACACGGACACGAATGTGATTGATGCCCTGCTCTTTGATAAACCTACAGATGTCATCTAAGGTTGCCAGTTCGTTTCCGTCATAGTCACGGTATACCACACCACTCTGTAATTCAGAGATCATGGAGGAGATATCCATTCCCATGATAAAATCATCATCAAGATTTTGTACTTTTTTCACATTGACTGCTGCATCCTTTACAACCTGGGCATTGTCTTCCTCTGCCACTGCAGCCGCATAGGAAACAACCGTTTCATAGTCATCCTGTATGATGGCCGGATCGTCATAGGTGCCATTAAAAATATTTTCATATGCCTTCTTCACACCATCTGTTCCATAGGAATCATCATAACTCTTTAACCATGTTTTCGTTGTTTTCTCAGAAGAAAGTTCATCCAGATCAAATCCTACTTCTTTATTGTTTATTCCATCTTTTTTATACTTCAGTTCGATCTGATACCAGCCATTTTTTCCTGCTATTTTTTCCATGCAATAATAAGATGAACCATCAATCTCTGCTATACTTTCATCTTTTCCTGCCAGTAAATTTCCATCACAGTTCTTCCAGAACTGAATTGCCGGAATTCCGTCTCCTGTATATTTAAAATAGAATGTTTTGGTCATATACGCATCCGTATTACTGTTGTCTGCTCTTGTTAAAGTAATATCATCAAGGTATCCCCAACCGCCTTCATTTAAATCAACAGTTACCTTTATGGTAATAGAAGCTCCTGTGTTAACTGTCAATGCATTTTTTGTTTTATACTCTGTCAGCCCATCTGAAAACCCAATATCCGCACTCTGCTCTGTTGTCCCATCAGAAATTGAAATTGTACCACTATTTACAGATCCACCGTATGTGTTTAATGAAACATAATAGTTTCCTTCTTCTACGGCTGACACCTCATGCGTAATCGTGAGTACCTGTGCTTTCTTACTCCATATATTAAGGCTTGAATCATTATCTTTTGCATAATTTTTTCCTACAGCAAATGTCGTTAAATCACTTCCCACAGACCACTCCGGCGTCCAGCCATCGGTTGACTCACTAAAATTTTCCTGATAAATTACCGTATCTGCTGCCTGTACGCTCTCCTTTCCGGCATTCCACACCCCAAGCTGTGTAATCACCATAGCAAGTGCCAGAAAAAAACTGAGCACTCTCCTGTTCCAATGTTTTTTCTCTTTCATACACGATCCTCCCTCTTTGGACACAAACACGATAGTTCTGATATCCTCTCCCTTATCACCAGACCTATCGTGTTGCGCAACCGTTTGTTTTATTGATATGTCCACTATACCACTCTGTCTCTTATACACATCTGACGCTGC
>ENA-OYXD01001029-OYXD01001029.1-human-gut-metagenome-genome-assembly--contig:-NODE-1029-length-13635-cov-9.913918_pt1 | contig 13635 bp, 10 predicted proteins | sample MGYA00244818_ERZ653412 | MGnify/ENA primary metagenome ERZ653412 (study PRJEB26926, sample SAMN06165146) | human gut metagenome | biome: ENVO:00009003; feature: ENVO:2100002; material: ENVO:00002003...
TAATGGGCCCTTATAGGGCCTGGTCAAACCTCCGGCTTAGCCGGAGGTTTTGATTTTTAAGCTCACATGGACAGATAGGCATCACACTTCTGGTTGGCCTGGAGGGCGACCTTCTCCTCGTCGATGGTGGCAAGACGGCCATGCTCTACGGTGACCTTGCCGTTTACTACGGTATAGTCCACGGGACCCCGGACGCCCACAGTGCCCAGGACGGACTTGGGATCGTAGCAGGAGCCTACTAGCTCCAAACGGCGGCTGTCGATCATAAACAGGTCAGCGCACTTACCTACAGCGATCTGACCGATATCGTCCCGACCCAGCAATCGGGCGCTGCCCCGGGTGGCCATTTTCAGAATGTCGTAGCCGGTGGGGGCCTCACGGCTGGAGTTTAGCCGATGCAGCAGGAAGGCCACCCGCAGCTCCTCCATGAGGCTGGAGCCATCGTTGGAGGCGCTTCCGTCTACGGCCAGGCCCACGGGCACGCCCAGCTTCAGCATCTCGGGGATGCGGGCGATGCCGGAGGAGAGCTTCATGTTGCTGATGGGGCAGTGGGCAACGCCGGTGCCGGTTTTGGCCAGGATGCGCAGCTCCTCGTCGTTGAAGTGGATACCGTGGGCAAACCACACATCCTCGCCGATCCAGCCCAGGCGTTCCATGTATTCCAGGGGACGGACGCCCTCACGTTGGAGCATGAAGTTCTCCTCATCCTTGGTCTCACACAGGTGTGTGTGTAGGCGCACGCCGTACTGTCGGGCCAGGATGGCGCTTTCACGCAGCAGGTCGGCGGAGACGGAGAAGGGGGAGCAAGGAGCTAGGGCTACCCGGTGCATGGCACCATAGGAGGGATCGTGGTACTGCTCGATGACCCGTGCGGAGTCCTTCATAATCTCGTCTACGGATTGAACCACGCTGTCAGGGGGGAGGCCGCCGTCCTTCACACTCAGGTCCATGCTGCCACGGCTGCAGTACATACGGATGCCCAGCTCGTCAGCGGCGGCAAACTGGGTGCCCAGCAGGTCGCCGGCGTGGGCGGGGAAAACATAATGATGGTCAAAGCAGGTGGTGCAGCCGTGCTTCATCAGCTCGCCCATGCCTGTGAGGGAGGAAAGGCGGATGACTTCACTGTCCAGGTTCTTCCAGATCTCATAGAGGGTTTTCAGCCAATCGAACAGCTCCATATTCTGCACCTTGGCAAGATTGCGGGAAAAGACCTGATAGAGGTGATGATGGGTGTTCACCAGGCCAGGGTAGCAGAGCATATGGGAGCCGTCGATGATGCGGTCAGCTGCGGCGTTGAGGCTCGCACCGATCTTTTCAACGAATCCGTCCTTGCATAGAATGTCCACGTTTTGAAGGACCTGGTCCTTGTCATCGCAGGTGACAAGCTGGGAAATGTTCTTGATCAGCAGGGTAGACATAGTTTATCCTCCTTTATTCAAAGAAAAAAGAGCAGGCCCTGTGCGGGCCTACTCTTTTTATACGGTGTCAGCGTTCCTCGCGGAAGTAGGAGAGACCGAGGGACGCAGGGGGCTGATCCTCCCGCTTCTTACGCAGGGAAACAACAATCAGCACCACCAGGGTGATGGCGTAGGGCAGCATCTTGTACAGCTCCTTAATGGCCATCTGACCGCCGGGTGTGGGCAGATAGATGTTCAGGATGTACAGGCCGCCGAATAGGATGGAGGCCAGGATGCTGACATTGGGACGCCAAATGGTGAAGATGACCAGTGCAATGGCCAGCCAGCCGCGGTCACCGAAGGCGTTGTTGGACCAAACGCCGTTGGCGTAGTCCATAACATAGTACAGGCCGCCCAATCCTGCAATCATGGAGCCGATGCAGGTGGCCAGGTACTTATACTTGGTGACATTGATGCCGGCGGCGTCGGCGGTGGAAGCACTCTCGCCCACGGCGCGTAGATGCAGGCCGGGACGGGTGTGGTTGAGGAAGTAGGAAGTGCCCAAAGCCACGATGATAGCCAAATACGCCAGGAAACCGTAGGACAGGAACAGCTCGCCGAACCAGCCGGTGGTGGTGGCGCCGGGGAGTGTAGTCTTAAAGCAGATACTGGTATTGGTCAGGGCGATGGAGGGAACATTGCTGCCCGTGAGCTTGATGAGGGAGCCGCCAAAGAAGTTGCCGACGCCCACGCCGAAGGTGGTCATGGCCAGACCGGTAACATTCTGGTTAGCACGAAGGGTGACTGTCAGGAAACAGTATAGCAGGCCCATCAGCAGGGAGCCCAGAAGGGAGCTGAGGATGGGGATGAACACTGCCAGGAAGGGATTCAGCGCGCCGGATGCGGATTGCTCATAGAAGAACGCACCGATAACGCCACTGATGCCGCCCACATACATGATGCCGGGAATACCCAGGTTCAGGTTGCCGGATTTCTCGGTGAGGATTTCGCCGGTGCTGCCGAATAGCAGTGGGATACCCTGCATGACAGCACGGGGGAAGAAAGAAATAAAGTTAAAAGTCATCCGTTACGCCTCCTTCTTGCTGCTCTTACGCAGGGTGACCTTGTAGGTGATAAAGAACTCGGTAGCAATGATGAAGAAGAGGATGAAACCGGTCAGAATATCAGCAAAGGAATGGTTCAGGCCCAGGGAGCTGGATACCTCGCTGGCGCCGCGATCCATGGTCACCAAAAGCAGAGAGGCAGCGATCATGATAAAGGGATTGAACTTGGACATCCAGGAGACCATGACGGCGGTGAAGCCGCGGCTGTCCACGATGGTGGTGGTAAGGGTATGGTCGATACCGGCGGTCATCAGAAAGCCCATTATGGCGCACAGAGAACCGGAGAGAACCATGGTGCGGATGATGACCCGGTCTACCTTGATGCCGGCATAGCTGGCGGTACGCTGGCTTTCGCCAACCACAGCGATCTCATAGCCGTGCTTGCTGTACGTCAGATAGATGTACATGAGCCCGGTCATCAGGGCTACAATAAGGATGGGCAACAGGAAATCGTTGCCAATGGAGGGCAGCCAACCAGCCCGGGTATCCTGGTTAATGATGCCGATCTTACCGGCACCCTTGGGAACCTCCCAAATAATGATGAAGTAGGAGGTGAGCTGCATGGCGATGTAGTTCATCATCAGGGTGAACAGGGTCTCATTGGTGTTCCACTTGGCCTTGAAGAAGGCGGGCAGGAAGCCCCAAATGGCACCGGCCACGAGAGAAGCAATGAGAGAAATCACGATCAGCAGAGGCGTGGACACCTTGTCCGCCAGAAGGATCATACAGCTGGTGGTGGCCAGGCAGCCGATCATCGTCTGCCCCTCGGCGCCGATGTTCCAGAAGCGCATCTTGAAGGCGGGGGTCACGGCCAAAGAGATACCCAGCAGAACGGCTACATTACGGAAGGTCACGCCGATGCGGCGGGAGGTGCCAAATGCGCCGGAGAGAATGGTTGCATACACGCTGAGAGGGTTTTTGCCGGTGAGGATCGTGGTGATCAGACCACAGAAGATCAGCGCCAGCAGCAGGATACCGCCGCGGATCAGAAGCGCCTTGGACAGAGGCAGTGTATCACGCTTAGAAATTTGAAATAGGGATTGCTTCTTATGCATCTTCCTTGCCTCCTTCCACGCGGGTCATCAAGGCGCCCACTTCGCGCTTGTCGGTCTTGCGGGCGTCTACTACGCCGGAGACTTGGCCGCCGCAAAGGACCACGATCCGGTCACACAGCTCCAACAGAACATCCAGGTCCTCGCCTACATACACAACGGCGACACCCTTCATCTTCTGCTCGGTGAGCAGGTTATAAATCGTATAAGAGGTATTGATGTCCAGGCCGCGGACAGCGTAAGCGGTCATCAGCACGGAGGGCTGCTGGGCAATTTCACGACCCACCAGGACCTTCTGCACGTTACCGCCGGACATACGGCGAACGGGGAAGCTGGTGCTGGGAGTGACCACCTCCAGCTCCTGCCAAATGCGCTGGGCCAGTGCCTCGGGATCCTTACGATTCAGGAACACGCCCTTGCCCTTGCGCCAGGAGCGCAGCATCATGTTGCCGGTCATGCCCATGGAACCCACCAGGCCCATGCCCAAACGGTCCTCAGGGACGAAGCTCATGGCGATGCCGCTCTTGCGGATATCCATGGGATCCAGACCCACCAGGTCTTTTTCCTCGCCGGTTTCCGGGTTATGGAAAAGGACGGAGCCGGACTTGATGGGATACAGGCCCGCAATGGACTCCAGCAGCTCACGCTGACCGGAGCCGGCGATGCCCGCGATGCCCAGCACTTCGCCGGCATTGATAGTGAAGGTGACATTGTCCAGGCGCTTGACGCCCAGCTCGTCGTATACGGTGAGATCCTTTACCTCCAGCCGGGGGGCAACATTCACCGGGTCGGGACGGTTGATATTCAGGGTGACACTGTGGCCCACCATCATATCGGTAAGGGACTGCTGGTTGGCATCCTTGGTCATCACATCGCCGATGTACTCGCCCTTGCGCAGCACAGCCACTCGGTCGGACACATCCAGCACCTCGTGGAGCTTGTGGGTGATGATGATAAGGGACTTGCCGTCGTTTTTCATGTTGCGCATGACGGCGAAGAGCTTATCGGTCTCCTGAGGAGTCAGAACGGCGGTGGGCTCATCCAAAATGAGGATGTCGGCGCCGCGGAACAGGACCTTCACGATTTCCACGGTCTGCTTCTGGGAAACAGACATATCGTAGATCTTCATGTCGGGGTCGATCTCGAAGCCGTACTTTTGGCAGATGTCCTTGACCTTCTGGCGGGCACTGTTCAGATCCAGCTTGCCCTCCAGGCCCAGGATGATATTCTCCGTGGCGGTGAAAATATCGACCAGCTTGAAGTGCTGGTGGATCATACCGATGCCAAGGTCGAAAGCATCCTTGGGAGAGGCGATGGTGACGGGCTGGTCGTGGACATAGATCTGTCCCTCATCGGGGAAGTAGATGCCGGAGAGCATATTCATCAAGGTGGTCTTGCCGCTGCCGTTTTCGCCCAGCAGAGACAGGATCTCACCCTCGTACAGCTCAAGGTTCACATCTTTGTTTGCGATGACCTTGCTGCCGAAGCGCTTGGTGATGTTCTCCATTCTAATTGCGCATTTTTTTTCCAAGGCTGTCATCCTTTCTTTCGGCGCAGTTGGCTGCAACACCTCGTAAAACGCCGGGGGTAGATTCAATACGCTTTATTTTACCATATATGTAAATGGTTGTAAATCATATTTTGCAAAAAAATTGTAAGGTATATACAAAAAATGTTAGGTTACACAAGAATAAGAAACGGTCTTTGTGCGATTTGCCGATGGAGTAAAAACAGTGAGGTGAACCGTCGTGGGAGAGATAAAAAAATTACCCCCTGGGGGGGAGGTTTTGGGGTCAATGGGCGGCGCCCCCTCAGCCAGCTTGGCGGCTCCACTTACGCAGGGGAGCCAGGGGTTACGGATTGCCACGGGCGCAGAGCGCCCTCGCAATGACAATATAAGGAAGGGACAGAAAAAAGATGGGCTGCCGAAGCAGCCCATCTTTTGAATTATGCTGTAAGAAATTACATCTTGGTGTTCAGCAGGGTGATGCCATCGATCTGCAGATCGAAGTAAGGAGCGGAACGGTCGCTGGACTCAGCGAAGTAACCGTCTTTGATGGCCTCGGTGTCGCCGGTGTAGTTGGCATCGGTGTCAACATCGGCCTTGTAGGAGGTGATGTGGCCATCGCCGTCAACCTTCAGAGTGTCGACCTTGAAGGCGTTCATCGTGTCGTCGGCACGGGTGGTGAAGGTGGACACATCGAAGACATGCAGCTCGCCCTTCTCCAGCTTGGCCTTAGCGGCCTCGATAGCCTCGGCAGTGCCCTTAGCGGCAACGGCGTCATTGATCTCTTCCAGAACCACAGAGCCAGTGGCCAGGGTGCCGGTCCAATCGGTGTCGATGGTCTTGCCTTCCATGACAGCCTTGATGGCATACTCATAGTAAGGAGCCCAATCGATGCGGGAGGAGATGATGTAGGTGTTGGGGCCGGCTTCCTTGGTGGAGCCGTTGTAGGAAACATTGGGGACCTTGGCATTCTCGCAAGCGGTGGGAGCGCCGAAGGAGTCAGCGTGCTGGCTGATGAGCTTGCAGCCATTGGCGATCAGCTGCTGAGCGCCTTCCTTCTCCAGAGCCTCATCGTACCAGCTGCCGGTGAAGGTAACTTCCATGGTGGCAGTGGGGCAGACAGAGCGAGCGCCCAGGAAGAAAGAGGTATAGCCGGAGATAACTTCCGCATAGGTGAAGGCGCCGACATAGCCGATCTTAGCTTCGTCCTTGGTGAACTGGCCGGCATCGATCATCTCATTGAGCTTCATACCGGCGGCAATACCGGCCAGGTAACGACCCTCATAGATGGAAGCGAAGGCGTTGTGATAGTTCTTCAGACCCTCGGTGTGAGCGCGGGTACCGGTGGAGTGGCAGAACTGGACGTTCTCATACTTCTTGGCGGCGTCGATCATGAAGGGCTCATGGCCGAAGCTGTCGGCGAAGATGATGTTGCAGCCATTCTCAGCCAGGTCGCAAGCGGTGTCGAAGCACTCCTGGCCCTCGGGAATGTTGGTCTTGAGGATGTAGTCAGCATCGGTCAGACCCAGATTCTTGATGGCCGCTTTAGCAGCGTTGATGAAGTTGAGGTCGTAGGTGGAGTTTTCGTCGTGCAGGGTGATGAAGCCGACCTTGACCTTGGCCTTGTCAGAGTCGTTTTCCTTCTTGCCGCAGGCGAACAGGCTCAGAGCCATGACCAGGGCGAGGAGCAGTGCCAGGAACTTTTTCATTCAATTTTCCTCCTTTTGAATATGTGACAGCCGAATGGAAGAAGAGTAAATTTTTCGACTGCCTGAACAACGGGTATGCGCCCGACATTCACTAAGAACAAAACCATTATAGCGTATGCCCCCCAAAAATTCAACCTGGAATTTCATTTTTACCAAAAAAATTTTTTTGAGAGCCGAAATTATTTGTGATATGTGATAAAAATTGTGAAAAATGCCATAAAAAGCCTGGCGAAATTTGTTTAAATTGGGAATAAAAAAATGACACCGGGGATAACTCCGGCGCCATTTTTCAAAAAGAAAATTTTCAAATAGCTGCTTGCAAAGCAGCTTACTGGTGGATCCGGGTGCCTGTCTTACCGGCGATACCATGGCAGCCATGCAGCCATGGCGCTTTTTGACAAAAGCAGCCCATGATTTCAAGTTAAGGACGGTAATCGCCTTTGAGATATTTCGAACCTCCGGTAAATCGGTGCATGAAGAAGCTTACTGGTGGATCCGGGTACCGGTCTTACCGGCGATACCGTCCTTGGCCTTCTCCAGCAACGTGATAAGAGCGGTGCGGCCGGGCTTGGACTCGGCGAACTTCACCGCGGCCTGGACCTTGGGCAGCATGGAGCCCTTGGCAAACTGGTTCTCGTCCATATAGACCTTGGCCTGGGCGGGGGTCAGATCATCCAGACCCTTCTGGTCGGGCTTGTTGAAGTTAATGGCCACCTTTTCCACAGCGGTGAGGATCACAAGAATATCGGCATCCAGCAGCTCCGCCAGCAGCTCACTGCCGAAGTCCTTATCGATGACGGCAGGGGTGCCGCACAGCTTGCCGTCCCTGCGCACCACGGGGATTCCACCGCCGCCCACGGCGATGACCACATGGCCGGCGTTAAAGAGGGCCTTGATGGACTCAGCCTCCACGATGTCAAAGGGCTTGGGGGAGGGAACTACCTGGCGGTAGCCGCGGCCGGCGTCCTCCACCATAGTGTAGCCCTTCTCAGCGGCGATACGGTCGGCAGTGGCCTTATCATAGAAGGCTCCCACGGGCTTGGTGGGGTTTTGGAAGGCGGGGTCATTCTCGGAAACCACGGTCTGGGTAACGATGGTGGCCACAGGCTTGGTCATGCCCCGGGAGGACAGCTCGTTGCCGATGGCCTGCTGCAGATGATAGCCGATGTAGCCCTCGGACATGGCGCCGCACTCGGGGAAGGGCATATCGGCCTTGATGGCGCCGGCCTCGGCGGCGGTGGAAAGACCAAGGTTAATCATGCCCACCTGGGGGCCATTGCCGTGGGCGATGACCACCTCGTTGCCCTCGGCGATGAGGTCCACGATGGCTTTGGCAGTGTTGTTGACCAGGGATAGCTGCTCGGCGGCGGTATTGCCCAGAGCATTGCCGCCCAGGGCGATAACGATACGCTTGCTCATAATAAACATACCTCTTTCTTGCAGGCGGTTAGGATGGGCCGCCCTGATGGGTTTTAGGGTTTTATGGGCGGGCCGATGTGGGGAGCGAACTTCGCGCTGCCGGTGGCAGAGGAAGCGAAGTGAGCGAGTGGCCGCGGTCAAAATTTCCAGCGTCCGCCGTAAGGCAGCGCAGAAATTTTGGGCACCGCAACAGGGTCATCGGCCCTTACGGATTTTGCGCGGACAGGGTCGTCCGCCCCTACAAGATGCGGGCGAATTGGCCGCCCGGACAGTAAGGGCGATAGCGGGAGCCTTTGGCAGCACTCCCGCTATCGGATGGTTCAGGTCAATTAGTGCAGCTTGCGATGACTGTCGGCAGCATCCAGATCCATCAGGACTTTCACGGGATCCTTCACCTGGGACATGAAGATCATAGCGGCAATGATGTAGGGCTTGTAGGAGGCCTGCTTGTACAGAGGCACGATGTAGCGGTCAAACACGGAATTATCCACTTCACCCTCCTTGCAGCTCAGGCCGGTGATGTCGGCGGGCAGGCAGTGCATATACAGAGCCTTGCCGTCCCTGGTCAGCTTCATCATTTCCTCGGTGCAGGCCCAATCCTTGTGCTGGGCGTTCTGGGCCAGGAGCTTTTTCTCCAAGGCATCGATACCGGCCTGGTCACCGGCGGAGTAGAGCTTGGTGCGCTCCTCCATGGCGGCGAAGGGAGCCCAGGACTTGGGATACACGATATCAGCATCTTGGAAGGCCTCAGCCATGCTGTTGGTCTTGTGGAACTTGGAGCCATACTTCTCGCAGTTCTTCCGGGCCACTTCCTCCACCTCGGGCATCACGTCATAGCCATCGGGGTGAGCCAGGGTCACGTCCATGCCGAAGCGGGTGAACAGACCGATAACGCCCTGAGGCACGGACAGGGGCTTGCCGTAGGAGGGAGAGTAAGCCCAGGTCATAGCGACCTTCTTACCCTTCAGGTTCTCCACGCCGCCAAAGTAGTGGATGACATGCAGCATATCGGCCATGCACTGGGTGGGATGGTCCACATCGCACTGCAGGTTTACCAGAGTGGGACGCTGCTCCAGAATGCCGTCCCGGTAGCCTTCCTCCAGGGCGTCCATAAAGGTCTTCTGATAGGTGTGACCCTGGCCAATGTACATATCATCGCGGATACCGATGACATCAGCCATGAAGGAGACCATGTTGGCGGTTTCCCGGACGGTCTCGCCGTGGGCGATCTGAGACTTTTTCTCGTCCAGGACCTGCTCCTCCAGGCCCAGCAGGTTGCAGGCGGAGGCGAAGGAGAAACGGGTGCGGGTGGAATTGTCACGGAACAGGGAAATGCCCAGGCCGGAGTCGAAGATACGGGTGCTCTTGTTGCGCTCGCGCAGGTCGCGCAGAGCGTCGGCCACGGTGAAGATAGCATCGATTTCGTCATCGGTCTTGTCCCAAGTCCAATAGAAATCATTCTTATACATGTTATTGATGTGCAGGGTGTCCAAATGGCGGGCCAGTTCAACGGTCTTGCTCATGTTGATCATCTCTCCTTATAATATTATCTGAAGTTAAATTGATTATAAACGTCCTTCGCCGGAAGGGCAGGGCCAAAGGAAATTACTTAATGTCGTTGCCGGTGAGTTTCTGACGGAAGGAGGTGGCGGAGCCATCCTTGTTCTCGGGCTTATACAGACCCGGAACGGCGGCGTACAGAGCGGCGCAGGTCACCAGATCCTGCTTGAAGGTCACCTCATTAGGAGCATGAGCCTGGGACTCGGCACCGGGGCCGAAGCCAACGCAGGGGATGCCATAGCGGCCTTGGATGGACACGCCGTTGGTGGAGAAGGTCCATTTGTCGGTCAGAGGACGGCCACGGCGCTTGGAAGCGGCCAGCTCACAGGGCATCAGGCGCTCGTTACCCCACAGGGCGTGGTGGGCATCGATGAGGGCCTGGACATGGGGCGCGGACTCCTTATTGATCCAGGTGGGGAAGAAGCACTCGGTCTCATATACATGGCCGGTCCAGGCGGGACGGTCGTACATATACATGGAGACCTTCACGTCCTTGGCATACTTCTTACAGGCGGGCAGATCCTCAATCTCCTTCAGGCAGGATTGATAGGTTTCGCCGGCGGTCATGCGGCGGTCGATAGAGATAGCGCAGCTATCTGCCACGGCGCAGCGGGAGGGAGAGGTGTAGAAAATCTGGCTGGTGGTGCAGGTACCCCGGCCCAGGAAGCGGGCATCCTCATAGTGCTCGGGGTTGAACTTGGGATCGAGCATCTTCACCAGGCCGTTGATCTCGGTGGAGCCATCGGCGGGGTTCTCATTGAGGTCGCGGATGTTCAGAATGACCTCAGCCATCTTGTGGATGGCATTGTCGCCGCGCTCGGGTGCGGAGCCATGGCAGGACACACCGTGCATGTCCACGCGGATCTCCATACGGCCCCGGTGGCCGCGATAGATGCCACCGTCGGTGGGCTCGGTGGAAATGACGAACTCTACCTTGCTGCGGGCATCCTCGGGACCGCCAAAATACTCATTTACGATGGATTGCCAGCACATACCGTCGCAATCCTCCTCCTGGACGGAGCCCACCACCATCAGCTTATAGCCCTCGGGGATCAGGTTCAGATCCTTCATGATCTTGACGCCATAGGTGGCGGAAGCCATGCCGCCCTCCTGATCGCTGCCGCCGCGGCCGTAGATCAGGTCGTCGGTCTCATAGCCCTTGTAAGGATCAGCTTCCCAGTTCTCGATGTTGCCGATGCCCACGGTGTCGATGTGGGAGTCAATGGCGATGATCTTGTCGCCGCTGCCCATCCAGCCGATGACATTGCCCAGCTTATCAAACTCTACCTTGTCGTAGCCCAGGGCCTTCATTTCCTCGGCGATGCGCTTGACAACGCCCTCCTCCTCGCAGGACTCAGAGGGAATGGCGATCATGTCCCGCAGGAACTTGACCATTGCAGGCTTATAGCCCTCTGCGGCCTTTTTAATGGCTTCAAAATCCATAGTGAACCTCCATATTTTTCAAAATAAAAAACATCTTCATGCAAGCGGTTCGAGAGGCATTAATTCCACTCACAAATCTATCATATCACAACTTGCGCCGATGTCAAACAAAAATTTATTAAACCAAATTATTTTTTTGAATGGGGATTGATTTTTAAAAAAAATATGATATTATTACAATGTTAACGCATAGAGCGCAATTATATAATGTGCGGTGCAGCCCGGCTGTGTCGCTGAGGAAAGGCGGGGCTATGGAGACAAAACGATTGGAAGCACTGAAGCAGATTGCTGACGGCATTGCCGCACAGTTCGGCAAAAACTGTGAAGTCGTCATTCACGAGGTAAACAGCAGCCGGATGGATCATACCATTGTCTATATTGTAAACGGCCATGTGTCCGGGCGCAAGATAGGCGATGGCGCATCCCAGGTGGTGCTGGAGCAGATGCTTAACCACAATGCGCAGCCGCAGGACCATTTGGGTTACCTGACAAAGACACCGGATGGCAAGATTCTCAAGTCCTCATCACTTTATATCCGCAACAACAAGGGCGTGGTGGTGGCCATCCTGGCCATCAACTATGATGTGTCTGCGCTGACTATGATTAGCCAGACCATAGACGAGATGCTCTCTACCTACGACAAAGCCCAAAAGGAGCCGGAGCGGATCATCAATGTCAACAATGTGCTCGATGAACTCATCGAGCAATCCGTGGCCCTGGTGGGCAAGCCTGTTGCGCTCATGAACAAGGACGATAAGATCCGCGCCATTCGCTTCCTCAATGAGAGCGGCGCGTTCCTGGTGACCAAGTCCGGCGACAAGGTAGCAAAATACTTCGGTATTTCCAAGTATACACTGTATTCTTATATCGACGCCAACAAGAAGTGAAATTTCAGGAGGAAAACAAACATGGGAAAAATCGATCTGACCATTAACAAGGCCGGCCTAGAGCACAATATCCAGAAGGCCAAGGAAAACAACATCATCATCCCCACCATTGCCCAGATGCAGAACCCCGACCTGATCCCCGAGAAGATCAAGGCCAAGCTCTCCAACACCGGGCTGTGGGATGTGGATCCCGTAAACCTGTTCCGTATCTCCTGGCACAATGAGGCCAAGGAGAAGGGCGGCCTGTTCCAGGCTGTGCCCAACTATGTGGAGATCCCCAGCAAGCTCTCCGGCGTGCCCTGCCGCATCATTGCCATGTCCGGCAAGTGGTTCCCCACCGGCTGCCACAAGGTGGGCGCCTCCTTCGGCTGCCTGGCACCCCGCCTGGTCACCGGTCAGTTTGACGCCACCTATCATCACGCTGTTTGGCCCTCCACCGGTAACTACTGCCGCGGCGGCGCCTTCAACTCCAAGCTCCTGGCCTGCGAGTCCGTGGCCATCCTGCCCCAGGATATGTCCAAGGAGCGCTTTGACTGGCTCAAGAGCATCGCCGGCCAGATCATCGCCACCCCCGGCTGCGAGTCCAACGTCAAGGAGATCTTCGACAAGACCTGGGAGCTGAAGCAGGATCCCACCATGATGATCTTCAACCAGTTTGCCGAGATGGGCAATCCCCTGTGGCACTACAATGTCACCGGCTACGCCCTGGCCGACCTGTTTGAGGCCGTGAAGAAGCCCGGTCAGAACTTTGCCGGCGCCTGCTTCACCTCCGGCTCCGCCGGCACCATGTCTGCCGGTGACCTGCTGAAGGAGCGGTATCCCCACCTGAAGCTGGCTGTGGGCGAGGCGCTGCAGTGCCCCACCATTCTGAATAACGGCTTCGGCGGCCACCGCATCGAGGGTATCGGCGACAAGCACATCCCCTGGATCCACAACGTGAAGAACACCGACATGGCCATCGCTATCGACGATGAGGACAGCCAGCGCCTGCTGCGCCTGTTCAACACTCCCGAGGGCCAGAAGTATATGAAGGACGAGCTGGGCATGTCCGATGAGGAAGTCCAGAAGATGACCTGGCTGGGCATCTCCGGCATCGCCAACGTGCTGTGCTGCATCAAGATGGCCAAGTACTACGAGCTTACCGAAAACGACGTGGTGGCCACCGTCCTCACCGACTCCGCCGTCATGTATGGCAGCCGCATCGAGGAGCTGAACCAGATGCACGGCGCCTACAATGCCCACGAGGCCGCTCTGGACCACAACCTGCACATGCTGGGCCTGAAGACCGACTCCATGCTGGAGCTGACCTACACCGAGCGCAAGCGCGTCCACAACCTGAAGTACTACACCTGGGTGGAGCAGCAGCAGATGGATGTGGAGGACCTGAACGCCCAGTGGTACGACACCAAGGGCACCTGGGACGCCGTCCACGCACAGGCCAAGGACTTGGACGAGCTCATCAACGAGTTCAACGAGGCCACCGGCCTGCTGAAGGCACTTTGATCTCTTAAAAGGGGAGCAGGCTCCCCCTTTAGAT
>ENA-OYXD01001038-OYXD01001038.1-human-gut-metagenome-genome-assembly--contig:-NODE-1038-length-13605-cov-5.007823_pt1 | contig 13605 bp, 6 predicted proteins | sample MGYA00244818_ERZ653412 | MGnify/ENA primary metagenome ERZ653412 (study PRJEB26926, sample SAMN06165146) | human gut metagenome | biome: ENVO:00009003; feature: ENVO:2100002; material: ENVO:00002003...
GGCAGCGTCAGATGTGTATAAGAGACAGTCATATGGTTGCGGGGACAGGACTTGAACCTGCGACCTCCGGGTTATGAGAAATCAACGATATATCGTTATATATAATATTTTGTGCCATTTGGTAGGCAATCGTCCCATAACGCAAGGTCTATTTTGTGTAAAACATACTACATTGTCCCCCTGTGTGTCAAGCGTTATTTTCCGTTTTGGGGGCAGTTTTGGGGGCAAATAAACAAGCTTTTGGGGACTCTTTGGATTTTATATATTCTAAAATCTTCAGATGTGGTACTTATGCTTTCTCAAATCAAATGCTCTTCTTCCTCCTTCCAGCACATCGCAGATATGCTGTTGGATTCCCTGCTTATTTAAAATTCCATCTTCTACCACTTTGCTACCTTGCTTATAAACAGGCGCATCATCCTCTATGGCTCCTGTCCTGTATTCGAAGCGACACTCCTTGTTCGGAGAATTGTTTCCCTTTTGATTGGCAACAATCACTTCATCGGCATCCGCCCCCAGTACTACATTTGCATTATGCGTAACTATAATAATTTGTCTAGCATTCTTCTTCCGCTTGATAAACGGAATTAGATCATCAAATATCGAACGATTATCCAAGTCGTCCTCTGGCTGATCGATCAGAATGGGACATTTACTCTCTGCCATGTCAATTAGCAGTTCAAGCAAAACAAGCGCCTTTTTCCCTGGAGACATCGCATCAATGGGGTCGTGATCCATAACAACGTTATATTTAATAGTGTACCAATCGTCAAAAACATCCCGCAATGCTTGTTCCTTTGTAACGCCTGACTTGAGTTGCAGTTTTCCTGTCAACACATATTCAACAATCCGTTCCAACGTTTTTGCACAATAACATTCCTCTGTAAATTCATTATTGACAAAAAGCTTTTTGTATTCTTGACTTCTGGTTTGAAACAAGCTAGACACTTTATTCAAAAACGCTTGCAACTTAAAATTAATAGCAACCGAAAAAGCCAGTTCACTTTTTTCTTTTTGTGTCTCGTTATTTACTGTATCAGCAAATTCGCTATAAGACGAAACAAACGAATCTTTAACTGCGGCCAAAGATTTAATACTGTCGCGCTCTTTTTGTACCATTTCTTCGAGTCGTTTGTTTATATCCTCAATGGCTTGTAATTTTTCTCTTTCACCTTCTATACGTTTCGTGACAGACGCCAACGCTTCACTTTCTTGTACTTTAGGCTGTAATTTGTCTATCGTTTTTTGAAGTTCAGATACCCTTTGCTTCTCCTTTTCATAATCGTTGTTTATCTTTTGCAAGAGGAGTTTTTTGTTGCTTTCCCATGTTTCATCTGCAGCATTTTGTACCTTTTGCAGAACAGGTTCCAACGCTTGCTTTGTTGTATCAGAATAGCCATCTATATCAAAAGCTACCTTTACTACAGACGCTATTTTCTCCAAATCTTGTCCATCTTTGTTCAGTGTCTGAACTTTGGCGTCCGTCAAACGCAATTGTTGGATTGCTTCTTCATATTCAACTAGCTCATCCGCTGATATGTTTGCCGTTTTTGACAAACGATCTTTTTCATCCGATAAGTTTTTGGCTTCTCTTTTTATCGCGTCTGGATCGCCTGTTTCTAATCTTTCGGCCTCCAATTCATCTGCTTTGCCATGCACAGCTAATAAGTCCAATATTAACCGTTGGGTATCTTTTTTCTGGCTAGTGACACGTTTTCCTAATTCGCTATACGACTGCTCAATATTTGGGTTAAGGAGAACGACATCCCTTATCATTTTATCGATTTCAGTGGTTGATTCGCGGTCATCACTTAAGCGATTCAAGTAAGTTTGCGGAATATAGACAATTTTTCGCTGCACACCGGCTTCATTATCTTTCCATGTTACAGTTGAGTTTATAACGGTTCTCGCCTTGATGCCCGATATGTTTTCTTTTTCCACGACCTGCTTTGAATCTATTGCAAAGGCCAAATTATGCAAAAGCAAGGATTTTCCGGTGGATTTTCCTCCTATGATACATGTAAGCCTCGAACTAAACGGTATAGCCTCTTTTTGAAAATCGTTATCATCAAACTGAATGCTATCGATAACATAATATGGTGGCTTATCCTCGGGCACAGTGGGAGATATTTTTACTCTCTCAATCGGCTCATATAGGATTTGTTTTAGCCCATTAAATGTTGGATCAGCCTTTATCCAACAATACCGCTGCTCGTTTGGCTCAAAAATTCGTTCGTTGTTATGAGCATCACAACCATGTACGCAAGGCTTAAGCCCTCCGCATTGCTGAAATACTTCTGCTTCTGAAACATTGGGATTTTTTCCCGAGAAGAATGCGATATCTTTCGGATTTGCCGAAAATATTGCATCTACAAAGTGGTAAAGCGATTGACGGATAGCCTGCATTTGAGATGCGGTTTCTCCGTGCTTCATAATGCCGGTAATCCCGTCACCAGAACTGTTTGATGCCAAAATGATCGTATTATCACGAAGTTCTGCATCGTTTCTGAAAATTTCCTGAACCTTTTCAAGCGATGGGACAAACATTTCGATGCCCGTTTTATAGGCACTATTATCGTTAAGAGTGGGTTCCATCGTTCTGCCAAGGCGCTGCAGCTCAGCTTTTGTCCCATTAAATACCGTAGATGCATAAGATATAGATAACTTTGCGAAGAAACGCTCTACTATATTTTCCATAATGGATGGGTTAAAAATAAAATGAATATTTACTGGTGCTTTTTCCGCAAACGGTTGAATGCGCATTTCAACATTAGGGAGAACCAACTTTATACATGAGGGGAGCCGGTTCTCTTTGATTACTCTAAAATAGTTGTCTACAGACATATAGTCCGTGATGGCTACAACCGCAACAGCCTTCAGCGGATTTGTTCCGTCGCCAACATAGTCATTTATTCCCTTATAGAATAAATCCCATTTTTCCTCTAGATTTTTACCAGTAAATTGATCATTCTTCATTGTTCCTGGCGTATGGATATGTAAATCCCATCTGCGCCACTGAGAACCTCTTGGAAAACTAGTCATTTATGACACTTCCTTAGAATTTATATTTGATAGGCAGAAAAGATTACTTTCTAATTGCTGCTGAATTGCGACTTGAGTCGCAATTCAGCAGCAATCATGTGTATCATCATCAATCGCAAACCTATCTTGCTCCGCGTGTTTTCCCTTGTAACATACGCGCTCTTCATTATGAAGTTCTCGCATAAGTACCTGCAATTGATTTCTATTTTGTCCTGGCAACACCTGTTGTAGCTCTCTAAATAGAGTTTCTTCATTTTTATGAATGTGCTATTTTTATTATATCAATGTACCGTTATTTTAACAATCATTTTCTGCTTCTGCGGAACAATGATTGTTTTTGTTTGGGGACAACTTTTGGAATTAAAAATCGAGATGAATTACTTTTGTCTGCCAATATAAAGTACTTATTAAATGAGAAGTAACCGCTCTATTCGTGCAGGCATTATTATATAAAAGGCATGGAATTTTGTGTAGTATAGCTATAGCTATTGTGTGACGCTTCAGATATCCTTGTTTGTTAAAACGAGGTGATATAAAGTGTCTAAAAGGGCGACTTTACGGAGAGTACACAATGAGGGAAGTCTACGACAGCGGAAGGATGGCCGCTGGGAAGTTCGCTTCACGATTCCTGCAAGTGACGGCGAAAAGGCGAGACGCAAAAGTTACTATTGCCATACAAAGCAAGAAGCTGTTCAGATCTTGCGTGGCCAATGGGATCCACAATGGAATTTGGGACCGAGCGGGACGACGCTATTAACTGTTGGAGAGTGGCTGGAAATTTGGCTTGAACATAAAGAGTTGTCGCTAAAGCCTTCAACACTGCGACATTACAAAAGCGTCATACGTTGCCATTTAAAGCCGTTGTTCCGGCGACGTATATACCAACTATCCCTGGCTTATATAGAGACTTTTTATAGAGAAAAACTGCATGGAGGTGTTTCCCCTGGAACGCTCCTTGCTTTCCATAAAATACTGCATCAGGCATTGCGTTATGCAGTGAAAGAAGGAATTCTACTTTCTAATCCAGCTGCAGGAGCTGATTTGCCTGCCAAACCTGTTTATACAGCCAATGTGTTTAGCAGATCACAGCAACTGCAATTGATCGAGAGCGCAGAAATGATACCGCATGGAACCTGTATTCGCCTTGCCCTGGGTACAGGTTTGAGAATCGGGGAAATAGTTGCCCTACAATGGGGAGATATAGATCTGTCAGAACGAGTACTCAAAGTGCGAAGGACGCAAGGGGAGAGGGCAGAAGAAACGCTCAGCCCTAAAACAAACAATTCCCATCGCGCTATTCCCTTGACACAGAACATAACTGAAGATCTGGCAGCCTGGTTCAAAAAGATGGAACCGGCAACGTTAGATACACCGGTTTTCCCTGATGAGGATGGTGGGTACTTGCCTGCAAGAAAATTGAGAGCAGAGTATAAACAACTACTGGAGATGCTGCACCTTCCGTCGTATTCTTTCCATACACTCCGGCATACGTTTGCGACACGCGCTCTGGAGGTAGGAATGGATTATAAAACAATTTCCGTTCTTCTGGGACACAGTAGTGTGACGTTTACGTTGGATGTCTACGCTCACTGTTCAGACACGCACAAACGTCGGGAAATGGCACGCATGGAATATGAGTACCAGGAAATTCCGGAAGAGCTTATGTTGAGCCGATATGAAAGATATAGACGGCAAGTAGAGGCTTGCCCTGAAGTCATGACAAAGGAACAATTTCGCATTGCATGCCATATATCGAAGAGGAAAGCTAAAGAACTGCTGGACAATGGAGAGGTTCCTTGTGAGATTACAGGAAATAAGACATGGAAATATAGAATAAAGAAAAGTGATGTGTTGGATTATTTGGAACGAGTTAGAGGCGTGAAGTCCTTCTGTTGATAGAATGAATCTTGTCTCAATAAAGGAAATAAATTTCTATGATTGTTGTTCTGATTTGCGAAACTTATTGTTCCTTATCGATTGTAGAGCTAAAACTACAAAAATCCAGCTACGGATTAATGGAAAAACGGCGCCTCAGAGAGACGCCGTTAGAATAATGTACTTCTAGGAATTAGCTGTAGGGCTTATAAAAAGATTCAGAATCCAGATTGAAAAGAAGATGCTCTACCATGTGTAACGTGGTGAGGATTCAAGACTATGTGAAGAATATTGCGAAAACGAATGAATTTAGATAGCTGGGGTGGAAATCGAAGAAAACAAATAAATCAAACTGCTGGGAAAATAGACAAATGGCAGGTTCGAGAAAGAAAAATAGCTAACGAGCTGAGACTAATATTATAATAGTAGACGGAGAGAGTATTGAAAGTCGCATTTGCCGAAGTAAGGGGAGTTGAGGGAGGGATTGGACTAGCCCACAGTATCTTTAGTTTGCGCCAGCAATTGTTCTGCATACCCTGTGCCTTCAATTCGTTGAATGTTTCCACAAGTTCTGCAACTTCTACATCGGGATCGTCGCGGTGCAGCAAAAGAATATCCACATAGTCTGTCTGCAGGTCGCGCAGTGAGCGGTCCAATTCTTTTTTCATCCATTCCGCACTTACCCGCTTTTTTCCGAACGGGCCGGGATGGCAGCATTTTGTCAGAATCACCAGTTGGTCTCTGTTGCCCCGGGAATGTATCCACTTTCCCAAGGATTTTTCAGCGCCGGTGTATCCTCGCGCGGTATCCAATGTGCGAACGCCGAGTTCAAACGCGGCATCGAGAAGTTCCAAGGGGGGGGGCACCGGCTGAAAAATCTCTCCCTGTTGTTCCCAATAGAATCCGGGATACCGGCTTGTTCAGACCGGAAATTTTGGTTTCCAACGTCATACTTTCACCTTCCTGTATCATCTATGCGTTAAGCAAGAACCACTCGCCCTGCGGTGCGCTGTCCATAAGCAGGCACAGCAGATTTTATTATGGGTTAAAGGATCCACCATAAGCGAATTATACACGGTCCATGCAGCACATCTGTACTGTGGGCGTCCGGAGTTGGAAGGTTTGCTGGCATCGCTTTTGCACTATGGTATCCATACCTTCGGGGCAAAGGATGGAAACTGGATCGAGCCCAGCGGACGTCGCTGGATGGTCCTCCCCGGATATGATGAGGAGGTCTGGAATGGTTGAAGATAAGGAAAAGCATCTTTTCTTTCCACGGGTGTGGCTGTATGCGCGAACCAGCACAAAAGACCATGATGCAGTAGATTGGCAGCTGAGTGAATTAGCTGACTGGGCAGCACAGGAGGGGTACAGGGTTGTGGGCAGGAGCTATGACTTCGCTTCGCCAAAGGTAATATGGTGTTCTGGTTTATCGGCCATGTTGCATGTAGTGCGACGAGGAGAGGTCGATGCGGTGGCCGTAACTTGGATCTCGAGCTTGGGGCGCACAAGGAAAAAACTGATCAAGATCTTGGCAACTTTGCAAAAGCACAATGTGGCTTTGATTACAACAGAAGAAAATCTGCGGTATCAGCTCTACCTGTATGGTCTGGATACAGTGTTGGTCAAGCATACCATGAGAAAGGCGGATGAACGGTCTTGCCCGACAGCATAAATTTAAAGACGCGCTATTACTCGATTACAGAATTGCCCGTAGTTATGAAAGTGTCTGATTTACAAGCCTTGTTCGGAATTTCACGGAGCGCATCATATCGGTTACTGCATACACCCGGATTCCCCGTGATTCGTGTAGGGGGCATGCTGCGAATCCCCAGGGACAGACTTTTTGATTGGATGGAACTGCAGTCCCTAGAAAATACCCCAAACCAGAACCCGAAGATTGTTGGTATCTGATATAGCTTTCTGCTCGGCTTTCGAGTATTGTTTGTGTTGCAAAAAAATAAGAAGGAGCGTTGAAAAATGGAAGGCAAAACGAAAAAGCCGATGCATCGCGGTCACAATGAAGGCAATATTCGCCAACGTACGGACGGGCGATGGGAGGTACGCCTATCGGCCGGCATCGACTATAAAACCGGCAAACCAAAGCGGACTTCTACCTGCTGCAACACGAAACAAGAGGCTATTGCGATCCTTCAGGAGCAGGCGCATGATATCCGTGTGAATGGTTGGCGCGACCCGATGTCTGTGACCCTGGGAGAGTGGTACGAATATTGGCTGGTCACATATATGAAAGACAAGGTCAAACAGTCCACTTACATGAGTTATCGCGGGTACGGGAATAAACATTTTTGTGTGTTGTACAAAATACGCCTGAAAAAACTGGAAGGCCGCATCATGCAGGAGTTCTACAATTACAAATATCGGGAAGAGGGACTGTCGGCTAAAACGCTTCGCAACTACCACATGGCGCTGCACAAATGTCTGCAGCAAGCAGTAAAGGAACGGCTGATCGTAACCAATCCCTGTGATGCGGTTACCTTGCCATCGGGAGAAAAGCCGGAAATAGCGGCTCTCACCAATGAACAACAGCGTGCACTGGTGCAGATCAGCTATCGCCACCGTTATGGTGTGTTCGTACGGCTGGATCTCAGCACGGGACTTCGGATGGGCGAACTGCTGGCGCTCAGATGGGAAGATATCGACCTGGTCGGCGCCCAACTGACAGTAAAGCGCACGATCAACCGGTTGGCACGTTATGAGCAGGACGAGGGGAAGCACTCAACCGAGATTGTGTTTGACACCCCCAAAACCCAAAATGCCCGCCGGACGATTCCTTTGACCCGAAGCGTCATCGAGGATCTCAAAAGGTGGCGCAGCATTCAGCTGGCCGATCAAAACGCGGCCGGCGCAGCATACCAGGACACGGGCTTTGTGGTTACCAATGAACTAGGCATGTATTTTGAGCAACGCACATTCAAAGACTATTACAACCGGATGCTGCAGGATGCAGGTATAGGTCACTTTACGTTCCATGCGTTGCGTCATACCTTTGCAACCAGAGCCCTGGAAAGGGGAATGGACTACAAAACCCTGTCCGCCATCCTGGGGCATTACTCCGTATCATTCACGATGGATACTTATGTGCACAGCATGGATGAGCACAAGCGAAACGAGATGGATAAAATGGATGACCTGTTCGGGATAAGCCTGGAGATCTCGGTAGAGCAACAGCCTTACCCGGTGCTGTTCACCGTCACAGAAGAGGGATGCAAAGCCTTTGCGCCGGACTTCCCGAAAATACAGATTCAAGCCGGCACAATGGAAACAGCCCTGATGGAAGCGAAAAAGCAAATCCAAAAGGCGCTGAGCCAGTTCAAATACCCGCCGATCCCCACCCGGCAGGAAGACATCGTGGTGCAGGAGAACAGCGTGCTGATTCTCCTGAAGACAGCCTGAACAAACAGAAACAGCCCTGGCCAGATGGCCGGGGCTGTTGTCCGTTATATTGTCCGTTACGATTTTCCACCAAATAGAAATGAACGGTGGAAAAGAAAAAATCGTTTTGGGGTCATTTTGGGGTCAAAATCTAAGATTTTTAAGAATGTATTCCAAAACAAAAGAAAAGAACGGTAAAACCCGACGTTCTACCGTTCTTCATATGGTTGCGGGGACAGGACTTGAACCTGCGACCTCCGGGTTATGAGCCCGACGAGCTACCATCTGCTCTACCCCGCGATATTTAGTTGCTCTCTCTTGAGTGCCTAAATAGTATAGCATCCACATCCCGCAATGTCAATACCCTTTATAAAATATTTTTTGCATCCTGCCCCAAAAACAAAAGCCCGCGCAAATTAGTGGTTGAATCCCCTAGTTAAAACGGGTACTATTATAATAGAAAAGGATCGCCAAAATCCGGCAGATATCCCTTGCCCGGCGGGCGGCGGTGCAAAAAATAAACGGTGCCCCTGGCGCAGCAGCCGGGAACGCTGTGAATGAGGTTAGGAAAGTTATGAAACGTCTGGTCGTTGGGGTTCTGGCACACGTGGACAGCGGAAAAACCACTCTTTCGGAAGCACTGCTCTACCGTGCGGGCAGCATCCGCAAACTGGGGCGCGTAGACCATCGGGATGCATTTTTGGACACCGATGCGCTGGAAAAAGCCCGCGGCATTACCATTTTTGCCAAACAGGCCGTGCTTACCCTGCCGGCCGGAACGGTGACGGGCACCCCGCTGGAAGAGACCCAGATCACCCTGCTGGATACCCCCGGCCACGTGGACTTTTCGGCGGAGGCCGAGCGCACGCTGCAGGTGCTGGATTATGCGGTGCTGGTCATTTCCGGCACGGACGGCATCCAAAGCCACACGATGACATTGTGGCGGCTGTTGGAGCGCTACCATGTGCCAACCTTTATCTATGTCAACAAAATGGATCTGCCCGGTGCGGACAAAGCCCTGCGCCTGCGGGAGCTGCGGGGCCGCTTTGGGGATGGCTGTGTGGACTTTACCCCCACCGTTCCGGCGGAAGAACGCGCCGAAGCCCTTGGCGTGTGCAGTGAACCGCTGATGGAAGCCGTGTTGGCAACAGGAACGGTGCCGCAGGCAGATCTCATCACGGCAATCACGCGGCGGCAGGTGTTCCCCTGCTATTTTGGCGCGGCTCTGCGGCTGGATGGCATTGACGACCTGCTCAATGGTCTGCAGCGGGATACCCGCATGCCGCCGGACGCCGGCAGCTTTGGCGCGCGCATCTTCAAGATCGGGGCAGACGAATCCGGCGCGCGCATGACCTACCTGAAAGTGACGGACGGCGTGCTGAAAGTCAAATCCAACCTGGTATCCCGCCCAGATGCCCGTGTGGAGTTTGAAGAAAAGGCCGACCAGCTGCGGGTCTACTCCGGCAGCAAATACCGCCTGGTCAGCGAAGCCCCGGCGGGCACCGTCTGTGCGGTGCTGGGCCCCACAAAAACCTATCCCGGACAGGGCCTTGGCGTACAGCCGGATGCCCGCCAGCCGATGCTGGAACCGGTGCTGAACTACCGGGTGGAGCTGCCGGAAGGAGTTGACCCCCACTATGCCCTTCTGGCCCTGCGCACCCTGGAGGACGAGGATCCACAGCTGCATGTGGTGTGGAACGCCGCTCTGGGCGAGATCCACCTGCAGCTGATGGGTGAAATTCAACTGGAAATTTTGCAGAGCGTGCTGCAAAGCCGCTTTGGATTGGAAGTGGCCTTCGGCAAGGGCGGCATTCTATACAAAGAGACCATCTCTGCCCCGGTGGAGGGCGTGGGCCATTATGAACCGCTGCGCCATTATGCGGAGGTTCATCTGCTGCTGGAACCCGGCGAGCCGGGCAGCGGCCTGCAGTTTGCCAGCATTTGCCGCACCGATGCGCTGGACCTGAACTGGCAGCGGTTGATTTTGACCCACCTGGCGGAGCGCAGCCACCCCGGCGTGCTGGCCGGTGCGCCGCTGACCGATGTGAAAATCACCCTGACGGCAGGCCGTGCCCACATCAAGCACACCGAGGGCGGGGACTTTCGCCAGGCAACCTACCGCGCCGTGCGGCAGGGGCTGCGCACCGCGGCGGCCCGGGGGCAGGCGGTTCTGCTGGAACCCTGGTATGACTTCCGGCTGGAAGTCCCGCAGGACTGTGTTGGCCGCGCCATGGCCGATCTGCAGCGCCGCTGCGCGGAATTCAGCACGCCGGAAAACGAGGATGGCCTGGCCGTCATTACCGGAAAAGCCCCGGTTGCCGAAATGCGGGGCTGTGCGCGGGAAGTGACCGCCTACACCCGCGGTGCGGGCCGCCTGAGCTGTATGCCCCGTGGCTATGCGCCCTGCCACAACACCGAAGCCGTGCTGGAAGCCATTGGCTACCAGCCGGATGCCGATACTGAAAACCCGGCGGATTCCGTATTTTGCAGCCACGGCGCGGGCTACCTTGTCAAATGGGACGAAGTTCCCGCCCACGCCCATGTGGCCAGCGGCCTGGGGCGCAACGCGCCCAGTGCCCAGCAGGCGAAACAGGAAGAAGCGGATGCCTCCGATGAAGCATCCGATGCCCGCCGCCGTGCTGCCGCTTACTGCGGCACACTGGAGCAGGACAAAGAGCTGCTGGCGATTTTTGAGCGCACCTATGGGCCAATCAAGCGCCGGGGGGAAGCCGCAGGTCAGCATGACCAGCTTGCCGCGCGCAAAGCCTTCCGCAGTGTGGGGCCAAGCCAGAACCGTACCCCCGCTGCACCGCCGCCCAGCGGGCCGGAGTACCTGCTGGTAGACGGCTACAACGTGATTTTTGCGTGGGATGAATTAAAGAAGATCGCGGCGGAAAACCTGGATGCCGCCCGCCGCCGGTTGATGGACATTCTGTGCAACTATGCGGGCTACCGCAAGTGTGTGCCCATCCTGGTGTTTGACGCCTACCGCGTCAAGGGCGCCGGGCGGGAACAAGAAACCTGGCACAACCTGCACGTGATTTATACCCGCGAAGCCGAAACCGCCGATATGTTCATCGAGCGCGCCACCCATGAGCTGGCCAAAAACCACCGCGTGCGGGTGGTCAGCTCCGATGGCGCGGAACAGATCATTATTCTGGGCAACGGTGCGCTACGGGTATCCGCCCGCGCATTTGAGCGCGAGGTGCGTGCCGTGGAAGCCGAGATCCGCGAATTTTTGGACCAGTAAGGGAATACTGCATCCATCCAAGCGCCGATACGGCGGGGATGATGGTAGAGTGTATTGAAAGGCAGGAAAACAATGGATTTTATGCTTAGCCGTGCCACACGGGTCACGGCGCAGTGGGCCAGTGCGCCCGTGCAGCATGCCGTGGCGCGCTTTTGGCGTGATATGGAAATGACTCTTTCCAACACCGGTTTTGTGCCGGATAACCGCCTGATGATCTGCCTTGCCCCCGCCCTGCCGCCGGAAAGTTATACGCTGGATGTGACGGAAAACCAGCTCACCCTCTGCGCGGCGGATGATTTGGGCGCGGTGTACGGCCTGCTGGATATCAGCCGTCATTACCTGGGGGTAGCACCATTCTGGTTCTGGAACCAGCAGCAGTTTGAGCCCAAACCCTTTGCCACTGTGCCGGAGGGCCGCATTACCGGGCCAGCCGCCGCTGTCGGCCTGCGCGGGTGGGATCTTTCGGATGCACCATGGCTGTCCGCCTGGGCGGATGCCACCGAAAACGGCTGGGAGATGATTTTTGAATCCCTGCTGCGCTACCGCGGCAATATGGTGCGCACCGACAAACAGGCGGACCTTGCCGCCGCCATGGGCCTGCGCCCTGTGCAGAACCCGCAGACCCCGCTGGGGGCTGCCCCGCAGCAGGCTGCGGCGGAAAACCCGGAAGAACGCCATAAAATCTGGCAGGATTCTATCCGCACTCTCAAAACCAGCCCGCGCATCTGGGCGCTGGGCATTGACGGGATGGGGGGTGATCCCGATGGCACAGCCAGCACTGCGGCGCTGCAAGAGCAATGGCAGCTGCTGAACGCCACGGTGCCCGGTGCCGCTGCCTATATTCTGCTGCAGGGCGAAACCGTTGCGCTCTACCAGGAGGGAAAACTCAAAATCCCGGATAGCGTTATCCCCGTTTTAACCCCGGCCCCCAGTGCCAGCAGTGCGGGCGGCCCTGGTCCCGGCGCGCAGCACGGGCTGTGGTTCAGCCTTTGCCGCCGCGATAAGCTGACCGGCAACCCCATGACCGCCTACCCCGGCGGCGATACCGCCGTTAACGGAATGCTGCAGGGAGCCTGGCGCGGCGGGGTGCGCAGCTTCTGGATGGTTGGCACCGGGGACCTGCGCCCCTCCCTGATGGAGTTGAACCTGACCGGTGCTTTGTGGTGTACCCCGGATACCGACTGCGCCGCGCAGCGCACGGCTTACCTGCGCTGTACCTACCGTGCGCCGGATGGCTGGGCACTGACGGACAGCGCACTGGAGGATCTTTCGGTCTGCCTGCGCGCCCGTGCCGAAAGCGCCGTGCAGGCGGGCAGCCCGCCGCAGCCGGTGGGCGAAGCGTTCCTGACCCGCAGCACCCGGCTGTTTGCTTCGGCCTGGCTGTGCGGCAAAACGCAGGGCCCGATTCAGGAACTTGCCGCTCTGCTGCCCGCAGAAAGCTATGCGGAACAGCTGGCTGCCTATCAGCAGCTCTGCACTTCCGCGCTGGAAAATTATGAAACGCTGCTGCCCGGCTGTTCTTACGCCGGGCGGGCCACCACGCCGCTCTGGCAGGAGCAGGTGGTGTTCAGCGTGCGGCTGTACCTGTACGCCCTGCGCGGGGCGGTGCGCTTTTGCACCGCGCGGGAGCAGTTTTTGGATAAGGACTGGCAGAACTGCTTTTGCACCCTGGGCCGTGCGGCGGATGATTTTGGTGCCATGGCGGCTCTGCTGCAGCCCAAAACTGGGTTCTGGGCCGGCTTTTGCAGCGATACCATGCTGGACGGCGCACTGACCGCCCGCGTTCTGACCGGTCTGATGGCGATTCCCCGCGCGGCCGGGGACGGGCCGGATTATGCCGCCTGGCAGGCTCCACTGCCTGGTGCCCCGGCGGCCCCCGTGCCGGATTTTACCCTGTACCGCGCCCTGGTGCAGGCGGAAACGAAAAAAGTGTAAGGGCCGGGCCGAAAATGCACCGAAAAATCCATGTGTTACCCGCAAAGAATGCAAGGGCAACACCGCACAATTCCCGCCTGACGGCTTAAGCACCGCTCCGGCGGCTG
>ENA-OYXD01001039-OYXD01001039.1-human-gut-metagenome-genome-assembly--contig:-NODE-1039-length-13598-cov-4.473307_pt1 | contig 13598 bp, 10 predicted proteins | sample MGYA00244818_ERZ653412 | MGnify/ENA primary metagenome ERZ653412 (study PRJEB26926, sample SAMN06165146) | human gut metagenome | biome: ENVO:00009003; feature: ENVO:2100002; material: ENVO:00002003...
GAGATTACTACGCGTCTCGTGGGCTCGGAGATGTGTATAAGAGACAGCAATATGCGCGTACTTTCCCATGTGAAAAGCAATCTCGCGCCGTTAGGCGATTCAATACTGTTTTCGGTGGATAATAATTCGGTGGTCTCTTGGATACGAAGAAGTAAAATAACCGCAGAACAAGTATTGGATGAGTCATACGATGATGAATACAGTAAGACGGACCACGCTATCCTTATTATTAAAAAGAATATGGAGTCGGGCGAGTGTTCCGCAAATCAAATACTGCAACAATGCGAAATGAACGGAATATCCAAGCGTACAGTCAATGCAGCAAAAGTGCGGTTGAATATAGCATCGGTTAAAAGAAAGGACGGATGGTATTGGGTATTAGATGAAGAAAATCAATCGGACGATGCGGAGTGAAGGAGGTACGCATGGTTGAAAACGAGAGCCGTGACCAAATTCGGCAAGCATACAAAATAAGTGCTGACGATGCTCCGACAAGGACAAGGTTGCCAAAGGACGAAATCTTGAAATATTACGTTATAGCAGATACCCACGGGTTCTATAAAGAAATGGTGGAGGCTCTAACCGAAAAAGGGTACTACACTGATACAACACCGCACAAATTGATTATATGCGGTGATTTGTTTGACCGCGGATCACAAAACAAGGATATAGAAAAGTTTGTACTCGACCTGTTGGCACGGGATGAGGTTATTCTTATACGAGGCAATCACGAAGACCTCTTGGTCTCTTTCGTGGAAACGCTACCGAGTATGAGCGAATTAGATATACGATACTCACACGACCAAACCAATGGTACAGTTGATACTGTGCGCCAGATTACGGGCTCGTCAATGAATAAGATCGTTTTATACCCAGACCTTGTCTCAAAGCAAATGAAGCAGTCTGGCGTATTTACTAAGATACTCCCGGCGATGAAGAATTATTATGAGACGCAAAAGTACATATTTGTGCATGGGTGGATTCCATCTGATGCAAGTGGCTTTGGCGGTCAAGGGTTGTGGTTTAATTACAAGGTCGATTGGAGAGAAGATGATCCAACAGGGTGGGCATACGCTCGGTGGTACAATGGAATGTTGGCAGCGCACCAAGGCGATGTAGAGCCTGGCAAAACAATCGTGTGCGGACATTGGCACGCATCCTATGGACACTCTCATTTCGAAGAGAAAGGCTCGGAGTTTGGGGCTGATGCAGACTTTTCACCGTACTATGCTGACGGGATAATTGCGCTCGATGCTTGCACGATTCACAGTAAGAAGGTAAACTGTATCGTGATAGAGGACGATGAACTCCAAGATGCGTAAGTCGTTGGAAACGAACAGCAGTGAACAAGGGAAGACTAAACAAACTTATAACATTGACGCTATAGAGAACTCTTGGGGAAGATTTTGAAGACATATTAACAAAAGAATTATTGAGGACTCGCTCGAAAAACGGGCGAGTCCTTTTGTGTCTTTTGAAAAGTTGGCTTTTTGTACAACACACACCCGAAAAATATATTGAAAAAATGGATTTTGGTCAATTTACGCATAAAAAAGGACATCAAAAGATGTCCTTTTTTCTTTTATCGAAACTTCTTCCGCGTCAAGCAGGGTGTTTTATATCATGTTGGTTGTTTCCCTTCTCACGGGAATATCTTTTATATAAATGAATCTCGTCTTCTGTTGTCTGTTATTCATACGATTTATCAGCGTATGGATAAGTTCTTTTCCCAGATTCGTCTTATTGACGTTGATGGTGGAAAGCGTAGGCTTTGATATTTTGCTTTCCGCCGAATTTTCGTATCCCAATACTTTTATGCGTTCGGGAACATGTATTTCAAGCGTATTCAGCGCGTCGAGCAGCATAAGGGCGAGAAAATCGTTGGCGCAGACGAAACAGTCCGGCAGTTCGCAGTGCTTGATTAACTTTGCAAGTTTCGCTATGTTGTTATAAGGCAGCGCATTGTCCGCAAGTACGTTATTTTTTGGATTATAAACGATATTTTTTTCCTGCAAGGCACACTGCATGCCGAGAAAACGCTCATAAAAGGACAGACAGTTTTTGATATCTCCCACAAAACCGAACGATCTGCAACCGCTTTCGGCCAGATCTATACAATATTCTTTTACCGAACTCAAATTTTCCATCATAACCACGTCATAAGGATATGGCGATTCAATTCGTTCGCAGGAAAAATCCAAAAATACCGTAGGCAAGCCCAGCGAAAGCACCTGTTCTATCAGATTTTTTTTGAAAAATTCCATGCACAAAATACCGTCCACTTCAAATTTTTCAATATATTCTTTGAGATTTTCCATTGGAGAGATCGCAGATATCGTGTATCTGAGAAGGCCCATATTCAATTTTGCCAGTTCGTTTTCCATGCCGCGCATAACGTGAACGTGAAAGGGAATGTTCATGAGCATATTCGAGGAAATCAGCAAAATATTTTTCCCCGAAAGGTTTATATAAGCGTTGTCTAGGGATGGAAAACTTTTATATCCAAGCTCCGCCGCTGCCTGTAAAACTTCCCGTTTCGTCTTATCGGGCACGTGTTTTCCGTTCAGCGCTTTAGACACGGTGTTTCTCGAAAGATTCAATTTTTGCGCGATATCCGCGATCGTTATGCACTTAGCCATAATTTTTTCCCCGTTTAGCGATTTTTTTCATTATATATCCGCATACTTTTTTTGTCAAGAAAATTTTCACTTTTGTAACATTATCAAAAATTATATTGTGCAAATACACATATTTTGCCAATAGTATTGACAAATAAACAAGCACGTGATATTTTTTGGTAAAAAAGGAGTCGGGAATGACGAAAAAACTGCGGAAAGAAAAAAAGTCATACATATTTATTGTTTTCCTGTTGCCTGCGTTAGCGTTTTTGATTCTGTTCAATTATGTGCCGATGTACGGCATACTCATTGCATGGCAGGATTTTATCCCGGGGGACAGCATTTTATCTGTTAATGCGGCATGGATCGGTTGGGCGAATTTCGAAAGGTTTTTCACGAATCCGAATTTCTGGCAGCTGATGGGAAACACGTTTTTCCTTTGTATATGGGGTTTTCTTGCGGGCTTCCCGCTGCCGGTAGTTGTCGCGTTGCTCTTAAATTCTGCAGTCAATAAACGGCTGGCAAAGGCGATGCAGACGATTTTCAACGTACCTCACTTCATCTCTCTCGTCGTAATGGTCGGCATGCTGTATTTGTTTTTCGGCACTTACGGCCTTGTCAACAACATTCTCGAAGCAATGGAGGCGGGGCGGTATTCGTTCTTTTTGGAACCGAAAGCTTTCCGTCCGCTTTATATTTTGTCAGGGGTATGGCAGGACTTCGGATGGAGTGCAATTATATATCTTGCCGCGCTTTCGGGCGTAGACCCCGCTCTGCATGAAGCTGCGGTGATAGATGGCGCCACAAGGTTCAAAAGAGTATTGCATATAGACTTTCCCGCGATATTTCCCACGGTGTCCGTGCTGCTCATTCTCGCGATCGGGGGATTGATGGGCGTCGGATACGAAAAGGTTTTGCTTATGCAGACCACTGCGAATCTCGAAACTTCGGAAATAATCGCGACCTATGTTTATAAACAGGGGCTGACAGGAATGTCCCTTCCCGGATATGCCACGGCGGTGGGGCTGTTCAATTCCGTGATCAACGTCATACTGCTCGTGATAGCGAATACGACCGCGCGTTTGTTCAGCGCAAACACGCTTTTTTAAGGAGAAATTCATGGACGCAAAAATACAGGCGAAAATGAAAGCGAAGATGAACAAGATACGATTCAGCAAGAGCGATAAGGTCTACTATACGATCGATATGTGTATCCTCGTATTTCTCACCTTGCTGGTGCTTTATCCGTTGTATTTCGTAGTGATAGCCTCGATATCCGATCCGAATCTCATCTTTGCAGGCGAAGTATATCTCTGGCCGAAAGGAATTACGTTCGCAGGATACGAAAGGCTTTTTACCGATTCGTCGATATGGCGCGGTTATCTCAACACGATTATATATACCGTCTGCGGCACGGCGATCAGCCTGGTCATTACGATATTCGCAGGGTGGGGGTTATCAAGACCAAACCTCGCATTTAAAAAGTTTTTTATGTGGATGTTTATCATTCCCATGTTTTTCGGCGGAGGACTTATTCCGTTTTATCTCGTAGTATCTGCGTTGAACATGACGAATACGATGTTTTCCATGATAATACCTTCGGCGTTGAGCGTATGGAATGTTTTCATGACGAAAGCCTTTTTCGAATCGAACGTTTCTTCCGAAATACTCGAGGCCAGCCGTATAGACGGGGCGAACGAATTTCTCATATTCTTTAAAATCGTTCTGCCTATATCCAAAGCCGTGCTTGCAGTCATGATATTGTATTACGCTGTCGGACAATGGAACAGTTATTTCAATGCGCTTATCTTTTTGACGAAAGAAGACCTGTTTCCGTTGCAGATGATTTTGCGGGAAATCCTCATCGTAGAGGATACGGGGTCGGTCGGCGGCTCTGCAGAAACTATCGTAGAACAAGCAAAACTGGCAAATCAAATCAAACGGAATGGAATTGCTTTAACGATTCCGACGACGCGACACTCAATGCCGGCGGTCTCGGCACGATGTATGCGAAAGACGGTAAACTGTATTATCAGATAGAGGAAATTTCCTCGCTTGATTACGGAAACAAAATTTTCGTCAATAAAATTCACCTCGAGGCTGGCGGACTTTATAAAATTAAGTTCACCATGAAAGCCGACAGAGATGTAAAATGTTGGTTTATCTTAAACAAATACAAAGACTACGACCCGCGCATTTCCGAGGTGTTTGACCTCGGCGCGGAGGCGAAGACCTTTGAATTCACCACTTCGCAGGAAATCGTGATAGGTACGGATTTCGAACTCGTTTTCTCTTTTGGAGCAACTTATAACGAAGCCGGCGCGCACCCTGTGCTGATCGAGTTTTCTGACGTGGAGATATTCAAACTCACTTAAATAAAAACGTTCGTTTATCCGCTCTCATATCAGAGAGCGGATAAAAAAAGGAAATTTATGGCTTATCTTAAAGAAACTGCAAACGAATTTATAGAAAAGAATAAAAATCGGGGGAGAGAAGACTTTCAGCCCGTCTATCATTTTGCACCGCCCGTCGGTTGGATTAACGATCCCAACGGACTGATCTATTATCGCGGTTATTATCATCTGTTTTATCAGTTCTATCCCTACGATATCGTGTGGGGACCGATGCATTGGGGACATTCCCGCTCAAAAGATATGATCACGTTCGAGCATCTGCCGGTAGCTTTGGCCCCCGACTGCGAAAGGGAAAACGGCTGTTATTCGGGCGGAGCCGTTATTTCAGCCGACGATGAAAACCAGCTCGTCGCCCTATATACGCGGCATTACGAGGAAAACGGAAATATTTTTGAAACGCAATGCAAAACCGTCAGTACCGACGGCGTGAATTTCAGAAAATGCGGCGAAGTGATCGGCGAAAAAGATCTGCCGCCTTTTTCCGATATCAAAAATTTCCGCGATCCCAATCCCGTATATATTGAGGGGCGCTATTACGTCGTGGTCGGGAACCAGTCTAATGATGGGCGCGGTCGCATACTCGTGTATGTTTCGGACGATTTAAAAAAATTTACGCACTTTTCTACGATAGAACACAGCAGTTTCGGAGCGATGGTGGAATGTCCCGATCTTTTCCGCATGGACGGAAAGGATGTGCTCGTTTATTCCGTATACGGCATGCAGGGGGACGATTGGCCGAATCATGACGGAAAGGCCTGTTTGTATGCGGTCGGCCGTTTCGATACCGTAAGCGGTCGTTTCGACTTTGAAAACGTGGGAAGTCTCGATGAAGGAACGGACTTCTATGCCGCACAGACGCTTGAAGATGAGCAGAAACGTCGGGTTCTTCTCGGCTGGCTCGGCTCTTGGGACGGAAACGATTATTTGCGAGAGATCGGACACAGAACGTGCGGGAAATATTCTCTGCCGCGCGTGCTTTCCATAGTGGACGGACGGCTTGTGCAAACCCCGGTAGAAAACGTGTTTTCCTATGTGGGCGGGGAATTTGACGTCGAGGAAGGGGTAAAAATTCAAAAAAATTTCTTTCTGAAAACTAAAATGTCAGACGGCGCCCGCTTTTCATTCGGTAACGGCGGCGATTTTATTGAAGTTTACGCCGAAAACGGGCGGATTTATTGCAAAACCCGGCAGAAACACCGCGTTTCTTGTACGCGGTCTATCGGTAAAACGGGCAGCGGACACGACGTGCTCGTGTTTTCCGACAAGGGAACGGCGGAAATTTTCGCGGACGGAGAAACGGTATCCTTCCAGGCAATCATCGAAGGTGACGAATATACCGTTCTTGCCGCTGCAGGACTTGAAAATGCCCGTGCGGGAACGATCGGAGGGAATAAAAAATGAAAAAACTGTTTGTTTTTTTACTTGCGGGAATTCTGCTCTGCCTGGCTTTTTCGGGCTGTGCGGACAAGGAAACAGGGGATGAGGTCGTCCCCGATGTAACTGATTTGGAAGGATACGACGCATACGGACAGGAAATGAATACAGATTACAGATTGTTTTGGAAACCGTCGGAAACGGACGGATATGTGGGCGATCCGATGCCCTACTATGAGAACGGCGTTTACAGCATATTTTATTTAAAAGACGAAGGCGGCAGTCTGCGCCACAGCGTATACCGCGTGGATACCACCGATTTCATACATTATACGGATAAAGGCGAAGTTCTGCGCTCGGGATTCATTACGCAGCAGGATTACTGGATCGGTACGGGGTCGGTCGTCAAGGCTGAAAACGATTATTACTTTTTTTACACGGGGCATAACCCGAATTTAGAAATATGGGAAAAAGTAATGGTCGCGAAGAGTGAAGGAAACATGGAAAATTTTGTAAAGGTAGCGGGTTTTGAGATCGCTCCGCCCGCGGAATACAGTCAGGTCGATTTCCGTGATCCACAGGTTTATTACGATGCGGAAAGAAAAGTTTTCGATATGACCGTGGAAACCAACGCCAAGGGCGCGCCTTTGATCGTAAAATACACCGTTTCTCTCGATTTGCAGACCGTTACGCACGAAGGCGTGATGTTCACCGATACCGAAAACGGATTTTGGAATCTCGAATGTGCGGATATCACCGAACAGAACGGAAAATATTTTCTCACGTATTCGGGACAGCCGGAAGATACGGTGTGGTATGCCGTGTCCGATGAAAAGTTTTCGGGTTACGGCAAACCGCAGCGGCTGGAGGGTAAACATTTTTATGCGCCGAAAGTCGTTGAGGGCGACAAGGGGACCTTCCTCGTCGGTTGGGTTTACCGCAGAGCGGGATTCAGCGACGATTCCGATCTGTATTGGGGAGGACATCTTGTCGCACATAAAATGCAATTTAATGAAGACGATTCGGTTACATTGCTTCCCGTCGACGGTTTGGACGCTTATTTCGGCTATGAAAACGAACTGCTCTGCGCGCCTTCTGTGCGCTTTTCGGGAAAACAGAGGAATAAGCTTGCGAACGGCGCTGAAAGTTACATGATAACGGGAAGTTTTGCTTTCGAAGGCAGCGAACGTTTCGGCTTTGTCCTGGGCTATGACGACGAATATAACAGATATCTTTCTTACGATCCGGAAAAACAGACGTTCGCATTTTCCTTGCGTTCCAACACAGTCAGCGAATGTGAGATAAAAACGGAGTTGGAGGCCGGGAAAAAATACGATTTCGTTTATATTCAGGAAGGTTCGGTCGGCGTGTTTTATATTCTGAACGAATGCGCTCTGTCTTTCCGCATACACGGAATAAACAATAAACAGATCGGGCTTTTTTCCGACGGAAGCACGGTCAGTTTTGAAAATCTTTCTCAGTATTTGAGATCGAAGGCGGTGAAATAATGATCTTCAGATCGAAAAAACATTTGACCTGGGATACATGGATGTATTGTTACGGCGGAAAATATTACTTGTATTACCTGATAACCGACCGCAGTCCGGGCGAAGGGTTCGGCGTAGCCGTTTCCGAAGACGGCGTGCATTTTGAAGATCTCGGCCAATGTATCGGGCCATCCGATAAGATGGAATTCTATCTCGGCACGGGTTCGGTCTGGAAAAAGACCGATTTTGAAAAGAGCGGGGAATTTATCTGCAATTATTCGGAATGGCGCAAAGACGCTCTCACGGGGGCGAACGTGCAAAACATTTTGTTCGCGCACTCCCGCAATTTAGTAGACTGGACGAAATACGGCGACGAAAAGATGTTCAGGATAGATGAAACGCGCTATGTGAAAAACGAACTGGACGGCGGCCGCTGGGACTGTATTTTTCCCTTGCGGACGGAAAACGGATATCAGGGTTTTTTTACTGCGACGCCAAAAGGTTATTGCGGCTGCGGTTATGCCGTGAGTGAAGACGGCGTGTGCTGGAAAGCCGGACGCCCGCCCGAATTCGATCTTTCGGAAAAGGGCGTGAAAGAGGGAATAGAAGCCGGCGGCGTTTGCATACATAACGGCAGGTATTATATGCTTATGGGTACTTATTGCAACGAATACGGCATTGCGGTGATGGTATCCGATACGCCCGACGGCGTTTATCGACCGCAGAAAAAAAATTTCGCCCTGCTTGCGAACAGGTCTTTTAGACACGCCTACTTCATGCGTTTTTTTGAGCGCGGCGGCAGTCTGTACGTGAACCATCACGCTATATGCCGGCAGGAAAATGAGTTTTCACGCCCGCTGACGTATTTTTCTCCTATAAAAAAAGTTACGTTCGACGAGGAGGATACGCTCAGGCTGATTTGGTCGGAGGAAAACGATTTGCTGAAAGGAAAATATCTGTCCGCGCCGGACTTCGACCGCGGTTTTATCGCGGAAGGGATTTTTAACTGTGGCGGCGAACTGGTTTTCGGAACCGAAAACGGCAAAGTCGGCTTTTCTGCCGACCTTGCGAACGGCGTAATAACGATAAAGGAAGACGGCAGAACGGCGGAAGAATGTAGAAAAGATATGACTTTTCCTGAAGGCAAGTTCATATTTCTTTACAGAGAAGGATTGGGCGAGTTGTATATAGATAATTATTTTATCACTTGTTATACGTTTCCCGAAGAGGTGAAGCAAGTGGAAAATGTCGAAACCTGCGGTGTAAAATTCCGCCGTTTCGTCTTGTGAGGCTGAAATGAAAGAAAAAAAGAAGAGCATTGCCTTAGATATAGGCGGTACTCGTATCAAAATCGCCGTTGTAACGGACGGAACGGTCGAAGATTTTACCGTTTTGCCGTCGCTGTCCCATTTGACTTTGAAAGACCGTTTATGCGATATTGAAAATGCAGTCAAAAAACTCGTCGGCAAAAATACAGATGGATTTTTCGGCATGGGAATAGCTATGCCTTGTCTGGTCAATCCCGAAAAGAAACGCGCTACGGAGATTTACGCCAAATTTACAGATGCTCCCGAACTCGATCTTGCCGCATGGAGCAAAGAAAAATTCGGTTTGCCCATCGTGATGGAACAGGATTCGAAAGCCGCGCTTTTGGGCGAAGCGAATTTCGGTGCGGCGAAAGGGTATAAAGATATCGTCATGGTCATTCTCGGCACGGGCGTGGGCACGGCGGTTATGTTGGACGGTAGATTGCTTAACGGAAAACATTTCTCCGCCGGCTCTCTCGGTTCGCATATCGTCATAGAGATGAAAAACGGCCGTAAATGTACCTGTCGCGGCAGGGGCTGTCTCGAAGCTTATACGTCGGGCTGGGCTCTGCCTTCTCTGATAAAAGATCATCCCGACTACGGAAAAAGTTTATTCAGCAAGGAAAAAACTTTGGATTTCAGAGCGTTGGAAAAACTTGTCGGAAAGGGCGATCGCGTCGCGGAGGATACGCTCGATACCGTGGTAACCGCATTGCGCGCAGGGCTTATCAGTTTTATCCACGCCTACGATCCTGAGGTCGTCGTTTTGAGCGGAGGCCCGCTGAAAATGGGGGACTTGTTCGTAAAGCCGCTGCTGGACGGAATAAATGATTTCATTTGGGGAAACGGAAGAAAAGTTGACTTCGTTACGGCGGAAAATCCGGATGTTTCCGTGTTGTTGGGGCTGCACTATCTTGCGGAAAAGGAGTATGGCGATGAAAAACAATAAATTCGACTGCGGTTTCGATATCACGCCCGTATACTCGCCTTTGGGGTTTCAATACGGCGACGGGGTTTTTGGTCCGCAGACGGAAAACAGGAAACTCGACGATATAAGGAAAAATCTGTTGGATCCGACGTGCCGCGGCCCCGAAATAGTTTATTCCATCGCGATGGACGTGGGAAAGAAAAGAGATTTGCCCGCTATGTTGGAAAGAAATCTTTTATACGGGGTGGTAACGTACGCCAAGGGATTGCTCGGACGGGAACCCGTACGTTCTCAGGGGCATATTCATGCCGTTTCTCCCTCGTGCGGCTCTTCCACATGCGAAGTTTATGAGATCTGGGAGGGGCGCGCGATAATATACATGCAGGAACGAGCCGACGACGATCCGGGGCGGTGTTTTGCCGTGGTAGCCGAACCCGGCGAAGTGGTGATCGTGCCGCCGTATTGGGCGCATTGTACGATCAATGCGGACGTTACGAAAAATATGACTTTCGGGGCGTGGTGCGTGCGTGATTTCGGTTTTGAATATAAGGATATCAGGGCGCATGGCGGAGTAGCGTGGTTTCCTGTAGTGAACGGGGAAAAAATAGATTTTTTAAAAAACGAGCGTTATATCGTGAAAGAAATAACAATCAAGCGCCCTCGGGAATATACTGAATTCGGCATAGAAAAGGGCAAATCGGTGTATCGGCAGTTTGAAGAATGTCCCGATAAATTTTTGTTTGTTTCCAAACCGCAGTCGGCGGCTGACAAATGGAAAAATTTTATACCTTAAGGAGTAAAAATGACTTATCTGAATTTTAAAAGCCGATATGATAAATATCCCGAAACGGAGGTCGACGGGTATGATGACCAAGCATGGAAAGGATACGGCGAAATACTGAAAACGCTTGCCTCGGCGATGCTCGGTAAAAAGGTGCTAACCGTGGATTGTTATCCCGGCGTGGACGATACAGAGGTGTTGACTGCGCTGAAAAACGGGATGCATTTTTCCGAAATTATTGAAAGCAAGGACGTGTTTTACGACGAAAAAACGCTCGACGCGCTTATGGCGAGGAATCTGACTGACGACCGCGTGCGGGGTATCATGTATTACGGCGAGGTTTCCGATTTTATCGATCAAGACAAGCTGTTAAAAATGCGTGAACGCGTAAAAAAAGCTCAGGGCAGCGTGCTCGTGTACGGTTTTGCCGCAGCGCTCATAAACGAGGGCGATATATTCGTATACGCTGATATGGCGCGTTGGGAAATACAGCTGCGTTATCGCAAAGGCATGCCTAATTTCAAGGCGGATAACGAAAAAGAAGACCCTTTGCGCAAATACAAACGGGGTTTTTTCATCGAGTGGCGCATTGCTGACAGACATAAGGAAAAGTTTTACGATTCGATGGATTTTTATCTGGATACGAATGTGAAAGGCGATCCGAAAATGATTACGGGCAGTGCGTTTACCGCGGGCTTGAGAAAAGTCGCGAAAGGGCCGTTCAGACTCGTGCCGTATTTCGATCCGGGCATATGGGGCGGACACTGGATGCAGGAAGTGTGCGGACTTGACAAGGATGTTCCGAATTACGCCTGGAGTTTTGACGGAGTGCCCGAAGAAAACAGTCTGTATCTCCGCTACGGCGACATACGCGTGGAAACGCCTGCCATGAACCTCACGAAATACCTGCCGAGAGAATTTCTCGGGCAAAAAACTTTCGCTCGGTTCGGCGCCGAATTTCCAATCCGTTTCGATATGCTCGACACCATGGACGGACAAAATCTCAGTTTGCAAGTTCATCCGCTTACGGAATATATCAAAACAAAATTCGGAATGCCCTATACGCAGGACGAAAGCTATTATATTCTCGATGCGAAAGAGGACGGCGGCGTCTATCTCGGCGTTAAAAACGGAGTGGATCCGCAAGCTATGATTGCCGACCTCGAACGTGCGCAGAACGGAGAGTTCAAGTTCCCCGCGGATAAGTACGTAAATCTCTTCCCCGCAAAAAAACACGATCACTTTTTAATTCCCGCAGGTACGGTGCATTGTTCGAGTAAAAACAGCATGGTGCTTGAGATCAGCGCGACGCCCTATATTTTCACTTTCAAACTTTGGGATTGGGACAGAGTGGATTTGAATGGCATCCCGCGTCCGATCCATATAGAGGACGGAAAAAAAGTAATACAGTTCGGAAGAGATACCGACTGGGTAAAAGAAAATATGATAAATCGTTTTGAAACGATTTCCCAGAACGAAGACTATACTCAGGTAAAAACCGGCCTGCACGAATTGGAATTCATAGAAACGAACGTCTATGCTTCCGAAAAGAGCGTGAAAATATCTTCCGGCGGAGAGTTTTCCATTCTTAATCTCGTGGACGGACAGGAGGCGGTAATAGAAAGTCCCGAAAATAAGTTTGCTCCGTTTACGGTACATTATGCCGAAACGTTTATCCTGCCTGCGGCGGCGGGCGATTTTATCGTCCGTTCGGTCGGCGGGGAGCCGTTCAAAGTGATCAGGGCGAACGTCCGTTATTAAACGCTTGACAATTTTTTTCCGCTCTGTTAAACTGAAAATATAAAAATCATAAAGGAGCAAGGATGTACATTTTTTCGCGTGAACAATTTTGATTTCTGCAAAATTGCCCGAAAGCGGCAGTCCGTTCGGCTGTCCGCTTTTCCGCGGCGTTTTGCGCGCGGAAAAATGTATTTTATATAACGGCGCTCACGGCCGCGGATATTTTTCCGCGGCCGTATTTTTTTTCGGAGGTGCCATATGTCTCAGATTCTTATTAAAAATATGACGTTCGGCTACGAGGGAAGCAGTGAAAACGTCTTTGAAAACGTAAATTTAAATCTCGACAGCGACTGGAAAATCGGTCTTTTCGGCCGCAACGGAACGGGAAAGAGCACGCTGTTTTCTCTGCTCGCGGGCAGATACGATTTCCGCGGCGAGATCAGAAGCGGCGTGCGTTTCGAGCTTTATCCCAAGCGGGTGAAAAATACTTCGGCGGCGTGTCTGGACGTATTGCCGGAATTCGGCGAAGCGGAGTTGTGGAAAACGCTCGTCAATATGGAAGAGCTCGGTCTTTCCGCAGAAACGCTCGCAAAGCGCTATGAAACCCTTTCCGAAGGGGAAAAGGCCAAACTCGCGCTGGCCGTCATGTTCGCAAAGGAAAATAACTTTCTGCTTATCGACGAGCCGACAAATCACCTCGACTTGCGGGGGCGTGAGCTCGCGGCGGAATTTTTGAATAGGCAGAAGGGGTTTATGCTCATCACGCACGACCGAACCTTTGCCGATCGCTGCGTCGATCACGTCGTTTATATCATGCATACGAAAATCGTTTTGCAGAAAGGCGGCATGAGCGACTGGCTGCGCGAAAATGCGGCGCGCGACAATGCGGAGCGGGCGGAAAACGAAAGGCTTAAAAAAGAGATCGTCCGCCTGCGGGAGGGCGCGCTCC
>ENA-OYXD01001053-OYXD01001053.1-human-gut-metagenome-genome-assembly--contig:-NODE-1053-length-13516-cov-4.386524_pt1 | contig 13516 bp, 13 predicted proteins | sample MGYA00244818_ERZ653412 | MGnify/ENA primary metagenome ERZ653412 (study PRJEB26926, sample SAMN06165146) | human gut metagenome | biome: ENVO:00009003; feature: ENVO:2100002; material: ENVO:00002003...
TCTTCATCTTCGTCCTCACGAACGCCGCGCCCTTGCCGGGCTTGACGTGCTGGAATTCCACGATGGTGAAAATTCCGCTCTCGTATTCGAAAGTTACGCCTTTTCTGAAATCGCCTGCCGTGATCATAGTAAATAATTCTCCTTAATTTATCAAAATTAAATTCTTTTCGTCCTTGAAAAGCCGCTTTACGCCGCCTTTGAGCACCACGGTATCTTCTATCCTGATGCCGAATTTCTTATCGAAGTAAACGCCCGGTTCCACCGAGAACACCATGCCGCTTTTCAGCTTGCTGTCCCCGCCCTTGGGGCTGATATACGGGTATTCGTGTATATTCACGCCGATCCCGTGGCCGAGCGAATGGGTGAAGGCCTTGTCCATGCCGTATTTCGCCAGCACGTCGCGCGCGATCTTGTCCGCCTCGCAAAAGCCGGTGCCCGTGCGGATCTCTTCCTCCGCCTTTTTGTTCGCTTCGAGCACGGCCGCGTAGGCGTCCACGAAAGCGTCGTCCGGTTCGCCGAAAAAGATGGTGCGCGTGCAGTCCGAACAGTACCCTTCGTACACGCAGCCGAAGTCGATCAAAATCGGCATATCCTTGGCGAGCTTGGTGTTTCCCGTTTTATGGTGCGGCACCGCGCTGTTCGCGCCGAACGCGACGATGGTTTCAAAGCTCACCTTGTCCGCGCCGTAGCGGTGCATGTTGTCTTCCAAAATATTAGCGAGCGTTTTTTCCGTCATGCCCTCTTCGATATAGGAAAGCGTGGCGTAAAACGCCTTTTCCGCAATCGAGCAGGCTTTCGTTATGCGCTCGATCTCCGTTTTCGATTTGACGGCGAACAGGCTTTCCAGCCTGCGCGACGCGTCCTTGAAACGGAACTTCATCTTTTTAAGCTTGTTGTATTCCGCAACCGTTGTAACCGAATAGTCGATAAGCACGCTCTTCGCGCCCGCGCGCCGTATGCGTTCCGCGACGGCGTCCAGCCCTTTGAATTCCTCTACGTCCCAGCCGACGAGCTTTTCCCGCGCCGCCGACAGATACCGCTTGTCCGTATAGAAAGCGCGGCTTTCGGCCGTAATGAGCACGTAGCCGAAACTGCTGTCGAAGTCGATGAAATAACGCCGTTCGCTTTCGTCGGTCAAAAGTAATGCCTCACCGGATTTCAATTTGAATGTTTTGTCCATTTTCTGCCTCTTCTTACGCTCGTTGATTTCCCCTTATCTTTCAGTTTACCAAAATTTAAGCGCTTTGTCAATTTTTCTCGTAGTAATCTTTCATTTTTAATGCGTCTTCGGCCTGCGTGCCCGCCGACTCGCACACCACGTAGGGTTCGAGGCGCAGTTCCTTCACCGCGTCGAGAAAGTCCTCGTAACGCGGACCGTAGACTTCGTCCCCGAAAGTGAGGTGGCGGATTTCCCCGCTCGCGCCGTATTCTATCTTGGAAAAATGCACGTGGAAGTGCTTCATGCGCTCGTAGCCCAGCCCGTCTATCATGCGGGAAAGGAGCGCGGAGAAATCGGCCTTGCTTTTCAAAACGCCGCCCTCGCGCGCGTTGATATGGCCGAAGTCCACGCAGGGCGTGAACACCTTGTCCACCCGGCAGAAGGAAACGATCTCGTCCGCCGTGCCGATCTGCCTTTTTTTGCCCATGGTTTCGGGGCAGAAGATCATATCGCCGAACCCGCCTTCGTAAATCTTGTCCCTGAGGACGCGCAGCCGTTCGAGGGTGAGGGAAACGGCCTCTTCCCGCTCCATCTTTCCCTGCGACGCGGGGTGAAAGACCACGCGCCGCCCCTGCATGAGGCGCGCCGCACGGGCGGAAGACAATATGTATTCGTAAGATTTTTCCGCGTTTTCGCCCGCGAAATTGATAAAGTACGGGGCGTGCACGCTGATTTCCACGCCGGCCGCCCTGAACGCCGCGCCGATGGAAAGAGCCTTTGCGTCGCCCATGTTGACGCCGCGCCCGAAAGAATATTCGAAGCAGTCGAGCCCGCGTTCCTTTACGAACGCCGCCGACTGCTCGCTGTGTTTGAGCCCCGCGTCGAAAAAGCTCTGCGAGTTACCGCTCGGTCCGAATTTTATCATGTTCCAGTGTCCTTTGCGTATCGCGCGCGAGCTGCGCTTTCAGCTCCTCCGCGCTTGAAAATTTTTGTATGTCCCTTAAAAAGAAGTCGAAATATATTTCCAGTTCCTCGCCGTACAGATCGCCGTCGAAACCGATAAGGTGCGCCTCCACGAGGGGGCGGTCCAGCCCGAACGTAGGGCGCGCGCCGTAGTTGACGATCGCCCTGTATTCCCTGCCGCCCGCAAAGGCGTGCCCGCCGTACACGGCGTTTTTCAGGGGGAATTTTTCTGCCGCGGGATAAAGGTTGACGGTGGGAAAGCCGAGCCTGTGCCCCACGCCGCGCTCTTTCACCACCCTGCCCGTAACGAAATAGGGCGCGCCCAAAAGCGCGTTCGCCCTTTCTATCTCTCCGCGCGAAAGGCTTCTTTTGACGGCCGTGGTCGAAACCTTTTCGCCGTCCGCGTCCAGAGCGGGCACGACCTCGCAGAAAAGTCCCCGCGCCGCGGCGTATTCCTCCAGATACCGCGCGTCCCCCGCGCCGCCCGCGCCGAAAGTATAGTCGAACCCGCAGACGAAACCCTTTACTTCAAATCTTTCCCTTAAAAAGGATAAAAATTCTTCTTTGGGCAAAGAGAGAAAGGTTTTGTCGCACGGGGCGGCGTATACGAAGTCCGCGCCCGCCGCGCGGAGCAGTTTTTCCCGTTCCCGCAGCGTGAACACCGTGCCGCCCCCCTTGCCGAACACGGCCGGGAGGTCGCCCGCGAACGTGAACACGCCGAGGGACGCGCCCAGCGCCGCCGCCGCGGCTTTCGCGCGAGAAATCACTTTTTTATGTCCGATGTGCACGCTGTCGAAATACCCCAGCGCCAGCACGCAAGTTTTCTTTTCCATCGCTTAAAACCGCACGTAAGCTTTCATTTTGATCAATCCGTCCGCGACCTGCCCCACGCCCCAGAACGCGTTTTCGTTATAAACGCGGTACAAGCCGTCGGGCAGATCGTATTCGTCGTAAAGCCCGTTCAAAAGCCTTTCCGCCTGCGCTGCGGTGAGCGCGAGCTTTGCAAAGTCCACCGCGGAATCCGAGGGCAGCAGGTATCTTTCGGGCGAGGCGCTCTCTTTCAGCTCGTCGAACGCAACGCTGTTTTCCGCCGTGAATACGCCCGAGCGCGTGCGCACGAGTTTGGTCATAGTGGCGAACGTGCCGAGCTTTTCCGCCACGTCGCGGCAGAGAGAGCGGATATAGGTGCCGCCCTTGCATTCTATCTCGAAGCGGAACGTTTCCCGCCTGTCAGTTTCAAAGGCGGCGAGCGATAAAATTTCCGCCTCTTTGGGCGGCAGTTCGAACGCCATGCCCGCCCGCGCCAGTTTGTAACCGCGCTTGCCGTCCACGCACTTTGCGGAAAATCTGGGCGGCGTCTGCAAAATCTTGCCCGTCTGCGAAGGCAGGACGGAAATTATTTCCGCCAGCGAGGGCACCCTGCCGCCGCTCCTTTCCACCTTACCGCCGAGATCCAGCGTATCCGTTTCGCTGCCGAACGTGAATTCGGCCACGTATTTTTTCGTCTTTTCCAAAAGGAAGGGAAAGAGCCTGCTGGCCTGCCCCACGCCCACGGGCAGCACGCCCGAAGCGAGCGGGTCCAGCGTGCCCATATGCCCGCAGGGCGCGTTGAATTTTTTCTTCGCCAGCCCCGCGCAGTACGCGGAGGACATTCCCTCGGGTTTGAATATGTTGATAAATCCGTTCATAAATCGCCTTGTTTACGGAAGATCTTCCATGTGCTGCCTGCACGCGTAGACCAGCCTGTCCACCGCGTCTTCGTAATAACCGCGGATCATGCAGCCGCTCGCCAGCACGTGTCCGCCGCCGCCGAACGTGCCCGCGACCGCGTTGACGTCCGCCTTTTTGGAGCGGAAACTGACCTTGTAGGTCTTATCGGCCATTTCCATCATGCACATGCCGACCTCCACGGTGTTCACGCCCATCAGAAAATCGATGAAACCTTCCGTTTCGTCGGGGCGGGCGCCGCTCTCCCCGAGCGCCTTTTTCGTAACGGTCATCAGCCCTATGCGCCCGTTTTCAAAATAGCGGACGCCGCACGCGGTCATGCCGAAAAGCTTTGCGCGCGCGGGCGACTGTTCTTTGAACATCTTATAATTTATCTTTTCGATATCCCCGCCCAGCGCCTTGAGCGCGGCGGCGGCGGAAAGCGTTTCTGCCGTGGTGTTGCCGTGCGAGAAATTGCCGCTGTCCGTAACCACGCCCGTCAATAAAGCGGTTGCGGCCTCCGCGTCCGGCGTTACGCCCAGAAGCCCGATCAGGGCGAACGCGTTCTCGCAGTTGGAGGCCTTATCCCCCACGTAATTGAACTTCGCGTAACGCGTGTTGCTCACGTGGTGGTCTATGCCGAACGTCGTTTTCGCCTTTGCGAACGCGCCGCTCAGTTCGCCGAGGCGCGCCTCGTCCGAACAGTCCAGCGCGACGTGCGCCTCGTAACCGCCGCAAAAGGAACGGGATATCTCGTCCGCGCCCGCGAGAAAATAAAACTTTTCGGGCACTTCGTCCGCGCAGAAAATATCGGCTTTTTTCCCGATCGCGCGCAGGGCGCTTTTCAACCCCAGCGCGCTGCCCACGGCGTCCCCGTCGGGGCGTATGTGTATAAATAACGCGAACGTCTTATATTTTTTAAGCTCTTCGGCTATCTGCGGCAGGTCGGTTTTCATTCTTTTTCCTTATCCTCCGCCGAAACGGATTTCAGCAGCGAATCGATCTTCGCGCCGTATTCCATGGAATCGTCGTCGTAAAAATGCAGTTCGGGCACGGTGCGCGACTGCATGACGCGCGCCAGCTCGTATCGTATCGTTTTTGCCGAGGACGAAATTGCGTTGAACGTGCGTTTCTTGCGTTCGGGATCCGCCGAAAAAACGCTTACATAGACCTTGGCGTGCGAAAGGTCGCCCGCGACGTCCACCCGCGTTACGGAAAACATCTCCGTTACGTCCGGATTTTTCAGTTTTTTGGATATGATCTCGTAGATCTCTTTCTGCAGTTCGCCTTTGAGGCGGTCGCTCCTTTTGACTTTCACAATCGCTCCTCCTTGTATGTAAGCCGTTAAGCCGAGGCGCGCCGCCGCGGTGGCGGCGGCGCGCTTTGCGCTTTTACGCTTTTACTTCTTCTATTACGTAACTTTCGATGAAATCGCCTATCTTGACGTCGTTGAATTTCTCTATCGAAATACCGCACTCGAAACCCTGGTTCACTTCCTTCACGTCGTCCTTGAACCGTTTGAGCTGCAAAACGTTGCCCTCGCAGATCATGATGTCGTCGCGGTAAATGCGGAGTTTGCCGTTCCGCACGATCTTGCCTTCGGTAACGTAGCAGCCCGCGACCATGCCGACGCCCGTGATCTTGAACGTTTCGCGCACTTCCGCCTTGCCCATGTAAACTTCTTTATACTTGGGCGCGAGCATGCCTTTGAGCGCCTTCTCCACATCCTCGATGGCCTCGTAGATGACGCGGTACAGCTTGATGTCCACCCCGCTCTTTTCCGCGGAGTTCTTCGCGTTGGAATCGGGACGCACGTTGAAACCGATGATGACCGCGCCCGAGCTTTCCGCCAGCATGATGTCCGTTTCGCTGATGGCGCCCGCCGCCGCGTGTATGACGTTGACTTTCACTTCCTCGTTGGAAAGCTTCACGAGCGAGGACTTGACCGCCTCGACCGAGCCCTGCACGTCCGCTTTCACGATAATGTTGAGCGTCTTCATCTCGCCTTCCGCAATGCGGTTGAACACGTCGTCCAGCGTAACTTTCTGCGCGGTTACGGCGTCGTTTTTCAGCTTGTTCTTGCGCTCCTCCGCGACCTGCTTGGTCAGTTCCTGCGAAACGGCGTACAGCGTGTCGCCCGCGGCGGGAACGTCGTCGAGCCCCATGATGGAAACGGGCACGCTCGGTCCCGCGGAGGTTATGCGGCGGCCCTTGTCGTCGATCATGGCGCGCACCTTGCCCACGACCATGCCGATGACGATGGGATCGCCGACTTTCAGCGTGCCGTTCTGCACGAGCACGTTCGCGACCGGCCCCTTGCTGTGGTCGAGCTTGGCCTCGATGACCACGCCCTTGGCCTTTCTGTCGGGGTTGGCTTTGAGCTCCTTGACGTCCGCGAGGAGCAATATCGCCTCCAGCAGTTCGTCCATGCCCTGCCCGCTCTTGGCGGAAACGGGGCACACCATCACGTCGCCGCCCCACTCTTCGGGGACGAGGCCGTTTTCGGTAAGCTGCGTCTTTACTTTGTCCACATTCGCCTCGGGCTTATCGATCTTGTTGATCGCCACGATGATGGAAACGCCCGCAGCTTTCGCGTGGTTGATCGCCTCTACGGTCTGCGGCATGATGCCGTCGTCCGCCGCGACCACCAGCACCGCGATGTCCGTGGCCTGCGCGCCCCTCGCGCGCATCGCCGTAAACGCCGCGTGCCCCGGCGTGTCGAGGAAGGTGATCGGCTTTCCGCCGACCGACACCTGATAGGCGCCGATATGCTGGGTTATGCCGCCCGCCTCGCCCGCGGTGACGTTGGTCTTTCTGATCCTGTCGAGCAGGGAGGTCTTGCCGTGGTCGACGTGTCCCATGACCGTAACGACGGGAGGACGCTTGACCATGTTCTCTTCGGCGTCGTCCTCTACGAACCCTTCGCTCAAGATATCTTCCGCCGTCTTTTCGAGGCGGAGTTCGAGTTCGATCCCCAGATCGGCCGCGATATACGCCGCGGTGTCGTAATCTATGGAATCGTTTATCGTCTTCATGATGCCCTCTTTAAAGAGCTTTTTGGTGATCTCTATCGCGGAAACGCCCAGCTTTTCGCTCAAAACCTTCAAAGGCACGACCTCGCTGGTGATGACCGCCTTTTCGATTTTGACGGTCTGGCTTTCCTGCTGCGATTTCTGCTTTTTCGCGGGGCGGAGCTTCCTGTATCCGGTTTTGTTTTCGTCGAAATCGGCCACGGTTACGGACTGCTTGATGAGCGCGCGCTTGGAAATGGTCTTTTTCTCTTCGTAGCTCTTCTCGCCCTTCTTTTTATTGTTGGTAAAGCTCTTCGCGGGTGCGGCGGGCACGATGGGAGGCGCCTTGAAACCGCCGCCCTGCGGCTTGCCCGCGGGCCTGCCGCCGAAACCGCCCTGCTGCGGCCGTCTGCCGTCGCCCGAAACGTATTCCTTTCTCGGCGGGCGTTCCGTCCGCTTGTTTTCGGGAATATACACCTCGCGCTTGTGCACGGGCTTTTTTTCCTCCTTGGGCGCCTTTCTCAGCCAGGAGCTGGTGTCGCCGAGGATGCTCGTCTTGGGCTTTTCCTCTTTTTTAGGCTCTTCCGTCGGCTTTTCGGCGGGTTTTTCCGCCTTTTTCTCTTCCTTCGCGGGAGCTTTCGGCGCGGGAGCGGGGGCGAGAGCGCTCTTTTCGGGCGTTTCCGCCGTTTCCGGCTTCGTTTCCGCGTCTTTCGGCGCGGATGGTTTTTCCGCTTTCGGCTGTTCGGTCTTTTCAGCCGGCTTTTCGGGCACAACTTCTGCGGCGGGCGCTTTTTCTTCGGCGGCGGGGGAAACGGGCTTTTCCTCCGCGGCGGCTTCTGCCGCGGCCTCTTCCTTCAGCCTGCGCTCCTTTTCCTTCTTTTCCGAAAGGAAAGCGTTGTTCTTCGCCTCCAGCGCGTTTTTCACGCGGCGGATCTCCCCTTCGCTTTTTTTCAGGCTTTCGAGCAGCGCGCCGACGTCTCCGTCGCTCAGAAGTCTGTTTATTTTTTTGATGTTCTCGTACCCGTTCTCTGCCATATGTTCTATTTTGCCTCCCACTTGAATTCGGTAAATTCGTCGTCTAAATTATCGAGTATCGCACCCGCCAGCGACTTATCCGTGATCGCCAGCAGTTTGCAGTTTTCCTTTCCCGTAAGTTCTTCCACCGTCCTGCCCCTGGCGAGCACCGCTCTGCAACGGAATTTTCTCGCCAGCCTCTCGCATTCGTGCACGGCGTTTTTCGCGCCGCTCGCGCACAGGATCAGAAGCTCCGCGCTCTTCAAGGTGGCGATGGCGTTCGCCCCGCACTTGAATTTGCCCGCGCGTATGGAAAAACCGATATACGTTTCAATCTTGCTTTTCACCGTCTTTTCCCTTTTCGGAAAATATTCTTTCCACGTCATCGTAAACGCTCTCGCTCACAGGGCACGAAAAAGCCTTGTTGAGTATTTTGCCCCTGCGCAGTTTTTTAAGACAATCCCCGTCGCCGCAGATATACGCGCCGCGGCCGTGCGCCTTGCCGCCCGGATCGGCGAAAACCTCGCCCTCCGCGTTTTTCACGACTCTCAGCATTTCGCGCTTGTCCTTCATAAGGCGGCAGGAAACGCACATTCTCAAAGGAATTTTCTTGTTTGCGGGCATATTACTCTTCCTCGTTTTCCTCGGCTTCCTCGCCCATGGCAAGGGCGGCGCTCTCGCTCTTCACGTCTATTTTCCAGCCGGTCAGCCGCACCGCGAGGCGGGCGTTCTGCCCGTCCCTGCCGATGGCGAGCGACAGCTTGTCGTCCGGCACGACGGCGCGGGCGGTGTTCTCTCCGTCGAGTTCCATGACCTTGATGACCTTGGCGGGAGAAAGCGCTTTCGCGATAAACTCCAACGGATCGGGGCTCCACGGAATGATGTCTATCTTTTCGCCGCCGAGTTCTTCCACCACGGCGTTGACGCGCGCGCCCTTCGTGCCCACGCACGAACCGACCGCGTCCACCATGGGATCCTCGCTGTAAACGGCTATCTTCGTGCGCTGGCCGGGTTCTCTCGCCACGGCCTTGACCGAAACGACGCCCTGCCTGATTTCGGGCACTTCGTTTTCAAACAAACTCTTGACGAAGCCCGACGCCGTGCGGGATACCACGATCTGCGCGTTTCTGCCCGCGCTGCGCACTTTTTTTACGTAAACCTTTATCTTCTGGTTGAGCTCGTACGTTTCGCCGGGGATCTGGTCGTTGGGCATGAGCACGCCCTCGATCTGCGAGCCGTTGCTGCTCACCGAACCGCCGATGTCCACGTAGACGTTCCTGTCCTCCAGCCTGCGCACCACGCAGGTGAGGAGCTCGCCCTCCTTGTCCTCGAATTCGCTCATGGTGTTGGCGCGCTCGATCTCGCGGAGTTTCTGCATGACGACCTGTTTGGCCGTCTGCGCCGCGATGCGGCCGAAGTCCTTGGGGTCTATCTCGTTTTCGATCACGTCGCCCGCCTTATAGCTCTTTTTGATCTCCTGCGCGTCTTCGAGAGAGATCTGCTTTTCCTCGTCGGTAACTTCCTCCACGACTTCTTTCGTGCTGAAAAAACGCACGGTCTTCTTTTCGGGATTGAGTTTCACCGCGATGCCGCTCGACTCGCCCGTATGTTTCTTGTAGGCGAACACGAGCGCGTTTTCGAGCGCTTCTATAAAAGTCTGCTGCGGTATGCCCTTTTCCTTTTCCAGATCTTCCAGTGCCAGAAAGAATTCTTTCTTTATCATTTTTTCTCCTCTCTACTGCTTTTTATATTAAAATTCGATCGCTTCGCTCACCTTTTTGACCGATTTCATGTCGAAAGTGAGCGTTTCTTTCGCGTTGACCTTCACGCGGAGCGTCCTGCCGTCGTAATAGACGAGTTCGCCCTCGAAAAACTTTTTGCCCTTGACGGAAGAGGCGAGCTTCACCTCCACCTTCTGCCCGATATGGCGCGCGAAATCCTCCTCCGTAACGAACGGCCTGTCCGCGCCGAGCGAGGAAACGTTCAGCGTGTAGCCCTCGCCGTAAGAGGGGTCGAGTTCGTCGAGCGGGGCGTCGATGGCGTTATGGAAACGCTCGCAGGCGTCGAGGTCCACGCCGCCCGCCTTGTCGATAAAGACCGTGAGCGAAGGCTCGTCCGAATTTTTAAATTCCACCGCACAGACGGTAAGGCCCTGTTCGGCCGCGATCGGTTCGAGGCAGGCTCTGATCTCTTCCGCAGATTTGAATTTCATGGTTCCGCTCCCTAAAAATCCCCGTAATAGCAAGATATGAGAGCGGAAAAACCGTTCTCATATACCAGCATACGATATTCAGTATTTGAATTATAGCACATTTTCCGCGCTTTGGCAAGAAAAAAACTATAAATCGGGTAAAGTTTTTTTGATTTTCACGAGTTCTATGAACACCTGCGCGGTGGCGTAGGCGTCCGAAAGCGCGCGGTGGTGCAGAAATTTCACGTTGAAATGCTCCGCCACGGTGTTGAGCTTGTGGTTGGAAAGCGTGGGCAGCACCTCGCGCGCCAGCTGCAGCGTGTCCTTCACCTTGTTGCGGAAATAGTAATCGAGGGGCTTGGAATAGTGTTTCATGAACTTTACGTCGAAATCGGCGTTGTGCGCCACGAGCACCGAACCCCAGGCGAATTTGAAAAAATCGGGCAGCACGTCCTTGAACGCGGGGGCGTCGGCAACCATGTCGTTGTCTATGCCCGTCAGTTCGGTTATCTTTTCGCTGATGCGCTGTTTCGGCCTGACCAGCGTCTGGAAAGTTTCTTTTATCCTGCCGTCCTCTATCTTGACCGCGCCGATCTCCGTGATCTCGTCGTGGTCGACTTCCGTGCCTGTGGTTTCCAGATCGAACACCACGTAAGTATGTTTCGTGAGCACATCGGGCAGCAGCACGGGCGCGTCGAACAGCGTGGCCTCGCGCACCTCCTCCGCAGGCTGCGGCTTGACGCGCGCGTATTCCAGCGCGGGCGATTTGCCGCTCTTTTGTTCGGGCTTGAAATCGGCGGGGAAAGTGCAGAGGTTTATCCTGTTGATGGTCAGCGAAAGCTTATCTTTATAATAATCGAGCTTGCCGCGGATGATAATGCCCTGCCCCACTTCTATCTTCCTTATGCGGTCGACGGTGTTTTTGCGCGTAAAGTAAAGGCCGCTCGTCTTGGCGGTGTTGTCGTCGAATTCGAAAATGTAGAACGGTTTTCCCGTCTTCGTCGTCTTTTCGCGGATATCGGTAACCACGCCGCAGAGCGTTACCTCGCCCATTTCGGTCGCGTCCTCGATATAGATCGCGGTATCCGTGGGGAAATTGTCGTCGATAACGACGACGTCCTTCACCCTGATGGCGCGCTTTTCGATGGTGCTCAGCTCGTTTAAAGAAATGCTGCGCGGCGCCAGCTCCACGTGTTCCTTCTGCTCCTTTTCCTCGACCTCCCCCGCGAAGGAATCGCAGAAATTGCGTTCCAGATAGGCGTCTATGTCCTTGAGGGTGCCGTTCGTCCTGACGTAGGCGCAGGACGAGGGAATCATGCGCAGCCTGTACTTGAACAGCCCGTTCGCCCCCTCCGCGCCGACGTCCTCCGGAGAAAAGTCGAAGGTGAGCGAGGGATAACACTTCGCTATGTATTTGTAGATGGCAGAACAGACCAGTTCGGGGTCGGCCACGATCTTGGAAATGACGGCCTCCGCCGAACGGAAGCTCGGCGGCGTTACGCCGAGGCAATAATCGGCTATCTTGCTCTGCACCTCTTCGCTCACCGTCTTTTCGCAGATGAAGCGGTACACGACCGAACGTTCCGCCTTTTTGATGTCGACCGCGCAGAGCTTTATGCCCGCCACGCTGTCGTCTATCTGCCTCACGCCCTCGGTGAACGCCTTGGCTCCGCTTATTTTAAGCAATTTTCTATCTCCTTGAAAAACTCCTTTTCCACATCCGCGCAGGCGACCTTCTTATAGGGCTCGCCCTTTTTGAAAATCATGCAGTAATCCTTGCCGCCCGCAATGCCGAGGTCGGCGTCCGCCGCCTCGCCGGGGCCGTTGACCACGCACCCCATGACCGCCAGTTTGAGCGGCTTTTTGATCTTCGCGGTGAATTTTTCCACCTTTTCCGCAAAGGGAATGAGCGGCCATTCGCACCGCCCGCAGGTCGGGCAGGATACGATTTCAACATAATCTTTTTCCAGTCCCACGCTCCGCAGAATGCGCCTTGCGGCGTAGACCTCCTCCGTCGGATCGGCGGAAAGGGAAACGCGCACGGTATCGCCGATGCCTTTTAAAAGCAGCGCGCCTATGCCCACGCTGTTTTTCACCACGCCGTTCAAAAGCGTGCCCGCCTCCGTTACGCCGAGGTGCAGGGGATAATCGCAGCGCGCGGCTATGTATTCGTAGGCGGCGACGGTGAGTTTCACGTCCGACGCCTTCACCGAAACGACGATATTCTCCACCCCGTGTTTTTCGAGCACGGCGACGTTTTTGAGCGCGCTTTCGGCGAGCGCCTTTTCGCTCCTGCCGTATTTTGCGAGAAATTCCTTTTCTATGCTGCCCGTGTTGGAACCGACGCGCACGGGGATTTTGTGCGCCCTGACGCAATCCGCCACCGCGCGGATCTTATCTTCGCCGCCGATGTTGCCGGGGTTTATGCGCACCTTGTCGGCGCCGTTTTCCGCCGCCGCAACGGCAAGACGGTAATCGAAGTGGATATCGGCCACCAGGGGGATATGCGTTTCCCGCCTGATCCTGCTTATGGCGGCCGCGTCCGCGGCGTCGCGCACGCAGAAACGCACGATGTCGCACCCCGCCTCTTCCAGCCTGAGGATCTGCTTAACGGTATTTTCTATGTCGCTCGGGCGGGTGGTGGTCATGCTCTGCACGGCGACGGGCGCGCCGCCGCCTATGGCCGTTCCGCCTATGGGTATTCTCCTAGTCATGCTGATATTTTATCATATGCGCGCAAAAAAAGCAAGTTTACAGGGTATTTTAAAAAGAAAAAACCGCCGCGGACATATGCCGCGGCGGCCGTGCGAAAGACTTCATCCGTTGTTTTTTCTCAGCGAATATTTATAGAGTATATCGTCGTAATAAGGGCCGAGATAGTAATTCATGCTTGCGTCCTTGGAAAAATCGTCGTAAGCGGCCTGCGCCGCTATGGTGTAGTAATACCCGTCGATCGCCCGTATGGTGTCCTTATAATAGCCGAGCTGTACGAGCTGTTCTTCGGTGAGGCCCTTCGCGGTCAGTTCCAGATAGCGGAGTTTCAGCGTGCTTTCCGTTTCCGTCTTGTCGTTTCTGCCCTTGACGAGTTTTTCCTCCACCTGATTGTTGTATCTCGTTACCTCGTCGGCGTATTCGCGTTCTTTTTGCATACGGGAGCGGACTTCCGCCTCGACGGCGGCCCCGTATTTCATTTCGACCGCCGACGCGACGAGATCGGCGCGGAGGCGGTAAAAATCCCGCTCGCGCAAGTATCCCGCCGTCTTTTCCCGCGCCTGCCGCCCGATCTCCGCCTTTTCGCCCTCGTACTCCGTTTCCAGCGCCGCCCGCAGGCTGAGGTAAGCGCTCGAACGGGCGATCCCCCGTTTCGCCGCGTCTGCCTCCAGCTTTTTGAGTTTTTCTTCGTACGCGGCGGCCGCGTCCGCCAGCCGCTTTTCCGTTTCCGTATCTTCGGCGGAGGCGAGATCGTCGTAT
>ENA-OYXD01001054-OYXD01001054.1-human-gut-metagenome-genome-assembly--contig:-NODE-1054-length-13506-cov-4.768270_pt1 | contig 13506 bp, 12 predicted proteins | sample MGYA00244818_ERZ653412 | MGnify/ENA primary metagenome ERZ653412 (study PRJEB26926, sample SAMN06165146) | human gut metagenome | biome: ENVO:00009003; feature: ENVO:2100002; material: ENVO:00002003...
CGAGATTACTACGCGTCTCGTGGGCTCGGAGATGTGTATAAGAGACAGGCGCAGGGCATTTTAACGGTGCGCGGCGGCATGACGTCGCATGCGGCGGTCGTGGCGCGCGGCATGGGCACGTGCTGCGTTTCGGGCTGCGGCGAGATAAAAATAGACGAAGAAAACAAGGTGTTCACGCTCGGCGGAAAGACCTTCCGCGAGGGCGATTACATTTCCCTCGACGGTTCTACGGGCAACATATACGGCGAAGAGATAAAGACGGTGGCCGCCACGGTTTCGGGAGATTTCGGCCGCATTATGGCGTGGGCGGACAAGTACCGCAAACTGCAGGTGCGCACCAACGCCGACACCCCGAAGGATGCGAAACAGGCCCGCGCGTTCGGCGCGGAGGGCATAGGCCTTTGCAGAACGGAGCACATGTTCTTTGATCCCGACAGGATCGCGGCCATGCGCGAAATGATCGTTTCCGCTACGGTGCAGCAGCGCGAAAAGGCGCTCGCCAAACTTCTGCCCATGCAACAGGGCGATTTCGAGGCGCTCTACGAGGCGATGGAGGGGTATCCCGTTACCATTCGTTTCCTCGATCCGCCCCTGCACGAATTCCTGCCTACGGCGGAAGCGGACATCGTCGCGCTCGCCAAGGAAATGGATATGAAGATAAGCGACTTGAAGGGGATTATTGCCTCTCTGCACGAATTCAACCCGATGATGGGACACCGCGGCTGCCGTCTGGCGGTAACGTATCCCGAAATCGCGGCTATGCAGACGAGGGCGGTCATCGGCGCGGCGATCAACGTTGCGAAAAAACACCCCGACTGGAATATCGTTCCCGAAATCATGATCCCGCTGGTCGGCGAAGTCAAAGAGCTCGCTTACGTCAAGGGCATCGTGGTGAAGACCGCGGACGAATGCATCAAAGCGGCGGGCGCCGATATTCACTATAAAGTAGGGACGATGATAGAAATCCCGCGCGCGGCGGTAACGGCGGACGAAATCGCCAAGGAGGCGGAATTCTTCTCGTTCGGCACCAACGACCTCACGCAGATGACGTTCGGTTTCAGCCGCGACGACGCGGGCAAATTCCTCTCCGCGTACTACGAAAAGAAGATTTACGAAAGCGATCCGTTCGCAAGGCTCGACCAGACGGGCGTGGGCAGATTCGTCAAAATGGCGGCGGAGCTCGGCAGGCAGACGCGCCCCGACATCAAACTCGGCATTTGCGGCGAACACGGCGGCGATCCCTCGACCATCGAGTTCTGCAACAAGATCGGCCTGACGTACGTGTCCTGTTCGCCTTTCCGCGTTCCCATCGCAAGGCTGGCGGCGGCGCAGGCCGCCATCAGACAGAACGGCTGAATCGCATGAAAAAAAACAGGTTTCCGCGCGGAAACCTGTTTTCTTTTTTTAAAAGAGCGACGCGGCAGATACCGCGTCGAATACTGTCGACAGTTTGGAAATAATGCTGCCCCGCTCCGCATGAACTGCGGAGCGGGGTTGTTTTTATAACGTAAAACGAGGGTGCTATCAATGTTTGGAAAACGTCATGACGATATCCTGCGGATAATCCCCGAAATGTTTTCCGAACAGATTGAGTCCGCCTTGGTGCTTTGCGTCTTTTTTTATGCCTAACGTAAGCTGTAAATAGGGGAGCGGGCTCGAAATAAAATTATCGATCGTAATGTTCGGGTTAACCAGCTTGTTGTTAAAATAGCAGCCGTCCTTCCGCACGGATAAATGATATAAAAGGCCGTACTGCGTGGCGTTGACGGGCCAGAACGCAGGGGAATATTTACCCGCTCGGCCGCCGAAATCGCCGGGAGAGGTGAATGTAACGACCTCGGTCCCGTTGAGAGAAACGGTAATGTCGCTCAGCCAGTTATTGCGGTAATACGGCGCTTCGGAGCAACATTCAAAAGATACGTCCAGCGTGTTGTAGCCGGGATAAGCGCTCAGATAGTTTGGAAAATTGTACGTAACGTATCCGTCGGCGAATCCCAAAATTTGCGCGGTTGTGCGTTCGGGAATGAAAAGCATGGAGGAAATCTGGTTTTTTTCAAACAGATATCGTTCGGTGTTGGCCAGATAGCCGCTGGTTTCTATGTGTAAATCCACATAATTGCCGACGGGCATTTCCACGCTGACGGGGCGCAATTCCCGCGCGACGTCCGCGTCCGGATACTGAATACATATTTCCACGGTAGCCTTGTAACATAGTTTCATATGTCCCTTTTTTGCGGGCTGGTACTGTATGGATATGAGCTGCGCGTCTTGCAGCGCGTCGATATGGTTGCTTACCGACGATTTCGGCAGCGATAGGGCGTTGGCGATTTCCAGCATATTCAGCGGCCTGTCGGACAAAAGTCGCAAAATCTGCAAACGTTCGGGCGTGGACAGCGCGCGGCCGAGCAGGCACAGTTGTTTGTCGTCGGTTTCGTCCATAACGGACAGCGATATGCGAGAATTTTTATGCAGCATAAATTCACCTGTTTTGAAAAATTACGTTTATAATTCCAAAAAATTGTATCATAACCGATGCGCAATGTCAACTAATCCGATCGCTTTTGAGTATTGACAGGCGGGCATATCGGGGTTATCATAAAAAGCGTAAGGAGGTGCGCGGAATGCACTTTTCTGTAATCGTACTGCTGTTTATCGTTTCGGTTACCGCCAGCGGCGGCGCCGGGTTCATGTATAAAAAAATAACGGCATTGCATGAAACGGGCAGCGATGCTCGCTGTGAAAATTACGGACAAAGACAGCTGGGGAAACGACTTTACCGCGCACGACAGGGTGGCGGTCGAGGTGTCGTATACGCTGGTCAAAACGGATAGTCAAAATCAGATGCCTGCATAAAACCGACGGCAGGCGGACGCGCCCGTTTCCGACGACGGCGTCGCTGAACGGACCGGCGGATAAATGCATAAAGCTGCCGCGGAGCATAAAACTTCGCGGCAGTTTTTAATTATCTTGCATAAAATACCGTCATTTAAAAGTATTTCAAGAGAAACTGTGCTATAATCGGTATATGGAAGCGTTAAAGAAAAAACGACCGAAACCGAAACTTCTCGTATTGTCCTCGCTGTGCGTTGCCGCGCTCGCCTTATACGGGCTGGCGCGCATACCCGTATTTTCCGAATACGTATTCGCGCGGGGGCTTACGCGCTGGCTTTCCTTTATTCTCGGTCGGCTGACCAACTATATACCCGTATCTTTCTACGAACTGACGGCCGTCTTTCTGATCGTCGGCGGCGCGGCGCTCGCCGCGCACCTGATCGCGCTCCTCTGTAAAAAGAATTTCGCGCGCGCCGTTTTGTGGATTTACAGGCTGGCGGTCGCGGCGCTTTCCGTTCTGCTCGCGTTCGGCGCGCTGTACGCGCCCCTTTACGGGCGGCAATCCGCCGCGGAAGCGCTCGGTCTGGCGGATACCGAAGTTACGGAGGCAAAACTGTACGACGCGGCGGCGTTTTACGTAAAGGAACTCAACGAAACTTCGGCGGCGATGGAACGCGGCGGGGAGGGAAACGTCCGTCCGTCTTACGGGTTCGGAGAGCTTGCCGACAGGCTGAACGCCGAATTCTCCGCGCTCGGCGGCGGATATTTCGCGGAGTGCGAAGTGCGGCCGAAAGCGGTGCTGTTATCCGTGCCCATGAGCTATCTCGGCATTACGGGCATATATTTTCCGTTTTACGCGGAAGCGAACGTCAACGTCAATATTCCCCCTTACGAACTGCCCGTTACCATGGCGCACGAAATGGCGCACGCCAAGGGCGTTTCGCGGGAAAACGAGGCGAATATCGTTGCATACGCGCTCTGTATCCGTTCAGGGGACGACTATCTGCGCTACAGCGGACTGATGAACGCCGCCGCGGTGCTGCTGAACGCCCTGCCCGAAGAGAGCCGCAAAGAACTGCGCGGCGAGCTGGACGAAGAAATCCTCGCGGAATACGCCGCGGCAAACGAACATTACGCGAAATACGACGGCTGGATCGACGGCATTTCCTCCTTTTTCAACGATCTGTTTCTGAAATCGAACGGCGTAGCGGGCGGAACGAGAAGCTACGGCGAAACGGCGGAAAGCCTTGTGGCGCTTTACGAACAGCTCGCCTGAAAGGGAACGTGCCGAAAAAATTTCACATATTTTGTGAAAAATTTTTAAAAAGGGTATTGACAAGCGCGGAAACGTCGCTTATAATATAGGTGAACATAGAAATCGGCGGGAGCCGTGCTGAGGAGGGCAGACCGATGAACCAAAATAACGAGGAGCAGACGAGTTCGATCCTTTGACTTCCCGAGTGCTTAAAACGTAAGGGGAAGTTCCCGACGGGTCTGTTTCGTGCATTCAAAAAAAAGACGTCCGGAAAAGTGCCGCGCGTTCCACGGCGGAACGGGGAATGCGGGGCGTGCGCAGGGTGATTTCCGATAAAGAGGATCGTGTGAAAAAGGTTTCGGACGCGGTACGCAAAGGATAAAGGGCGCTTGAAGCGGCAGAAAATCGGGGCGGTCGGAGGAGTAAAAATAAGGACCGCGCGCACACGGGTGCGAAATTTGCCGTAAAATTCATACGATATGCGCCGCCGATTGCGGAAATGAACGCATGCCCACCGTTTTCCGAAGGAAATTACAGGAGTGTGCGGAAAGATCGGCCGTTTGCCGCCGACGCCGTTGTATAAGCGGGGTGAAAGGCATCGCCGCTTGGCGCAGCCGACGGACGGGCGATGGTCAAAACTGAATATTTTTGCGGCGCGGGATTTTCCCGCGCCGTTATTTTTTTACCTTAAAATAACTTCGCCGCATATAATAAATATATGTTGAACAAAGCGGTAATCGATCTTAACGTATTGAGGAACAACGCAAAGGACGTCAAATCGAGGCTGAAAGGCGGTGCGCGTTTCAACGCCGTCGTCAAGGCGAACGCCTACGGGCACGGCGACGCGGAATGTGCGAACGCGCTCTACGATCTCGCCGATTCGTTTTCGGTAGCGCTCGCGGAGGAGGGGGTAAAACTGCGGCGCGCGGGAATAGACAAGGAAATCCTCGTGCTCGTGGAACCTTTTCCCGAAGATATGCCCGCCATGGTGAAATACGCGCTGACGGCGAGCGTTTCGCATATAAAAACGCTTGCAGCGCTCGACGGGGAGGCCAAACGGCGGGGCGCGTCCGTTTCGGCGCATATCAAGTTCAATTCGGGCATGAACAGGCAGGGCGCGGGGATCGACGGGCTGGAAGAACTCGCCGACGCCTTCGACCGCTATAAAAACGTAAAGCTTACGGGGATATATTCCCACCTCTGCGCGCCGGAAGATAAAAACGCGTTAAATGCCCAACTCGACAAATTTTTGCTTGCATATAAACTGATTAGCGGTTATAATAGAAACATATGCGCGCATATTTCCGCCAGCGGCGGTTTTCTGCAGGGCGCGCATTTCGACATGTGCCGCGTCGGCCTGCTGCTCTACGGGTATTACCCCTTTGAAAGCGACGGGGCGCACGTTGCGCCCGTTATGAAAGTTTTTGCGCCCGCGTTGGAAACGCGCGGCCTTTCCCGCGGGGAATATCTTTTGTACGGCGCGGATAAACTGCAGAAAGACGAAACGGTCAGCATCATCCGCTACGGCTATGCGGACGGCCTTCCCCGCAGGAAAAGCGGAGAGCTTCTGAAAAACCGCTGTATGGATTTAAGCGCGGTCAGGGGCGAGGTTCGCTCTTTGAACGTGCTGGAAAACGCCGAAAAGCTGGCGGCGGAAAATTCGACCATCGTATACGAATTGCTGTGCGGGGCGGCCAACCGCGCGGAAAGGATATATCTCAGATGAAAAAAGTAAGGGCGCGCAGGAAATATCTTGCGAAACGGGACAAGCTGATCGGCGCGGCGCGGGAGCGCGCGCAGTCGGCGCTGGAAGAAAATCTCTTTTCTCTCGGCGGTTTTTTCGACGCCCGCGATTATTTCGTGTATCTGAGTTTCGGCAGCGAAGTCGCCACGAACAACATCATTTCGGCGCTTGTCAACCGCGGGAAACGCGTATACGTGCCCAAACTTTCAAACGGAAAGATGCTCGCCGTGAAGATTTCGGGCGGAATGAAGGTCAATGCTTTCGGCATAGCCGAACCGACGGATACCATTGAGGCCGAAAAAATAGACGTATGCATAACGCCCCTCGCCGCCGCGGACAGGCTGTTGCACCGCGTGGGGTACGGCAAGGGGTATTACGACAGATTTTTCGCCGAAAACGAATGCGTGAAGATCGGCGTCTGCTTTTCCGCGCAGTTCTCCGAAAAGGAGATCGAAACGGAGAGCACGGACGTCGCGCTCGACGTCCTCGTTTCGGAAAAATGGATAAAGAGGAAAGAAAGTGAAAGCGTTTAAGTACTACATGAAGGAAACCTGGGTATTGTACGTATATACCATACTCACCATGATCACCGCGCTGGCCATCGCCGCCATCGACGAAAAGCTGCTCTGGCTGCAGCTCATTTTATTCACGCTGAATATCGGGCTTTACGGGCTGGTGGCGTTCATGCTCGTTTTCAAAACGGGGGAAGAGGCGGCGAAACTCCGCCACGCCAACGATATAAAGCGCCGCGTCATCATGGAAACGGGCGATTATTACGACTTCAACCGCCAGGGCGAATACGGTCCCTATAAAGGCGCGGTTATCGGCCTGTTCGCCGCCGCCCCTTTGCTCCTTATGCTCCTCGTGCAGGTTATTTTAGACATCGCGGGGTCGGACAGCGCGGCGGTCAGCGGCGTTATCGGCTTTACCTACGGCGCGTTTTTTCTGCCCGTCCGCGTGATCAGCGAAACGGCCAGCGTGTACTGGTCGCTCTATGCGGTGGTCGTCATCGTGGCGCTCGCGCATATCGCCTATCAATGCGGCGCGCGCAAGGTGAGAAAGCAGGAAGAAAAGATAAAAAAGACAAACGCCATGATCTACGGCAATTCGGGCGGCAAGTCCGTTATCGGTCAGAAACCGATCGAAGAAGTAGTCAAGGAAAACGCAAAATACGCCAAACGCGTGAAAAAGAAGAAGAGCAGGAAAAAATGAGGGTCGTAGGCGGAATATACCGATCGAGGAAACTCGATTCCTTTGAAGGGGAAAGCGTGCGGCCGACCGCAGACAGAACGCGGGAAAGCCTTTTCAACATTCTCGGCGCCGCGACCGTCGGCGCGCGCTTTCTGGACGCGTTCTGCGGCACGGGCGCCGTGGGGATAGAGGCGCTTTCGCGCGGCGCGACGGAGTGCGTGTTTCTCGATGCCGACAGAAAAAGCGCGGCCATCGCCGAGGGCAATTTCAGGCGGCTGGGTATCGGCGCAAAGGTAACGCTCACGCGGGCGGAAAATTATCTTTCGGGGAACTGCGGGGCGTTCGACGTCATATTTCTCGACCCGCCGTACCGATCGGAATGCGGGCGCCGTGCGCTGGCGCTCATCGGGGAAAGGGGGCTTTTGACGGAACACGGCGTTGCCGTTTTCGAACACGAAGAGCCTTTTTCGGGCGAAATAGAAGGACTGTCCATTACGGACGAAAGAAAATACGGCAGGGCGTACCTGACGTTTTTCAGGAGGAAATCGCTATGAGGGAATGCGTATTCGCGGGCACGTTCGACCCCTTTACCGTAGGGCACAGAGACGTGGTGGACAAGTGCCTGAAAATGTTCGACAAAGTGCATGTGGCCGTGCTCAACAACCACGATAAAAAACCGCTGTTCAGCGGGGAACAGAGGGTAAAATTCATAGAAAAGATATTCAAAGGCGATCCGCGCGTGGTCGTGGAACATTCCGACGGGCTTTTGGTGGATTTTATGAAGGAAAAAAACATATCCGTCAACGTGCGCGGCATACGCAACGCGGAAGATTTTAAATACGAAACGAATATGTTTTATTACAACCAGGAAATGTATCCGGAGCTCATTACGGTCTATCTGCCCGCCTCTCTCAGCAAAACGCACATTTCCTCCACTTCCATCAGAATGCTCATCAACGCGGGGGCCGATATTTCGCCCTACGTGCCCGCAGAGATCGCGGGCGACGTTACGGCCGCGTTAAAAGACAGAAAATAACCAAAAACAAAAACGTAAAGACCGCGTGCAGGATTTTGGAAAGAAAGAACCGCGCGGTCTTTATTTTCGCCTTTTTCAAGAACACGACGGACTGCGTCATGACCGAAAGCCCGCCGAACGATATGAGAAATCCGATCGCGGGCAGCAGGAAAAAGGAGGAGGATTCTGCGGCGGCGCTGATCCCCGTGGTGCATTCCACCAGCCCGAACGCGAAACCCTGCGCCAGTACGGGGTCGCCGAAAACGAGGGTGAAAAACCTGATCGGCAGGGCGAACGCGCCGAGATCGCTCAGCATTTCTATGAGCACGAAATACACCGTTACGATACCGCCGAGCACCAAAATCGAAATAACGCTGTCGTAAACGGCGTTGTATATCACGTTGTCGGGCGTTTTTATTTCGGGCGCGCGCCGTTCGGATTCTACGTATCTGCCGCGGAGAATAATCGCCGTTGCGAGCACGGAAAGCAGGTGCGCGCCGAGTAAGGCGAACCCTGCGGCGGCGTCTTTCAAAATCATGCCGCCCACCGTTCCCACGATAAAGAGCGGGGAGGACAGCGAGCAGAAACCGCTCATTTTATAGGCGTCGTTATAGGTTATCAGGTTCTGCGCGTACAATTCGGCGGTGATCTTGCTGCCGCCGGGGTACCCCGAAAGGGCGGCGATGAAAAAACCGTAGCCGCTCATGCCGCCGCAGCCGAACGCGCGGCGGGTGAACGCCGTGGCCCTGGCGGCGAGAAAGGCCGCGCTTCCGAGCGAGGTCAGCAGCGCGGTGAACACGAAATAGGGGAACACCGAAGGAAGGATATTGAAAGCCCACAGTTTTACGCCGCGCAGCGTTGCCGCCGCGTATTTTTCGGACGAAAGGGCGAAAAGCGCCATAAACAGCAGTATGAGCGCGGAAAATATCCCGTTTTTGTGCTTGGACAGGTATTTTATCACAGTAAAGTATATTGCGCGCGCGTAAAGATTATGCGGAAAATCCTTTCGATTGAGTTGTTTTTGCGCGCGAGGTATGGTAAACTGACAGTATGGATTTATTCGATTACAATGCGCAGCTCAATAAAAACGCCCTGCAGCCGCTCGCCGAACGCATGCGGGCTCGTACGCTCAGGGAATTTATCGGCCAGTCGCATATCGTTTCGGAAACCAGCCTTTTGTCGCGCGCCATCAAAACCGACAGGCTGGGCAGCTGTATCTTCTGGGGTCCGCCGGGCACGGGCAAGACCACGCTCGCCAATATCGTGGCGAATTCCACGGGGGGCAATTACGTGAAGCTGAACGCCGTGAACGCGGGCGTTGCGGACGTGAAGTCGGCGGCGGAAAAGGCGCGCGGCGATCTGAAACTTTACGGTAAACGCACCTATCTGCTGCTCGACGAATGCCACCGTTTCAATAAAGCGCAGTCGGATTCCTTGCTTCCGTATATCGAATGCGGGGATATTGTGTTCATAGGCTCGACTACGGAAAATCCCTACGCGGCCATGACGCCCGCCATCGTGTCGCGCTGCCGCGTGTTCGAATTCAGAAAACTGGAGGAAAGCGATATCGAGGGCGCGTTGAAAAAAGCGGCCGCCGATCGGGAACGCGGCCTCGGAAACATGCTTTTGAAAGTGGATGAAGAGGCGTACCGCCATTTCGCCTCCATGGCGGCGGGCGACCTCAGGGTGGCGTACAACGCGCTCGAACTCGCCGCGCTCACGACGTCGGCGGATAAAGAGGGCGTGGTGCATATCACCTTGCGCGACGCGGAGGAATCCATTCAGCGCAAGGCACTTTCCTACGACGAAAACCTGTATTACGACATGCTTTCCGCATTCTGCAAGAGCCTCAGGGGGAGCGATCCCGACGCCGCGCTGTACTACATGTACCGCCTGATCAACGGCGGGTGCGACCCGATGCTTATCGCGCGGCGGCTGGTCGCGCACGCGAGCGAGGACGTGGGCATGGCGGATTCCCGCGCGCTCGTCGTGGCGGTTTCCGCCATGACCGCTTTCGAGAAGATGGGAAAGCCCGAGGGCTTAATCCCGCTGACGCACGCCGTCATTTACGTATGCGAGGCGCCCAAGTCCAATTCCGTCATCGTGGCGATGGAGCGCGCCATAGACGACGCCGTGAAGAGAAAGGACGACGCCGTTCCCCCGCACCTTAAAAACGCCGTGTACGGCAGCAAGGAGGATAAAGAAAAGTCGGCGCAGTACAAATACGTGCACGATTACGGCGGATATGTGAAACAGCAGTATCTGCCCGATTCCCTCGTCGGCGCGGTGTATTACGAACCCAAGGACGCGGGCGAGGAAAGGGCGGTGAAAGAGCGCCGCCGCGCCAGGAACGGAGAGTAAATTTGAAGTAAATCGCCGTAAATTTTTTGCCGGCGCAAGACGCCCGACGGGGCGGCGGGTAAAACTCGGCGCGCAGCCCGAAAGGAATTCTTGCGCGGCGGCATGCGGATAAAAGCGTTTTCCGCGCGGGCCGTCCCGCGGCGAAAAGCATAGACTTTCAAAACAAAAAAACGCGCGTTCCCCGCTAAGGAACGCGCGTTTTATTATTTTTCGTCGGGGACGATGAGGGTGAAATATTCGTTCTGCTTTACGCCCGAAACGATGGAAAAGAGATCGCACGCCGTAACGTCCTTTTCAAAACATTCGAGCGCGGTCTTTTCCAGCGCGCGGTAATCGCTCTTGCGCATGAGCACGGGCACTTTCGCCCGCTGTCTGATCTCGCTTACGAGCGGCATGGCCGATTCTTTCATGGCAAGCACCTTGATATAAAGGTCGCTCTTCATGCATTTTTGCACGAAGTCCTCCGTGATGCGCAGAAAGTTCGCCAAAAAAATGCGCCGCACCCGCGCCATGGTGTAGCGCTTCGTCGAAACTTTTTCTAAAAGATCGTCATACAAAAGGTTGTCTTTCAGAAGCGCCTTGATGCGGTTTTCCAGTCCCTCGGTGCAGTCGGATATCTTTTCCAGCTCTTCGGCCGTGGAGGTAACGAGCGCCGCCATCACGGCGGGGCGGAAGTCCGGCGGCAGGTCGGGCAGATCTTCGTATACGTATTTCGGCAGGTATTTTTTAATCTTCTTTTTCTTTCCCTCCCGCAGTTGGGCGCGTATGCTCTGCGCGCTCGTTATATACTTTTGTAGCTTTACGTCGTTATGGATGTTTTCGCGCAGGAAGGGGTAAAGTTCCAGGTCTGCCTGCCATTTGAGCGCGGCCTTGGCGTATTCCAGCGCGAGAATGTTGTTCGGCGAAGAAACGATGCTCTCGTCGAGATCGGGCAGATCGAGCTTTTTCACCGCGTTGAACTTTGCCTTCGCCAGCGAAACGCCCGTTTCGAGCTCGCGTTTGAGCGCCTGCCGGAATTCCTTCGTTTCCGAAAGCATGGCGCGCGCGGCGTTTCTATAAGTGACCGCGTCGCCCGATTCCACGCCGAAACAGAGCGAATCCGTCACGCCCAGGCTCTTGATGATTTTGACCGCGCCCGTGGCGAAGAGTTCGGCGTTGGCGGTGGCGAACACGGCGGGAAGTTCTATCACGAGGTCGGCTCCCGCGTAAACGGCGTGCTTCGCCCGCGCGTACTTGTCGAGAACGGCCCCCTCGCCCCGCTCGCAGAAATCGCCCGACATCACTACGGTGAGCGTTTCCGCCCCGCAATCGCGTCTGATGTGGTCTATCAGCCTGAGGTGCCCCGTATGCAGAGGATTGTACTCGGCGATGCAAGCGCAATTTTTCATAAAAAAATCTCCCGTTCTTATTTACAATTCCAGTCGAATGTTGTATAATTGATAAAGGCGGGCATACCGCCTTATTGCTATTATACACCAAATCGGACGGAAAATAAAGAAATTTTTAATTCAGGAGAGTGGAACATGTCAAATTTTTTGGATGAGATTCTGGAAAAGTCCAGAAAACTGTCTAAGACCATCGTTCTCCCCGAGGGCGAGGACGAAAGAGTGGTGAAGGCCGCGGCGGACGCGCAGGTGAGGGGGATTGCAAATATCGTCCTTCTGGGCGACGAGGCGGAGATCAGAAAAAACAACCCCGAAGAAAATCTGGACGGCGTTACCATCGTCAATCCCAAGACCAGCCCCAAACGGGCGGAATACGCCAAACTTTTATATGAACTGAGAAAGAACAAGGGCATGACGGAGGAGGACGCGGACAAGCTCACTTACGACAATACCTATTTCGGCGTGCTCATGCTCAAAGCGGGCGACGCGGACGGCCTCGTTTCGGGCGCGTGCCATTCCACGGCAAACACGCTGCGCCCCGGCCTGCAGATCGTAAAGACCATGCCCGGCGTGCCCCTCGTTTCCAGCTATTTTCTGATGATACCGCCCAAAACGGGCAACCAGTACGTATCGGGCGGCGCGCTCGTGTTCGCGGATTGCGGCATCAATCAGAACCCCACTTCGGAAGAACTCGCCTACATCGCCATCGCCTCCGAAAAGAGCGCGCGGACGATCGCGGGGCTAGATCCGAAAATCGCCTTCCTTTCCCATTCCACCAAAGGTAGCGCCAAGCATGCGGATGTGGACAAGGTGAGAAACGCCGCGGAAAAGCTGCACGAACTCGCGCCCGACATCGTGGCGGACGGCGAACTGCAGCTCGACGCCGCGCTCGACCCCTCCGTCGCCCGCCTCAAAGCGCCTAATTCCAGCGTGGCGGGCAAGGCCAACGTGCTCGTCTTCCCCGATCTCGACGCGGGCAATATCGGCTATAAGCTCGTGGAACGCCTCGGCGGCTTTATGGCGGTAGGGCCGATCTGCCAAGGCTTTGCAAAGCCCATCAACGACCTTTCGAGAGGGTGCAAGGTGGCGGATATCGTCGCGGCGGTGGCCATCACGGCTATCCAGACGCAGAATTAAAGGGAGGAAACAAGAAATGAAGATACTCGTCATCAACGCGGGCAGTTCGTCTTTGAAATACCAGCTTATCGACATGGCGGACGAAAACGTCGTGCTCAAGGGGCTTTGCGAACGCATCACCGCCAAGGGAGGCAAACTCACGCAGAAGACGTTCGAGGGCAAGGAACTCGTAATCGAGCAGGATATGCCCACGCATAAAGAGGCGATGGAGCTTGTGCTCAAAGCCATGCTCGACCCCGAAAAGGGCGCGCTGAAAAATATGGACGAAATCAGCGCCGTGGGGCACAGGGTGCTCCATTCGGGCGAAGATTTCAAAAACTCGGTCGTGATCGACGAGGAAGTTATCAGGATCTGCGAAAAGAACGTCGATCTCGGGCCGCTCCACATGCCTGGCAATATCGCCTGCATCAAGAGCTGCCGCGAGGTAATGCAGGGCGTGCCGATGGTCGCGGTGTTCGACACCACCTTCCATTCCACCATGCCCCCCAAGGCGTTTATGTACGGTATACCTTACGAAGTTTACGAACGGTTTAAGGTCTGTCTCTTATACACATCTGACGCTGCCGACGATCGCATAAGTGTAGAT
>ENA-OYXD01001059-OYXD01001059.1-human-gut-metagenome-genome-assembly--contig:-NODE-1059-length-13449-cov-6.799761_pt1 | contig 13449 bp, 13 predicted proteins | sample MGYA00244818_ERZ653412 | MGnify/ENA primary metagenome ERZ653412 (study PRJEB26926, sample SAMN06165146) | human gut metagenome | biome: ENVO:00009003; feature: ENVO:2100002; material: ENVO:00002003...
ATTTCCAATGATAATATAAATTCATTCGACATAAAAAATATTCAGTTGTATTTTTTATATATAGATGTGTGAAAAAACAGTATAAAATACGACAACAGGAGGGAAAAAGATGGAGAACGAAACAGTTTCCAAAAATTTTATTGAGAATATCATTGATAAAGATTTAGCAGAGGGTGTTTATGACACCGTGCATACGCGTTTCCCGCCGGAACCGAATGGATATCTTCATATCGGTCATGCGAAATCTATTCTTTTAAACTATGGTCTTGCACAGGAATATAACGGCAAGTTCAACATGCGTTTTGATGATACAAACCCGACCAAAGAAAAGAGTGAGTTTGTAGAATCCATCAAAGCAGATATCAAATGGCTTGGTGCAGACTGGGAAGACAGACTGTTTTTTGCATCTGACTATTTCGAACAGATGTATGAAGCTGCTGTAAAGCTGATCCAGAAAGGCAAAGCCTATGTATGTGACCTGACAGCAGATCAGATCCGTGAATATCGTGGAACTCTTACAGAGCCGGGTAAAGAAAGTCCATACAGAAACAGAAGCGTAGAAGAGAACCTGCAGCTTTTTGAAGAGATGAAAGAAGGCAAATATGCAGACGGAGAGAAAGTGCTTCGTGCCAAGATCGATATGGCATCTCCGAACATGAATATGCGCGACCCGGTTATCTATCGTGTTGCTCATATGACTCACCACAGAACAGGTGATACATGGTGCATCTATCCAATGTATGATTTCGCCCATCCCATCGAGGATGCGATTGAGGGAATCACACATTCCATCTGTACTCTGGAGTTTGAGGATCACAGACCACTGTATGACTGGGTTGTAAAAGAATTGGAATACCCACAGCCGCCGAAGCAGATTGAGTTTGCAAAACTGTATCTGACAAATGTAGTTACAGGTAAACGTTATATCAAGAAATTGGTAGAGGAAGGCATCGTAGACGGATGGGATGATCCGCGTCTGGTTTCCATCGCAGCACTGCGCCGCCGTGGATTTACACCGGAATCCATCAAAATGTTTGTAGAACTCTGCGGTGTATCCAAAGCAAACAGCTCTGTTGACTATGCAATGCTTGAATACTGCATCCGTGAGGATCTGAAACTGAAACGTCCACGTCTGATGGCTGTTCTTGATCCGATCAAGCTTGTGATCGATAATTATCCGGAAGGCGAAGTAGAATATCTGGAAGCTCCGAACAATATGGAGAATGAAAAACTGGGAACCCGTAAAATACCGTTTGGCAGAGAACTCTATATTGAGAGAGAAGACTTCATGGTAGATCCGCCTAAGAAATATAAGAGAATGTTCCCGGGCACAGAGGTTCGTCTTATGAACGCATATTTTGTAACCTGTACAGGATATGAAGCTGATGAAGATGGAACTGTACGTGTTGTACACTGTACTTATGATCCTGCAACAAAGGGTGGCAATGCGCCGGATGGCAGAAAAGTAAAAGGAACCATTCACTGGGTAGAAGCAAGTCAGGCAGGAAAAGCAGAAGTACGTCTCTATGAGAATATCGTAGACGAGGAGAAGGGTGTATACAACAAAGAAGATGGTTCTCTGAATGTAAATCCGAACTCTCTGACAAAAGTTACTGCATATGTAGAACCAGCACTTATGGAAGCAAAAGGCTATGACAGCTTCCAGTTCGTAAGAACAGGATTTTTCTGTGCAGATATCCATGATTCTAAAGAGGGTGCACCGGTATTCAACCGTATCGTGTCTCTGAAGAGCTCATTTAAACTTCCGAAAGCATAATGAGACTGAAATAGTAATATAATCAGAATAAAAAGGGAATGTTGCTTTTACGATTGTATAATCGTGAAGTAACATTCCTTTTTGGTTACGTTACTGTGAACGGTAACGTTTATTCTTCAGATTCAGATGCAGCGTCCATAGTCTCTTCAAAATTCTCGGGTTCATCGGCATCTTCTTCCTCTTCTGCATCTTTAATCTCAACTTCAGCAGCTTTATCGGAAGACTTCTCAGAATCGTCTGTATCAGCAGCTTCTTCAGCTTCTTCGCTTTCGGTGTCATCTGTTGCAGACTGTTCGCCTGTATGTTCCCAGGACTGGAAATCTTCGGCAGGTTCCTGATCTTCCTTAGCAGTTTCCTTTTCATCAGTCAGATCGAAATCATCAAAGTCATCTTCAAAATCAAAATCCTCTTTACAGGATCCTTTTTTGGCAATAAGGGCAGCTACAGCACCGGCAGCAGCTGCTGTAAGGGCACCTATTGCAACATATCCCCAGTATTTATTAATTTTAGCCATGATAATCATAAACTCCTTTCTGATATTCTCCTATTTTTGACAGCGAGTCAGGATAAAAATATCTTTTACTCCTGACACCATTTTATTCAGCTATAGGTTATTGTTATTTTAATACTTTTCAGATAAAAAGGAAAGCGAAATTTTATGGAAAGAGTTAATGAAAGCAGTTGCATACCAAAAAGATACAAGGTATACTATGACAGGAAAGAAGAGGTTATTATGAGAAAAATTATTTTGGCATCTGCTTCACCCAGACGAAAAGAATTGTTGGAACGGGCTGGCGTGGATTTTGAAGTGCTGCCTGCATCAGGTGATGAGAATCGTATCTCAGACAATCCGGGAGAGGCAGTAAAACAGCTGGCTTCGGATAAAGCAGCTTCTGTTATCCGCACTATGAAAGATAGTGCCGATGGAACAATTGTGATCGGATCTGACACAGTGGTAGTGTTTGAGAATGTGATCCTTGGCAAACCTCATGATACAGAGGATGCAGTGAATACATTAAAGAAACTTCAGGCAAATACTCATCAGGTATATACCGGCGTTTCTGTATGGGAAAAGAAAGAAAAAGTCTGGACAGAACATACTTTTTATGAAAGTACAGATGTGACGTTTTATCCGGTTTCAGATGAGGAGATCAGAGAGTATGTTGCTACAGGAGAGCCTATGGATAAGGCTGGAAGCTATGGCATCCAGGGACTTTTCGGAATTTATGTAAAGGGGATCAGCGGAGATTACAATAATGTGGTAGGACTCCCGGTTGCCAGATTATTTTATGAAATGAAGAAATCAGGAATTAACTTAAGAGGATGACAAAAGATGATTAAAGCATGTATATTTGATTTGGATGGAACACTGGCTGATACGCTGGATTCCATGGCTTATGTGACTAATATTATTATGGAAAAATTCGGGTTGAAAACACTTCCGGTGGATAATTTCAGATATTACAGCGGAGAAGGGGCAAATATGCTGATCCGCCGCGCACTTAAGGATGCGGGGGATCCGGAACTTGCGCATTATGATGAGGGACAGAAGCTTTACCGGGAAATGTTTGAAGCAGATCCGATGTATAAAGTAGTTCCCTATAAGGGAATGCCGGAAACCTTAAAGAAATTGAAGGAACATGGAATGAAGCTGGCAGTTTGTTCAAATAAACCTCATCCTGCAGCTGTGAAAGTAATTGCGCAGCTTTTTGATGGGGAATTTGATATGGTAGTTGGTCAGAGTGAAGCAATCCGCAGGAAACCGGCACCTGATGGTCCGCTTATGGTTGCGGAGAAATTTGGTGTAAAACCGGAAGAATGTATGTATGTGGGAGATACAAGTACAGATATGAAGACCGGTAAAGCAGCAGGAATGTATACAGTAGGTGCGCTATGGGGCTTTCGTGACCGAAAAGAACTGAATGAGAATGGAGCAGATCTTGTCGCTGAGAAACCGACAGATCTGGTAAAAATTTGCGAGGAACATGGAAATGATTAAGTTGGTTGCAAGTGATCTGGATGGGACGTTACTTTTACATAAGGCACAGTCTCTGCCTGAAGAAATTTTTTCGCTGATCAGGCAGTTAGAGGAACTGGGGATTATGTTTGTAGCAGCCAGTGGAAGGCAATATCCGAATATGACAAAGCTGTTTGCACCTGTTGCTTCAGAGATTTCCTATATTTCGGAGAATGGTGCACTGGCAGTGGATCATGGAGAGGTACTGTATCAGGATTCTTTTGACAGAAAGCTGGCAGGGGAGATTATTTCTGCAATCCTGGAAAAGAAGGATGCCGAGTTTACCTGTTCTGCAAAGGATTACCACTACCTGATGCCGAAGACAAAGAGATTTCATGACCATATGTTATATGAAGTAAAAAATGAATGCAGATTTGTAAACAGCATGGAAGAGATGACGGCTCCTATCATGAAGCTGGCTGTGTTTGAACCGGCCGGCCTTACAGAAGAATCTGTGAAATACTGGATGGATAGATTTGGAAAAGAATGTGTTGTTGTCACTTCGGGAAATGAGTGGATTGATTTTATTCCTTTTGGAACAAACAAGGCAAAAGGAATCAGAGAATATCAGAAAAGATATCATATTTCGCCGGAAGAATGTATTGCGTTCGGAGACGAATATAATGATATAGAGATGCTTAAAGCGGTAAAATATGGCTTTGCCATGGAGCATTCCAAGGAGGGGGTACGGGCAGCTACGTCCTATATGACAAAACAGGTTGAACCGGTCCTTGAGAAGCTGATCCGGGCAAAGGGAAAGATTGAGGAGGTTATTTAAATTGTTTACAGAAGAATGTATTAATACGTTTCTTGAAAATCAGGAGCAGCTTTTTCCACAGGCGGTAGCAGAATCATATGAAGCAGCGGAAGCATTCCTTGAGGATTGCATGGCGCAGGTTGTGGATTCTATTGAAGAAGTGAGAGAATATCTGGAAGAGTCAGGCGCTGATGTGGAAGGAATGTCAGATGAAGAACTGGAAGATGCAAGTGAAGTATTTGCTCTGCCGGATGGAAAATATCTGATAGTAGAAGGATAAAAACTGTTCGGTCAAATTATGGATATCACGTGATATATCGGAGAAATAACTGTAAAACACAGTTCGGTCCCTGAATATTGGAGAAAATTGAACTCTGATACTCAGGGGCTGAAGTTGTTTTAAGGGAGAAAATACAGATTACATTTCCGGAAAATGCGATGCTATAATGCTTTTATAAAGAGAAAAACGGTGCTGTGGTCTGTGATGGGAATGAAAAGGGCAGACAGACACAGAAGCATCACAGAACTGTAATTATTCAGTACCTTCAGAGTGGCTGCTGAATAATTACAAATTTTATTATAAATGAAAAGGAGGACTACAGATGGAGAGAAAGAGATTTCTTGCAGTTGTAATGACTGTGATGATGGTTATTTCAATGATTCCATCCATGGTTTTTGCGGCAGCTCCGTCAGGAGAATTGGGCGGTAAGCTTAAGATTAAGGGACTTGCAGCTGTAGGCGTAGCGTTGAGTGCAGATTATGCAAAGGTTACACCGGAAGGGGTTACGGATGAAGATTTTACTTTTTCCTGGTCAAGACAGACCGGGGAGAAGGAGTTAACACAGGTAGGTACTGAGAAGACCTATACGATCACTCAGGATGATTTGGGATGCAGACTGGTGCTTGATCTGACCCCTGTAGATGGAAGCGGACTGACAGGTACTCTTACTGCAAAGACGTTAGAGGTAGCTGCAACTGAAGAAGAGGCGAAAGCAGAGGATACACAGCAGGCAGAAACGGCAGATGGAACAGAGAATGCACAGTTGGAAGAAACAGCAGATAATGCAGAAGGCAGTCAGGATTCTGAAAATCAGGACACAGATAGAACAGAAGATGTACAGCAGGATGCAGGAAATGAACAGGAAGATGGATCTCAGAACACAGAAGGTCAGCCGGAGGAAACAACAGAAGGTACTGATGATTCCCAGATGAAAATTTATACAGAAGATCAGCTGCAGGTGGATGAGAACGGAAATGTGCAGACAGATGGATCAGAGAAAGATGGACAGGCAGCAGGTGAAGATGATAAAGATAAAAAGACTTACGAAGCGACTGCCACTGTAGAGGACAGCGAAGATCAGATTTGTGATTTTGGAACAGTAAAGAGTGATCTTGAGGATGTGGAAGCACAGTATGTGCAGATTACGAACACCGGAAATGAGAACTTGAATTTTCAGGAGATCAGTCCGGAACATTTTATGGTTCAGGATATTACAGAACCGCTGAGTGCAGGTGAATCTGTAAGCGTATGGATACAGCCGAGGGAAGGGCTGGAACCGGGTGAATATGATGATATGATCACATACCGGACGGAAGAAGGTATTGAGGTTTCTTTTGAAGCGAAGATTGCAGTTGAAGGTGAGGATGATTCATCAGATGACGAAGATCTGAAGCCTTCGGATGAGCCTTCTGCAGAACCGACAGAGACGCCGGATGACAGCGAGGCTCCATCGGCAGGTGACAATGCAGATGCATCTCTTGAGGCACAGTCTCTTGATGTAAATACAGGAAGTCTTAATTTCAGCGATATCGAAGAAAATTATACACAGGCCAATGAGACACTGTCCGTAACCGTAACAAATACAGGGGATGGAACTGTCACTTTAAAGATACCGAAATCAGATTATTTTGAGGTGATGAACGAAGATGGAAGTGAAGCTGTATCAGGAATACAGATTGCAAAAGGTGATTCTCTTATGTTCATGGTACAGCCAAAAACCGGTCTGACGAAGGGTGATTACAGTGATACCCTGATATTTGAAAGTGAAGAGGATCCGGAAGTAGCAGTGCAGGTAACTGCGGAAGTATCTGTAAAAGAGGCAGAACAGGAACAGATCACAGCAGTTCAGGCAGATCCGGAATCTTTCAGTTATGATGATCTGAAGGAAGGTTATGATACTCCTGAAGCGACGACCATTACACTTACCAATACAGGAAATACAACTGTTTCGCTGATGCAGCCATATGCAGAGTATTTTGATATTGGGGAACTTTCGGCATCAGTGCTGGAGCCGGGAGATTCTGCTGCATTTACAGCAGTACCGGTGACCGGTCTGAAAGTCGGCAATTATCTGGACAGTATTCAGATAGCCCAGACCAGTTCGGAAGGACAGGAAGATGTATTAACAACGATCAAAGCTTCTGCGACTGTTTCGGAATTGAAAAAGATTTATAAATTATCCGTAACACCGGAAGAACTGAATTTTGGAAAAGCAAAAGAAGGATATAGTGAGGCACCGGAAGCGCAGAAAGTTACAGTGACGAATGAGGGGAATACAAATGTAACTTTAAATGCACCGTCAGGTAAAAACTTTAAAATCGGGAAACTTTCAGCCACAGAGCTTGCACCGGGGGAGAGCTGTACATTTAAAATCCGCCCGAAGGAGGGGTTAAAGGCCGGCTCCTATACAGAGTCAGTTGTGATTGATAATGAACAGCAGATCAGTGCAGAAGTGAAAGTTCAGTTTACGGTTAAAGCTACCCGCAAGGCGAAAATTGCAGATCCGGCAGATAATAAGATTACAGGAATCAGTTCAGATGGATACACAACACAGTCAAAGATTACATTTACAGCAGTCGGAGCGGGTATGGACAATGAAAGTCCGGGAAAGGGAGATGTCCGCTATGTACCGTATAACTGGAAAGTGATCAATACAAATAGCTGGAGCAGTGCACCTTATACTGCTGCATTTGGAATTACGAAGGCCGGAACCTACACATTGACAGTTACATTTGACCGTCAGAAGTATAATGGAAGTGAATGGAAGAATACAGGGGAGCAGGATACTAAACAGGTGAATTTCAGTATTACGCAGGCGCAGACTGTAACTGCAACTCCGACTCCACAGCCGAATGGAGCAACTGCGAAAACAGCGGTAAAGACAGGAGATACGACTAATATCACACCGTTTGTGATTATTCTGGCGATTGCAGCAGGATGTATTGTGGGAGTTGTGGTATACAAAAGACGAAAGAAATAAGAGTTATCTGAAGAAAAAATACAGGGGAATATGTAAAATATAAAATTATTAGCACTCATTTTTAGTGAGTGCTAATTTTTTCTTGACTTTTGGAATAAATGGTATTACTATATCTTTCAGAGAAGCAACTTACAGGAGTCAAAAGCTATTTCAAAGGATAAACAGGAGAGGATAGTTTTGGCTCCGGAGGCAGAACAGATAAGAATGCAGTATATTGACAGATAAAGTTGCGGCAAATGATTAAAAACAAAAAGGAGTGTGGACAGCATGGCTGTAAAACATGGAAATTTATCAATTAACAGTGAAAATATTTTCCCAATCATCAAGAAATGGTTATATTCCGATCATGATATTTTTGTAAGAGAGCTGGTCTCCAACGGATGCGATGCGATCACTAAACTGAAAAAACTGGAAGTAATGGGAGAATATACTTTTCCGGAAGGATACAAACCGGAGATTCAGGTAATTGTTAATCCTGATGAGAAAACTCTGAAATTCATCGATAATGGTATTGGCATGACTGCTGATGAAGTAGAGAAATACATTACCCAGATTGCTTTTTCAGGTGCAACTCAGTTTCTTGAGAAATATAAAGACAAAACTACAGATGATCAGATAATCGGTCATTTTGGACTTGGATTTTATTCTGCATTTATGGTGGCGGATGAAGTGCATATTGATACACTTTCCTATACAGAAGGTGCACAGCCTGTACACTGGTCCTGCGATGGCGGAACAGAATATGATATCCAGGAAGGTAACAAGAATACGATTGGTACAGAAATCACCCTGTTCCTGAATGAAGACTGCCTGGAATTTGCAAATGAGTACCGTATGCGTGAGATTCTTGAGAAATACTGTTCCTTCATGCCGGTTCATATTTACCTTTCCAAAGCAAATGCACCTCAGGAATATGAGACAATTGATGAATCTGAGTTAAGAGACGATGATGTAGTTGTTGAACATATTCATGAGGAAGCAAAGACAGAAGAAAAAGAAAATGATAAAGGTGAAAAGGAAGTTGTTGAAATTTCTCCTGCAAAGGATAAAGTAAAGATCAATAAACGTCCGGTTTCCATCAGTGATATTAATCCGCTCTGGATGAAGCATCCAAATGAATGTACAGATGATGAATACAAGGAATTCTACCGCAAGGTATTTATGGATTATAAGGAACCGTTATTCTGGATACATCTGAATATGGATTATCCGTTTAATTTAAAAGGTATCCTGTACTTCCCGAAGATCAATACAGAGTATGATTCCATTGAAGGAACGATCAAACTTTATAACAATCAGGTATTTATCGCAGATAATATCAAGGAAGTAATTCCTGAATTCCTGCTTCTTCTGAAAGGTGTGATTGATTGTCCGGATCTTCCATTGAACGTGTCACGAAGCGCATTGCAGAATGACGGATTTGTACAGAAGATTTCTGAATACATTTCCAAAAAAGTGGCAGATAAGCTTACCGGAATGTGCAAGACTGACAGAGAATCTTATGAGAAATACTGGGATGATATCAGCCCGTTTATTAAATATGGCTGTATTAAAGATGCTAAGTTTGCAGAGAAAATGGGAGATTATGTACTCTTTAAGAATCTTGATGGCAAATATCTCACATTAAAGGACTGCATTGAAGAGAATAAAAAAGAAACAGAAGAAACTGAGGCTCAGACAGAAGAAAAGAAAGAAGATGCAGCAGAGTCTGAAAACAAAGACAATGCGGAAGCGAAAGAACCTGAGAAGACAGTAATTTTCTATGTAACTGATGAAGTTCAGCAGAGTCAGTATATCAATATGTTTAAGGAAGCAGGAAAAGATGCCGTTATCCTGAAGCATAATATTGACAGTGCATTTATTTCCAGTCTTGAGCAGAAACATCAGGAAGTACAGTTTAAGCGTATTGATGCGGATCTGACCGAAGAAATGAAGGGTGAGGGTACTGCCGATGAAGAAACTGTCAAAGCACTGACAGAACTTTTCCGCAAGAGCCTTAATAAAGATAAACTGGAAGTACATGTTGAGAATCTGAAAAATGAAAATGTATCAGCAATGATGACTCTTTCCGAAGAGAGCCGCCGTATGCAGGATATGATGAAGATGTATAATATGTATGGAATGGATCCGAATATGTTTGGCGGACAGGAAACACTGGTTCTGAATGCGAATCATCCATTGGTTAAATATCTGGCAGAGAATCAGGAATCTGACAAGGCTCCGCTTATCTGTGAACAGTTGTATGACCTTGCGATGATGAGCCATAAACAGCTTTCACCGGACGAAATGACCAGATTTGTTCAGAGAAGCAATGAAATTTTGCTGATGATTGCAAAATAAGATAGAAAGCAGGCAATTTGCCGGCAGATCAATGAGAGGACAGATACGCCTGTCAGAATAGCAGAATATCAAATAAGGAGCGGAGAATAACTTTTGCTCCTTATTTTTGTGGAAAACAATTACATTGGTATTGACAAATGTCTTATGAATTCCTATTATTAAGTTGCCGATATTTTAATGAATATGCCGAATCCGCATAAAATATAACGGGTTACAGAGAATAGTGACTGCAATGGTGCTTCCGGGCAGCCAATATCGTGACTTTCATTTACTTATAGAGAAATGTGTGTAAATAAATGAGATATCCAAATCTGTAAAAACACAGATTATGGAAGTTACAGGAGGAACGATGTATGAGTGCAGTTTATGGAGTTATTAGAAAATTGGGTGCAACATCAAAGTATAAAGGATATTATTATGTTGTGGATGCAGTAGAAATGGCACAGAAAATTTATGAGCGACCGGTAAAAGTCACCAAAGATATTTATCCGGTCATTGCAAGAAAATATAAATCAACGCCGTCTAATGTAGAACACAACATAAGAACACTGGTAAACTTATGTTGGATGAATCATAAGGATACACTGGAAGAAATGGCAGGATGTACAATGGCAGATAAACCGACGAACAGTGAGTTTATAGATATTCTGGTCTATTATCTGCGTTATTCGGATAAAGACTGATAACAGAATCTACTCATAATTTCTCACAGGGAATGTGATGACTGGAGAGAAAAACAGTCATGGAATCATCCCAGAGATGTTCCAGACGTTTATCCGGACTGAATGAAGTATAAGAAACACCTGTTGTACATAAAAGGGACTGGTTCTTGTACTGGATATTCAGATAAAAGCTTTGCACAGGAATATCTGCAATATGCCGTTCATTTTTTAACAACGACTGTGTCTGATCATGAGAAAGTTCAAATACAATCCTGAAATTCAAAGGTGTGCGTCTGCCGCGTATGATAGAAAAACAATAAGGTTTTACATCATGCCAGAGGGAATATTCTGTGGAATTCTCCTCAAAAGCAGCCTTTGTGTCAGTATCAAAGAAATCGTAATGAAGTTTTCCGTTTATGGTAAAAGTGTTGAAGGTTGTCACAGATGCCTCGACAAGAGAAAAACGGTCAAATACCTCACCGATCAGGAGTTTATTCATAAAATCTTTTACATCAGTAATTTTTAAAGCAAGCATACAACACCTCTCTGATAACATGATTTACAGCTGTTCAGAATTAAAAAAATACTTCTGGATTGCTGCATATTTCTGAACATATTTTGTGGATTAGGCAGCGCTTCCTGCACTTTGCGGGAAGCGTCTTTTTATTATAAAGCACTTTTGAAAAAAAGAACAGTGTTTTTATTAAAAAGTCTTTTCAAACGTAAAGCGGTGTGATAAGATATATCTGGTATTGAATACTACATATAATGGAAAAGAGGACGATATAATTGAGATATAAGATTATCATAGATAGTTGTGGAGAACTTTTGGACGAATGGAAGAAAGATGAATGTTTTGAATCCATTCCACTGACTCTGATGGTAGGAGCTGAACAGATCATAGATGATGAAACATTTAATCAGGCAGAGTTTATTGATAAAGTGGCAGCCTGCCCGGAATGTCCGAAATCAGCCTGCCCGTCACCTGAGAGATATATGAGAGCATATGACTGCGAGGCTGAGCATATTTATGCAGTGACTTTGTCTTCTGAGCTGAGTGGTTCCTATAACAGTGCGTTGCTTGGCAGAGATCTTATTATGGAAGACCATCCGGATAAAAAAATACATGTGTTTAATTCACGTTCCGCATCCATCGGGGAAAGCCTGATCGGAATGAAGATACAGGAATGCGAAGAAGCAGGGATGAGTTTTGAAGAAGTTGTTTCAACTGTGGAACATTATATTGAAGGACAGCATACATTTTTTATACTTGAGAATCTTGATACTTTGAGAAAGAACGGCCGTCTGAGCAAAGTGAAAGCGTTAGTGGCCAGTGCATTGAAAATCAAACCGGTCATGGGTTCTACGGATGATGGAAATATCTGCCAGCTGGATCAGGCAAGAGGCATGAATCGTGCTCTGATCAAGCTTGTAGAGCAGGTAATCGAGAAAACTCCGGACAGTGCAGAGAAGGTTCTTGCCATCAGTCACTGCAATTGTCCGGCAAGAGCACAGGTGCTCAAAGAGGCTTTTGAAGAGAGAATGAAACTTGCAAAGATCGTAGTCCTTGATACAGCGGGTGTAAGTTCTATGTATGCAAATGACGGCGGAGTGATCGTTGCAGTATAAACTAATTGTTTTCTTTTGCAGTAAAGTGTGCTATAATCAGAAAATACGAAATATTGATGCAAAGGAGATCTATCATGAGCCAGAAGAAAGTCGATGCTTATAAGGCCAGAAAAGGACTGCATAACAAAACAGACAGAAAAGAAAAAGTACTTTTTGGACTGGAAATGTTTGCCTGGGCATTCATTTGTGTTGTGATTGTTGCATGGATTGGTTATTCTGCATATGTAAAAGTGACAGGAGCCAAAGAGAATGTGGTTCAGAATACAGTAATGGATACTACTGCACTTGACAATTACATTTCGAATCTGTCAACAGATGCATCCGATGGTACAGACAGCACTGATGCAGATACAGCGGAGGAAGAAGATACAACAGCTTCCACTGATACAGACAGTGAAGATGCTGATGCAGCAGACACAACCGCAGATGATTCTGAAACGGAAACCGCAGATAAATCTGAAGAAGCAGATGATACAAATGTAGCAGACGATAAAGCTGCAGAAACAGCAGATTCAACAACGGATGCAGACAGCGCAGATGCTAAATAGAAATTGAATCTCTGATGGATTCACAGAAGAAAAGCAATAAAAAATCCCCGGATGATCCGGGGATTTTTTTGAGGTTTAATCCGTATAGAAAAGTGCGGAATTCAATCCTCTCGCGTTAACAAAAATTATAAATTATAATTTTGTAACGTTTGCAGCCTGCATACCACGAGCACCTTCTGTTAAGTCGTATGTTACAGCCTGTCCTTCTTCAAGGGATTTGAATCCTTCACCATTGATAGCGGAGAAATGTACAAATACGTCTGCACCGTCTTCACCAGTGATAAATCCGTAACCTTTTTCTGCGTTGAACCATTTTACAGTTCCCTTGTTCATGTTGTTACCTCCATAAAAAATAAAAAAATTATATAGTTTCTGGCAAATAAAAAAATCACCAGATTTTACAGATTATATACCTGTCTCTTATACACATCTCCGAGCCCACGAGACGCGTAGTAATCT
>ENA-OYXD01001068-OYXD01001068.1-human-gut-metagenome-genome-assembly--contig:-NODE-1068-length-13360-cov-5.315370_pt1 | contig 13360 bp, 3 predicted proteins | sample MGYA00244818_ERZ653412 | MGnify/ENA primary metagenome ERZ653412 (study PRJEB26926, sample SAMN06165146) | human gut metagenome | biome: ENVO:00009003; feature: ENVO:2100002; material: ENVO:00002003...
GCCTGATTGATGAGCGGGTTGGTCAGAATCTCATTCGTCGGAATCGGGAAGATTTCCTGATAAGCCTCGTGCTCAAAGAAACGGAATGAGTCACCAGTCTGCAGACAAGCCTCTTGTGAAGAGTTGGCTGCTGTCTTCGGATATTCGGCGGCAAACCATTCTTTGCACATACCCATACGGCACAAATCATGGTAAAGCGAGAACTCGGCATTGAATTCATGGCGACGCTCTATAATCAGCGCCACCTTCCATACCGGAGAAGTATAGCCTTTGGCTGCTTTATAGCTTGTATAATAGGTCTCTGCATCCGGCACTTCCACCGTCTGGGTATTCAACATGTCGGCGGGTAGGTCAATCATCGTCGCTCCCATCTCCAAATTACCCCAAGCACGGTTACGTATCTGACGTATCATGTTCCATCCGGTAGCGTTGTCACCTGTCTCGAAACAACATTCTGCATAGTCGAGCATGATGCCTGCATAACGCTTCAAAGTCAACGAAATAGGATTGAATACTTTGTTGTTCTCACCTGGCTTGCATCTCCAGTATTTCAAGGAATAAACAGTAGGCATATTTTCGGAACCTTGGAAAAGACCGTCAAAACCACTTGTCACCCCTACAGTCTGCCCGGTAATGGGATGCGTATCCCCTTTGGCAACAGCAGAGTATTGGCGGCGTTTGTCACCCGGTTCAAAGGAACGTACAAACTCCCAAGAAAGACAGAGAGACCCCCAGCCTCCCCATTCGGGTGCCGCACACATATATCCGTACCACATCATGGCATCTGAAGACGAATCGGCTCCCCAGCCCATATATCCTTGTTCATGATACATCACCTCAAATACAGATTCTTTGGTCCAATGTGTATCCCAGGCATGCAGGTTACCGAAGCAGGGCTCCAATGAATAGGTTCCACTGTCCACTATATCCTTTAGTTCCGTCTTGGCTTTCGTAAAGTCTTTCTTCAACATATACAGCTCGGCCAAATAAGCTTTGCAGAACCCCTTGGTTATACGTCCGTATTCACCATTCATGGGTAACCAGTCCAGATGGTCGCGTCCAAAAGACAAATCTTCCTCGATAGCCGCATAAGTCTCATCCACGGATTCCGGACGTGCCTTTCCTACCGAAGTAGTATAGGTTTCACCGGTAAACAACATCGGTACCCTTCCGAAAAGTTTCGTCAGGTAAAGGTAGTTATAACCGCGGATGGCACGTGCTTGCGCTTCATAAACGGTCTTGGAATTGCTGTCCGCAAATATAGAGGCATCCGCCGTCTCCAGGCCAGCCAGGAAACGGTTTGCACGGTCCACTGCACGATAACTCATCCGCCATGCAGTCTCCAGGGAACCCTTATCGGGTTTCCAGGCATGACGCTGCCATTCCGCATCCCAACCGGAAGCCTGACAGTCCATCGTAGAATGGTTGGCAGCAAATACCTGAGGCTTGAATCCCCATGTTTCGTCATCACCGGAACCGTGCTGGTCCGTATAAAAGGTATCATAAAGTCCGTTCAATCCGGAAAGGACATTCTCCTCCGTTTTAAACATGAAATCCGCCGGAAGAATATCGTAATGATCCACTTCCAAATAATCGTCACAAGACGTTACGGTGCTTAAGGCCAGCACACCGATCAACAGTTTATATAAGTTTTTCATAATCATATTTTTTATCCGTTAGTATTAGAACTGTACACTCAGACCGAAAGTAACCGACATCGGGAACGGATAACGTCCTCCGTCAAATCCCGAATACAATACATTGGAGTCACCAACTTCCGGATCGCCGAACTTATTGTACGAAGAGATGGTACATACATTGTCGACACTGGCAAATACGCGTGCATTTTCCATTTTCACCGGTTTCAGCACATTCTTCGGGAATGTATATCCTATCTGAATATTTGAAATCTTCAGATAATCCCCCTTCTGGATGTAGGCGTCGGACACACGCATGTTCTTATTATAGTCTGTCTTGGTGATACGCGGATATTTGGCGCCGGTATTCGAAGATGACCATGCATTATTGATATATTCCTTCAGTACATTCTGATAACCACCGTCGGGTGCATAGACTGAGGTCAAGCGGGCCGAAGAATAAGAAAGGATATCCATACCGGCTACACCGTACAAGTTCATCGAGAAATCAAAGTTTTTCCAGGAAGCGGTAAGGTTCATTCCGTAAGTGAACTTGGGATATCCATTGCCTATAACAGTACGGTCGGCATCGGTAATCTGCCCGTCACCATTCAAATCAACAAACTTATAGTCGCCGGGCTGGGTAGTCTTGTCCTGATATACACCACTTTCAACTCCCTTTTCAACCGCCAGCCTATTCATTTCATCAATTTCGGCCTGGGTTCTGAAAATGCCTTCTACCTTCCAGCCATAGTAGGAACCTACAGGATAGCCGTTCTGTGTAATGGAGTGGTTGTCCCAGTTGTCGCCATCTTGTGCTGACCCTGACTTGCTGAATATCGGATCGCCGACTTCAATAGCCTCGTTCTTCAGGGTAGACCCATTCAGTCTTATGCCGATATTCCAATCGCTGAAGCTCTTGTTCCACGCAGCAGTAAACTCGAAACCTGAGTTACGGATATGTCCCGCATTAGTATAGACATTGGAGAAACCGGTGGAAGGACGAATCTGGCGATACAGAAGCAGATCCTTTGCGTCACGGATAAAGTAATCGGCAGAGAAAGAAAGCTCATTGTTCATAAAGGCAAAGTCAATACCGATATTTGTCTGCTCATTGGTTTCCCATTTCAGGTTGGTATCAATTTCTTTCTGCTGGGCAATACCGGCACCGTTAATCACACTCGAACCATTAAAGAACCAGTACATTGCATTTGCCGAAGACAACTGTGCTATGGACAAGTTGGTACCATTGCCCGCATTACCGGTCTGTCCCCATCCGGCACGCAACTTCAAGTTACTGAACAGTTCTAAATCCTTAATGAACTTTTCCTCGGAAAGACGCCAAGCTACAGAAGCGGAAGGGAATGTACCATAACGATTGCCGGCACCAAAGTTCGAAGAACCGTCGCGGCGTACCGTTGCAGTCACAATATAGCGGTCGTTCAAAGTATAAGTCAGACGGCCGAAGTAAGAAAGGAATCTTGTCTTCAAATCCAGCCCACCATCCGTTTGCTTAGACGATGGGTCATTGGTCAATGAAATTTTGCGGATGTTGTCTGCCGGGAAATCGTTGGCACTGGAATTCAGCCAGGCACCGTTCGTATCGCTGGTAGAGAAACCGGCCATTGCACTTACGCGGTGATGCTCATTGGACCAGTCATAGTTCAAGAACGCTTCCAGACCGAGTGAAGTGGACTGGCTCTGGTTCAGCGAGAACGAGTCCTTACGGTCTTGAGTTCCAAAGGTTCTATCATTATAGGCTGTATAGCCATTATAACCTTTTGTATAATAATTATAACTGGCAATAGTCTTGAAAGTCAACCCTTTGTACAAATCGAGTTGTAGGAAAGCACTAGCAAGCATACGGTCCCATTTATTAATACTGTCGGCAGTCTTGGCAGCAGCAACCAGATTGTCAGCTCCCTTGTTCACGTCTCCATTGCCTTCTTTCTTGTAATGTCCCCAAGTACCGTCGGGCAACACAATAGGCATGGAATAGAAAACACCGTCCTCTACATAATCCATGGTTGGAATGGCTTGTGCATAGTTTCTCAGGTTGCCTCCTCCCATCTTTTCCGAATGTGCATAGTTCAAGTTCAAGCCTACATGCAGAAAGTCTTTCACTTTGTGAGTGATATTAGCGCGTGCCGTCAAGCGTTTAAAATTCGACTCAATCACGATACCCTGGTTGTTCAAATAACCCAGAGATAAGTTGGCTTGGGTATTTTCGCTGCCTCCCGAAGCAGAAAGGTTATAGTTCTGCTGTAATGCCGTGCGTGACATTTCATCCTGCCAGTCAATGCTGTTCAGTCTGCCTATGTAATCCTCGCCATATGCCAGATTGGTCATGGCAATACCGTCATTCTTGACGGCGGAACGTACAGCACTTGCAAACAAGCCCGCATCAGCCACATCAATCTTATTCGAATTGAACTGGAGGGCATAGTTGGCCGAAAAGTTCACCTTTGCCTTCCCCTTACCACCGTTCTTGGTAGTAATCATAATGACGCCATTGGCACCGCGAGTACCATAGATTGCCGTAGCCGAAGCATCCTTCAGAATTTCGATGGACTCTACATCATTAGGATTCAAGAAATCGATGGAAGTTCCTACCTGCACACCGTCCACTACATAGAGTGGGTCGGCAGAACCATTCACGGTTGCCACACCGCGGATACGGATGGAGAAACCTCCTTCCGGGTCACCGGAAGAACGGATGACAGATACACCTGCCGCAGCTCCCTGCAAACCTTGTCCCAAGTTCACCGGATTCCGCTTCATCATTTCCTCCGCATTCACGGAAGCCACAGAACCGGTGAGGTCGGATTTCTTCATCGTACCGTAGCCCACAACAACTACCTCATCCAAGGTTTCGGTATCCTCCTTTAAAGTAATTTTCAGAGCATTCATATTCCCGGTTACTTTGACCGTTCGCGCCAGATAACCGATGTAACTGGTCTTCAGCGTAGAACCTACGGGACACTGCAAGGAGAAGTTACCGTCCAAATCGGTAATCATACCGTTTGTCGTACCTTCCACAATGACATTGGCACCGATGATGGGCTCGCCTTTCTCATCCACCACTTGGCCCTTCACAGTAACTACACTCTGCTGTACGACAGTGACACCTGCAAACGGCTGTACGCTTGTTGCAAAGAGAGGTCCGGCACATGCCAGCGATACTGACATGATACCCAAATACTTCATCACATTTCTCATAAATACTAAATACTTAGGTTTAACAAATACCCCGGTCATAAGCACATCGGGAAAAAGATATGCGACACAATTTTGTGCCACTATAGAGGCACTGCCGTGCCATTGGGAAGGCACATCTGTGCCACCATAGTGGCACAGATTTCGGTAACTATATCCCTTTCTCTTCCATACCGACAGGGGTGAATTCAATATAGATTTTCAAAGATTAAGTTCAGAAACTCAGGGAAGTGCCTTCAATCTGGTTCAACAGTTGCGGTTTGGCCTTTCCACAATCCACTTTCACAACCTGAATACGGTTGTCGGCAGGTAGACAAACCAATCCTTCTGCCTGCTTCTTGTCAGCACTGTATACCTTCAGGCTCATTTTGCTCCAATCCATCTCAGCAGTGGACTGCGCCAACTTCAGATGAGGAAGTACCGAACCGTCACGTACCAGCATGATTATCGGCAGACTGCCTGCTTCAATCCGGTGCCATCCGCCTTCGTAGACTTTCTCTGTCTGGTAGTCTATCCATTTTCCTTCGGGAAGGTAAACTGTGCGGCCCGTCATACCGGATTCAAGCAAGGGGGCAACCAGAATCTGCGAACCGAAGAGATACTCGTCATCCACTTTCCATGCTCCCGGATCATCGGGGAATTCTACAAACAAGGCTCTTAGCATCGGTAAGCCCTTTTCTGTACATTCCTTAGCCTGAGCATACACATAAGGCATCAGACGGTACTTCATCTCCGCACTCTTGCGGAAGACATCCTGCACACGCTTGCTGTCGTACAACCACGGCTCTGTCGGAGGTGCCCCATGCGCGCGGGTATGGGAAGTAAGAAAACCGAACGGTATCCAGCGGCAATACAAGTCCTCCGGAGTGGATTTTACAAAGCCGCCCATATCATGGCTCCAGAAGGAGAAACCGGACAAGCCGAAGGACAAGCCTGCACGAAGCGTACCCAGCAGACCCGTGTTCGTAGTTGCAGCATCACCGCCCCAATGCAATGGATAACGCTGGGAACCAGCCCATGCGGCACGTGCCCACATTATATTCTCGTTGTGCAACTTCTTGGTTATCTCGGACACTGCCATATCATAACGCACCGGATAGAGGTTATGCTCATACCATCCGCTCTTGCCGGAAGCGTAAATACCATTCAGTGGAGCAGCCTCGCCAAAGTCTACTTTAATGGCACTGACACCGATATTCAGCAATCCCGCCAGTTTGTCCTGATACCACTTTACTGTTTCCGGATTGGAAAAATCAAGCACCACATCTTCGTAGGGAAGTTCACCATTTCCATTTTTCACATACATGTCTTTCTCTATCAGTTCAGAGAAATAACGGTTTTTAGGAGTGAAATAAGGCAACTGCCACAAACATACATGGAAACCTTGAGACCTCAAATCCTTCAACATCTGCTGTGGATTCTGGAAACGGTTCTCGGAGAATTTATAGTCACACTGCCAGTCCACATCAAACCAGCCGGTATCGAAATGGATAACATCGCACGGATACTTGTTCTTACGGATATTGGCCGCTACATCATAACCTTCCTTTTCACTGAAATAGGTAATACGGCTCATCCACGTACCGAAAGACCACAAGGGGGGCATGCCCGGCTTTCCTACCAAATCGGTGTACTCGTCCAGAATATCTTTCGGCTCGCCGAAGAAAACGAACAAATCCAGGTTCTCGTCACCCATGAACATTTTGTTCAGCCCAATATAGGTAGCACCAAAATCACAAGTCACGGGAGCGGATGTATGCATAAACATACCATATCCCCGGTTACTCATAAAGAAAGGAATCGGTTTGTACATCTGGTCCGTCTCAGGCCCTTGTGGGTCTGTAACGAACAAGTTCACCTTCTGTCCGGCCTTGTTCAGCCCAGTGGCAGACTCTCCGCAACCAAAAATCATTTCATCTGCAGTCAAGGTAAATACCGGATTGATGCGGCGAGCATTGTCGCTTCCCCGCTTCACAAAACAGAACGGCGTATATTTTACCTGCGTAGAGTCCGCGTCGCTCAAAGCGGCAGTCTGGCTCAAGATACGTCCGGCTTTATCCTTCAAGACGATTCTCCAAGGATTCTTGTTAATCTGAATGGTTCCATAGTCGCTGGAATAGATAATCTTGTCATTCGTCTCGGTAACTTTCCAGCTTCCATCCCTGCCCGGTTCCTTTGCCAACATGATGGAAGCGGCAGGTTTGGGTTCCACCGGGGTCGTTAGCATACGGATACGTACCGTACGCGGAGTTACAAAGTCAATCTTGAATTTGAGGTTAGGGTCATTTTCATAGGCAGTGAAGGGGAAATCGAGCATTCTCATTTTACGGGGCTGTGCACCGTTGGTATTGAAGGCTTGGCGGGGCATCAGATGCCCGCGTTTCCAATTCACCAGCCCTTCACCCGACTTGGCATCGAATGACTCCAGGTGATCTGCAAAAAACAAGGTATTACTCAAGTCACGGAAATCGGTACTCATGTCCAGAGGTTGGTTCATCAAATACGAAGTACCGTCATTGACATGTGGCTGTGCCAACAGATTGCCACCGGCAAACAACAGCATCGCCACTGCTAAAAGTTCTTTCTTCATACTATTAGGATTTAAATGATCTCGCCTGCAAATGTATTTTTCTTAAAGGAAACACAGATGCCTTAAAAATGTCTTTTAATATCCGGTTTTGTTTCATAGAACCCATATAGGGCCATTGGAAACAAAATGCATACTATTTTTCACCAAACGGAGGATATCATCCCACACGAATACGCAAATCTTTCCTTGCTCGTTCGAAGGATTATATTTAAGTTTGCAGTTACAATATTGTTAATCCTTCTAATAAAGAAAATACATGAAACAACTGCTCCTATTCCTTATATGCAACCTGGCCTTCCTCCTTACTGTTCAAGGTAACTCAGCGGAAATCCCGCCGGCTGTCATGTTCAAGCAGCTCTCTACAACAGAAGGACTCTCCAACAACAGTGTCCGAAGCATCTACAGAGACAATAGGGGATTCCTCTGGGTGGGGACAGAATCAGGACTCAACAAATACGACGGCTACTCCTTCCAGCAGTATTACCAGAACAACTCCGACCTGCCGGACGATGCCATCAGCGAAATTTTCGAAGGACCGGACGACAATGTATGGATAAGGACTTCCAGCGGCTACAGTATCTATAATTATAAGACCGGTAAATTCGACAATGACTATAAACCCATACTCGATGGGCTGCAAATCCCCAGTAAAAACATTCTGAGGATGGGAAAAACATCCAAGAATGAGTTTTGGGCCTACGACTATTCCAAACTTTACATACGAAGCATGGACAACAGCTCCATCAAAGCCTATCCACTGGCAGTTGAAAAGATTTCAAACCTCTATATAGGTGTCCAGTTCATTTATATAATGTACTCCAACGGTACCCTATACAGTATCAGCAAGCAGACTTCCGAAGTCAAGGAAATAGCCATTCCCACCATCTATAGACCTTTGCTGGAGAATCATGAGCCACACATTTACATAGACCAAAACGAAAGCCTATGGGTATACACCTTCCAAAACAGCCTACTTTTGCACAAGAACAGTTTTACACAGCAATGGGAGGACATCAGCCTGAACAATAACACTCACATACAGTACAATCGCGTGCAACGCATCCTCGACCTGGGAGACGGCAACGTATGGATACTTACCAGCCATATGGGGCTGTTCGTTTACAACACCCTGACCAAATCGCTTACCAACTTGGTGCACAATCCATTGAAACCGCACACCATTGCCAGCAACAATCTGAATACCATTTACCGGGACAAAGACGGAACCATATACATAGGGAATTTCAAACACGGTATTTCCTATTATAGCCCCATGTCCCAAATCATACTATGCAACAAATCCCTGGAATATGATGATATCCTGACCTTCTGCGAAGACACCAGCCAGGAATACATTTACTACGGAACAGACGGTACGGGACTAATCCGACGTTCACTAGTGACCGATTCATACGAAAAGATAGCAACTCCCGCCAATATTGTAGTCGACTTATCCATCGACTCCAAAAACCGCCTATGGATAGGCACCTTCCAGAAAGGACTGCTATGCTACTCGAAAGGGCAAATCAAACAATACACAGTAAGTAACAGCCAGCTTCTCGAGAACAATGTGTATACAGTAAAGGTAGACAAACACGGATACATCTGGATAGGTACCATGAAAGGATACATACAGAGGTTAAATCCGGAAACCGGGCAGTTTGACACCATCTTGTACCGTCCGGGAGAATTCTTTGTCCGAGATATGTACTATGATAAAGACAGTACCCTTTACGTAGCGACCAAAGGAGGACTCATTATCATCGATACGGAAACCCAAGCCTATAATATCTACGCCGAAGCCGGCCGCTTCAAGGAGAACAATATGCTCACTGTCTATAAGGACAGCCGGGACCTTCTTTGGATAGGACATCCACACGGACTGAGTATATGGAACCAGAAGAACGACTCCATCTACTTCCTTGACCAGAAAAACGGACTTGCCGCCAACCTCGTCAGAGCCGTCACGGAAGACAACAACAACCAGATGTGGATTGGTACCGGCAACGGCATCTCACGAATCAAAATAACAAACGGTACATACGCCATCGTGAACTACTCCGTAAGCGACGGACTGATATGCAACGATACCAATGTCCACGCCATCCTCAAGCTACAGAACGGCAATATACTGATAGGCACGCCACAAGGTTACCAGACTATCATTCCACAAGACATCCTGACCACAAGTTATGATGCCAATATTTACCTTACCGGTATTGAGCTCAAATCCGGAATGACCCATCCGGACATCCTGAACGGCAGCTCACTTGAATGTGCACAACATCTTTCCTTCACTGAAAAGGAAAATTCATTCACTCTGTCCTTCTCTGCCCTCGACCTGGTGGAAACGGATAAGATAAAATATGCCTATAAGATTCATTCCAACTGGATTTATGCTGAAAACAACAAAGTAAACCTATTCATGCTGACTGCCGGAAACTATACTTTATCCGTCAAGGCATGCAACTCACAAGGCATATGGAGCCCCAACGTCAAGGAACTGAAAATAAAGATACTCCCTCCTTGGTGGCGCACTTGGTGGGCTTATACCATATATAGCGGTATCGTTTTGTGCATCCTTCTGTCCATTATCCGCAATCTGCGCTTACGCCAAAAGCAGAAACAAATCATGCAGGCCATCGAGGTGGAAAATGAAAGGCAGCAGAAAATCAACAATATGAAACTGCAGTTCTTTGCCAACATAAGTCACGAACTGCGGACCCCCTTGTCACTTATCATCAATCCGCTTGAAGAGTTTTTCGTAGACCATCCCGAATATCGTAAAGGCATTCTGGATATGGTCAAACAAAATGCCGACTATCTGCTGGAACTGATTAACCAACTGCTGGATTTCAGAAAGCTGGATGCCAAGGCTGAAACCCTGAAATGCAAACATGACAACATCCTTATCATTCTGAGTGAAATATTCCACTCTTTCGATCCGATAGCACAGAAACGGAACATCAGCTATAGCCTTACCGCTCCACAACATTCTGTATTCATGGATTTCGACTATGACAAGATACGCAAGATATGCACAAATATCCTGTCAAATGCATTCAAGTTCACTCCCAATAAAGGAAGCATCTCACTGGATATTGCCGTAAGAGGCACAAATCTGGAACTGACCTTTACCGACACCGGTTGCGGCATAGAGGATGAAGCCAAGGAGAAAATATTCCAAAGATTCTATCAGTCGGGCAAAAACCAGTCGAACAACGGAGGCAGCGGCATTGGACTGCACATTGTTTCCGAATACGTAAAGATGCATCAGGGTACTGTCTGTGTCAGGGATAACCAGCCTTGTGGTTCTGTATTCCTGATTGCCCTACCCCTACACCAGAACAGTAATGAAACCAAAAACGGAGAACCGGTCGAAGGACCGGAAATAAAAGAAGAATCCCATCCATTCACCATACTACTCGTAGATGACAACTACGACTTCTTGAAATTTCTCTCTGAAAGTCTTGCCAGGCAGTATCATGTATTAAAAGCCACAAACGGAAAACATGCACTGAATGTACTGGAAAAGGAAGATATTGATTTAGTGGTCAGTGACATCATGATGCCCGAGATGGATGGTCTGGAACTATGTTCAACCATCAAGAATGACATACGCTACTCCCATATCCCCATTATCCTCCTGACAGCTAAGGCAAGTGAAGAACACCAATTGGAAGGGCTTAGCGTTGGCGCAGACGACTATATCACCAAGCCTTTCAATATGGAAGTCCTCAAGCTGCGCATCAACAAGATTATCGAGATGAACGTCAAACGTCAGGAAATATTCAATCAGGACATTAAAATCGAGCCAAGCCGTATCACCATCACTCCCCTTGACCAGCAGCTGGTGGAAAAAGCCATCCAGATTGTAGAGGACAATATCAGCGAAACCGAGTTTTCCGTCGAGGAGCTTGCCAGCAGCCTGAATATATCACGCAGCTATTTCTACAAGAAAATGATTAAGATAACGGGAAAGAAACCCATCGAATTCATCAGGACCATCCGTATGAAACGTGCACAACAACTCTTGACAGAAAGCCAGATGCAAGTTTCGGAAATTGCATATACCTTGGGGTATAACTCCCCCAAGATATTCTCCAAACATTTTAAAGAAGAGTTCAACATCAGCCCATCCGAATTTATAAGGCAGCAGGCTGAATAGAAACATTATTTTGACATCAAAGCATCCAACGAAGACACCAACGCCACCAAAGCAGCACTCCAATTAATGGCTATTTCATTGGAAGCATACGAACCTTCCACATCTGCATAAGACTCATCCGGCAGATTGGAAGGATAGGGTACACCGTCTTGTTGGCCAGGATTGGGACCGCCAACAAGGAAACCGGGAAGAGGTGCCTCTATATCATCCGATGCAGAAAGACGATGGTGCGGATACAGAGGACTTTTCATCCCGAAACCGGTGACATAACAATATCCCGTGGCATTCTTTCCTAAAATGTAGTCCATATTGCGGTAGGCGTTCGTCAGGTACGACTTCTCACCCGTAAGCAAATAGGCGCAAACCAGTGAAGTGGCTTGGTTAGCACACCCTTCGGCAAGGCATCCCCAAAAGAAATCTTTGGCATCGTTGCCGTAAGGAGCGTGGAAAGGAGAGCGGTCAGCACCCCGCACAGCCTCGGCAGCATAGTCCAGTAGCAGGTCTTTCATGGCATTTGCCAACTCCACGTCTTCACCCTGATATTCCCTGCCCGGTTGCAGCCAGGCAAACACGCCCAACGCAGTGGTATTGCCCCAAGAAGGAGTCTTATATGCAGTGGGCAGATGCTTCTTCACTTGTTCCCGGTAAACGGGCTTTCCCGTAGCAAGATAGAGCTCGGAAGCCGCCCAGAAGAATTCGTCATCGGCACTACGATCACCGTAAGCTCCCGTAACCACGGCAGGTTGATATTGCTTGTTGAGGAGGTCCTGATGATAGAGCGCTTGCGGATGCGCTTCTGCCCAGGCGTAAGCACGTTCGGCAGCCTGCAAAGCCACTTCCGAAAAGCCAGGATAATCCTCTTCGTAAGGAGCAAACAACACGGAAGCTTGCGCTAAAGCCGCAGCATAGTCCAATGCCGCCGTTACTGATTTCTGAACTACATAACGGGGCTGCTTACACTCCGTAGGCTTGATAAATCCCTCGAACGAAGGGGTAGTCAGCTTGTGGTAGACTCCTCCGTCGGCAGGGTCTTGCATGGTCAGCATCCATTTCAGGTTATAGTACATCTCGTCCAGCAAATCGGGCGTGTGGTTTCCGCTTTCCGGGATGTTCACCCGTTGACGGATAAAATAGTCAGGAAAGCGGGCATAAATCGCCTGCATCAATCCGATGGAATAAGCGGAGTTCACAATGTACTTGTTATAATCTCCGGCATCATACCATCCTCCCGGAGAAGAAATCACCGCTCCCGCCTTACGTTCCGGCCCGGCAGCATTGGGATGTACCAGCACCTTGTCATCTGGATGGCCTGCCGGACGGCTCCACCGACCCGCATAAGTCGCTTCGATGGGCATACCCGTACGTTGGTAATAGAAAGATTTCAAAGCGGCATCGGCCAAAGGGGACAGCACCTTTTCCTTTACTTCGAATGCCACTGAATCGCCGTTAACCAACAGAAGATATCTTCCCGGTACCGTGATGTCACTGAAATCCAATATTGTCCTGCTCCTATCCGACCAAGCGGATGAAGCGGTATATCCGGGTTTGCCGGAAAGTAGCCGATTGCCCGTGGCTGCATCTACTATGGTAAATTCACGTACCTCACCGGCATTCACCACAGCTACTTTTTCCTGCTGGGGATAATACCCTAACTGATTCAAACGTACAGTTTCTGAAGGATGCCCTAAAGTGGCCATTCCTCCCAGAACTGTAAACAGACATGTAGTTATATTCATATCACTATTCTTT
>ENA-OYXD01001126-OYXD01001126.1-human-gut-metagenome-genome-assembly--contig:-NODE-1126-length-12949-cov-5.682100_pt1 | contig 12949 bp, 12 predicted proteins | sample MGYA00244818_ERZ653412 | MGnify/ENA primary metagenome ERZ653412 (study PRJEB26926, sample SAMN06165146) | human gut metagenome | biome: ENVO:00009003; feature: ENVO:2100002; material: ENVO:00002003...
CGATCGTCGGCAGCGTCAGATGTGTATAAGAGACAGATTTATAATTCTATTGAGGGTCTATGAATTTAAAACCATGTAAATATTGAAAATTATGCAAAAGGATTTTATTACAGTAACACCTGATAGTGGTAATGGGGATGGAACAATAACAGTTTCTGTTTCAGAAAATACAGGAGAAGCTCGTTCATCCTCTATTACAATCAGTGGAAGTGGAATGACGAAAGTAGTTGATGTGTCACAAGAAAAGGGTATAATTGTTGAAGAATACTTTTTAGACGTAGAGAATTCTTATGAAAATCAATTTTATGTTACTTTTACGTCTTCAGAATCAAATAGTAAAACTGTTAAGGTTATTTCTTATAAAAAAGTTACAATCAATGCGGTTGAAAAGACTGAGGACGTTTCTTGGACTTTTAGGGGAGAAGCCCAATTTAGCAATTTACCATCTTTTAATTCTGTAATTAGAACGGAGATTTCAGGAAATATAATTACTTTTTATCTCTTAAATAGACCCACAAAAGGAAGTGCTGCTTGGGGATATAATCTTTATATTACCCAACAAGGGTCAAATAAAGAAATGATAGGAGTAGCCTATATATCACCGTCTGCATAACGACTATTTTGAAATGAAAGTTGCTTTGAATTTATAAAGATGCTATATTTGCAACAGCCTTTCGAGGCAATGACATTGTTGGTAAATTACAAGGAAAGTGCCTTGATACTCGAAGAATCGCCAATTCAACAAAAGTACAACCGAGGCACAGAGGGCAACCTATATCAAGTGGGCTGCTCATCTGTGTGTTTGTACAAGCGTTTGGCGATGCTTTCGAGTTTACACAGGTGGCAGTCCACTTTCTTTATTATATAACGTTCTTATAGACTGTCGGGAACTCGAAAAATTCGCCATTATGAAAAAGTTCTTTGTTCTACTAATCATCGTAGCTATCATGGCTTTCGGATTACAATCATGTTCCAAGCCTGTACCCAAATCCATGTCTGAAATTGTCCTTGAGGCTGTAAGCGTCTATAAATCGGGTGGTGATTATTTAGGCTACATTGAAAGCCTTGGGGAAAAATATGAATGCGAAGATTATTACAAGGACTCTCTAAAGTCAGAGGTGTCGCCTTATGCAAAAGTTAGCAGCAAGATGTTTACCTCAGAGGATGAAAAAGTGCGAGTTCTGTTAGCTGGTAATGAAGATTCCAATTGGCGAGAATTAGGCTTCATTATTTATCCCCTTACTGAAACATCTGAAAGTTATTCTGTGGACAAATGCTACAAGGAAATCAAGGAAAAGGCTAAGGAACACAATGTCTTCTATTATTCTCTGTATCTTTATAGATACGAAGTGCCTAATTCTGTTGGAAAAATCAAGGTTGAAGATGTGGAAACTCCTTTTTTCAAAGGACTTAGATTTTATAACAAAAAACAATAGTCCAATTTATTGTTTTATTATTTTGTTAAATCTATTCAAATCATCCGGACTAAGTTCCGGCTTTTTTATTAGTCCGTTTTTAGGGTCTATAAGCAATGGCAATGCCTCTGCGAGTAACTTCTTAAAGCCTCGTTTAGTTTTCGCTTTAGACGATTTATAGAGGTGATTTATGACGGTAAACTTGTAACCTTTACCAAGCCAGTCCCAAGTGAATACATACTGTTGGGGAATATCATCAACAGACAGGTCGTTGAAATAAGTGTCAATGATAAGTTGTACACCCTCTGTCCTTATGGCTACTGCTTCATCGAACATTTCAATATAGGGAACAATGATTGCTCCAAGTTTAAATTCTGTTGGTTCTTTTCTTCTTTTCATTTTAAGCCGCTGATTTTCTGATTTGCTTGTATGTATAACGTGTGTCAGCGCAGCAGAGGAAGCAGTTAAATCGGTCTGAATTGCTGATGTCCCTCAAATTATACCTATACACGAACTCATCAACATATTTCTGCAAATACTTTTTGAGCAGAGTTCTGTATGTGCCTTTGACCATACGCTTGAAATGCGTCCAAGCTCCCTCTATTCTATTGGTTGTTATATGTTCATAGCTGTATAATTTCTTACTATGGTCAACGTAGAAACGGGTATAAGTAAAGCCTATTTGATTGTAGGCATCATTCTCATCTGTATATATGATTGCATCGGGGTGTATGTATTCTTTAATGAATGCAGACAGGGTATCGGATTTTGTATCAGGAGTAACTCTGGCATTCATCAAATTTTCACGTTGTATCATCCCAACGACTGGTGCTTTATCTTTGTGGGAGCGTCCTTGTGAATGAGGCACTTTCTTATCCCAATGACGATTTCCGTTTCTTCCGCCAACAAGGGTTTCGTCTATTTCAACAGCTTCTTCTAAGAAGTTCTCATTAGCAAGTCGCATTGCATGACGTATTTTATGCAACATATACCATGCTGTCTTTTGCGTTACTTCTATATCATTTGCGAGTTGGTAGGAAGAAAGACCTATTTTGTGATTGGTAACAAGCCAAATGGCAATAAACCATTTACGCAAACTTATCTTTGTCTTTTCAAACATCGTACCTGTGCGAACGGTAAAGTTCTTGCCTGTATTCTTACAGCGATATTTGCCGCTTTTCAGTTTATAAACTTTAGAGGTCTTGTCAAATGGTGAAACAGGTTTTCCATGCCAATTAATGGCTTCAAGATGTTTAATACAGGCTTCTTCCGTAGGAAAGAGTTCATAAAGAGCCATGATTGATTTAGCATTAAGTTTGAATGGGTCTTTCATAAGGCTGTCCTCCAAATTTTAATGATGTTACAATTTACAAAAATTGATTGATTCAACAATGAGTTCACGGAGAAAATCTTGATAGAAATCTGATAACCTCCTGTGCATATAACGATAAAGTGAAAAGTGGAGCAAGTAGGATTTGAGTTAAATAATGTGAATATGATATATAGAAGTCACGTTATATACTTGTCATGCTAATACAATCGAAATCTTTCTGCACAACATTTCAATTACATGACAGCCTACAAAAGCCGATACAAGTATGTTTTCGGCTTTTGTTTTGACGATGACGGAAAGAGTAAACGTTAAATAAACAGAAAAGACTGGTTCGAGAATTTCCCGACTCCAGCCTTTCTATGATTTTCCAGTGTAGATATGTATATCAATACCAAATATAAAGTGCTGATAAACTATTTTGAGAAACCGAATGGTGCCGACTTCCAGGTTTGGCAACGCCAGAAGCAACTGTCCGGATGGATCTCTACTAAGAAGGACAAAGAAGTGTCTAAAGACAGAGTACATGTAGGAGACATCAATTTGACGGAACAAACCAATTCAGTCACTTTCCATGTGAGAAATAATAACGGTGGGGACCAGTTTGAACTGGGACTGATTATCCTGGAAAGAATAAAGGAATAGATGTGGGAATGTGTACTTGTATATGGAATTGATAAGAATGAGAACTAAACAAATTTTACTGTTCGGGCTTGTTACCTGTAGTTTGACGGGCAATATGGCTTGTAAGGATGCTGATAGTGAAAAAACGCTGTGTATTGATAATGTACGTATGATATCCCGTGTCACGGGTGATCCTTTGCCGGGAGATACATTGCTGAATCCCAATAATACCGGACCTGACTTTGATGTATATGGAACGGATTTGGGGTTAATGTGGCATATGGATGGAAACCGTGTGGGCATGTTTTTCGGAGATACCAGTGGAGAAGGTTTTGTCGTGAATAAAAATGGTGGCAATGGTTCCAACTGGCGTTCCAACGTACTGGCTTTTTCATCGGATACAGAGCTTACAGACGGTCTTAAAATAGATTCAATGCTGCTTGATGCCGATGGTAAGGCGCTTGAGGTATGTGCGGGCGGTAAGACGAATCCGGAGGTATACCAGACTTCCATCCCTACGAGTGCTATTCGGGCCGGTAAAACGGATTGTGTCCATATTATGAACATCTATGATTGGGGAGCGCCTCATGGACGCTGGCTTACCAATTTTTCTTCTGTCTATACTTCCAATGATGACGGTCGGACATGGGAGCGGCGTGAAGAGGTGACTTTTTCTCCCGACAGTCATTTCTCGCAAGTGGCTTATGCCAAATGTGACGGATGGATTTATATGCTCGGCACACAGGCCGGACGTGGTGATGCTGCGTATCTGGCGCGTTTCCTTGAGAAAGATCTTCTGGATATGAAGGCCTATGAATACTGGAACGGTGAAAGTAAAGAGTGGATACGTGGAAATGAGGCTGCCGCTACTCCGGTATTGAGAGGTCCCGTAGGAGAAGCGTCGCTGATATGGCACAAGAAGTTTAAGCGTTGGATTCTGACTTATAATTATGATCCGAATCATGACGAGAATCCTTTGACCAAAAGGCATGCCATTCTTTATTGTACATCGAAGGATCTCGTCCAGTGGAGCGAGCCGAAAGTATTGGCGGAAGCGGACAGATATCCAGCTTTGTATTGCGCTTACATACATCCGTTGAAAGACAATGATGACCAGCTTTGGTTCATCATGTCCATGTGGGGGCCATACAATGCTTTCCTGATGTGTGCCGATATGAAGCTGGAATAATAATCACTTGACTTGAATTGGATATGAAGCTTAGGAATTTATTTTTATTAATAGCTCTCTCGTTACCGGTTTGCTTGTCTGCACAGACAAGCAAACAAATCTATCTGCAACGAGCCGATTCTTTGCTTCAGCAGATACTTACTCTCTATAAAGTGGAGAAGTATGGCCTGCTGACGGAAACTTATCCAAGAAAGCCGGAGCAGAGAATTACATATACGGCCAATACCGGCGCTGTTGTTAACCAGCAGGAGGTCTCTTTCTTGTGGCCTTATTCAGCCTTGGTATCCGGTTGTGTTTCTTTGTATAAGGTTTCCGGGCAAAAGAAGTACAGAAAACTGATGGACCGGCAGATAAAGCCGGGACTGGACCTTTATTGGGACTCTACCCGGATTCCCCATTGTTACCAGTCGTATCCGGCTTTTGCAGGTCATAATGATCGTTATTACGATGACAATGACTGGGTGGCCATTGATTTCTGTGATTACTATGAACGGACTGGTGACAAGGAGTATCTGGAAAAAGCCATCCAGCTGCATGACTATATTTATTCCGGATGGTCCGAAGAGTTGGGGGGAGGAATCTATTGGTGCGAACAGAAGAAAGAATCAAAAAACACTTGTTCGAATGCTCCGGCTACTGTTCTTTGTATGAAGCTGTTTAAGTTGACTAAGGATGCAAAATACCTTGAGCAAGCTAAGAAGACCTATCAATGGACCCGTGACAATCTTTGTGACCCTTCTGACTTTGTATATTGGGACAACAAGAATTTGCAGGGAAAAGTGGATCCGGCCAAATATACTTATAACAGCGGGCAGATGATTCAGGCCGGTGTACTTCTCTATCAGGTAACTGGAGAGAAGCATTACTTGAAGGAAGCGCAGCAGACAGCCGAGGGTGCCTGCCGTTTCTTTCTGAAGGTACAGCCTATCGCAACAGGAGAGATGAAATTCTTCCCGGGAACTCCTTGGTTTAATGTAATCTTGTTCAGAGGTTTGAAGGCGCTATATCTGGTGGATAGGAATGAGGCGTACATAAAGACCATGATTGAGAATGCGGATTATGCCTGGAACTATACGCGTGATGAGAATGGCTTGTTTAGTAATGATTGGTCGGGAAACAGAAAAGAGCAGTTCAAGAGTCTACTGGAGAATGCCTGTATGATTGAGCTTTTCGCCGAGATCAGCGAATTGCAATGAATAAAACCTTTAAACACAATAAACAATAAATAAACAGAAAATGAAAAGACAGATTGCAGTATTGGTATCCGCCTTGCTAATGGGTGGCGGTACCTATGCTCAGAATGGTGCTCAGGCGCAAAGACCGAAAGCCTACATGGTGTCTGATGCACATTTGGACACACAGTGGAACTGGGATATCTAGACCACAATAAAGGATTATGTATGGAACACGATCAGTCAGAATTTGTTTCTGCTGAAGCAGTATCCGGAATACATCTTTAATTTTGAAGGTGCGGTCAAGTATGCCTGGATGAAGGAATATTATCCGGCGCAATACGAAGAGATGAAGAAATTCATAGAGAGCGGTCGTTGGCATATTAGTGGAGCCAGCTGGGATGCCACTGATACGCTGGTTCCTTCCATAGAGTCTGCGCTTCGTAACATCATGCTCGGCCAGGATTATTACCGGAAGGAATTCGGTGTGGAGAGCACGGACATTTTCTTGCCAGACTGTTTCGGTTTTGGCTGGACACTTCCTGCCATTGCGTCCCATTGCGGACTGATCGGCTTCTCCTCCCAGAAGTTGCAGTGGCGCAACAAACCGTTCTACGGTAACGACAAATATCCTTTCACTGTCGGCTTATGGCAAGGTATAGACGGCTCTACCATCATGATGACCCATGGATATGATTATAACCAACGTTTTGAGGACGGGGACCTGTCGGAAAACAAGGACTTGTTGGAATTGACCGGCCACTCTCCGCTTCACATGGTCTACCGCTATTACGGTACGGGAGACATAGGCGGTTCACCTACATTGGAGTCTGTACGTGCCGTAGAGAAAGGCTTGCAAGGCAATGGTCCGTTGCAGATTGTCAGTGCCACGAGTGACCGGATATATAAAGACTTCCAGCCTTACGCAAGCCATCCGGAACTGCCCAAGTTCAACGGTGAACTGTTGATGGATGTTCACGGTACCGGATGTTATACTTCCCAGGCTGCCATGAAGCTGTACAACCGTCAGAATGAGCTTTTGGGGGATGCAGCGGAACGCTCTTCCGTTGTAGCCGAATGGCTGAACCAGGCTTCCTATCCCGGAGCTGCATTGACTGAGAACTGGCAGCGTTTCATTTTCCATCAGTTCCATGATGACCTTACGGGAACAAGTATACCGCGGGCTTATGAATTCTCATGGAATGACGAGTTGATTTCCCTCAAGCAGTTCTCCGGTATTCTTACTTCCTCCATTGACGCTGTGGCAAGAAAGATGGATACCAGGGTGAAAGGGATACCGGTGGTGCTTTACAATGCGCTTGGATTCCAGGTTACCGATATGGCAGAGGTAGAGCTTGCCTTGCCAAAGGAACCGAAAGGGGTTGCCGTATATGATATGAATGGTCGGAAAGTGGCCTCCCAACTGCTGTCCTATGCCGACGGTAAAGCCAGACTCTTGATGGAAGCCGTTGTACCTGCTACCGGTTATGCGGTATATGATGTCCGCACATCCAGTCCGTCGGCTGATGCCCGGGTATTTGTGAATGCCAATGCATTGGAGAATTCTGTTTACAAGATAACGTTGGATAAGAAGGGAGACATCATTTCACTGTTTGACAAGAAGAATGGCAAGGAGCTGGTGAAACCCGGTAAATCCATTCGTTTGGCGCTTTTCACGCAGAACAAGTCCTACATATGGCCTGCTTGGGAAATCTTGAAGGAGACCATAGACCGGGAACCGGTTTCCATCACAGAGGATGTGAAGATGACATTGGTGGAGGATGGTGAGCTGTGCAAGTCACTCTGCATCGAGAAACGTTATGGAGAGTCACTCTTCAAGCAATACATCCGCTTGTATGAAGGCAACCGTGCCGACCGCATAGACTTCTACAATGAGGTGGACTGGCAGTTGTCCAATGCCTTATTGAAGGCCGAATTCCCTTTGAACATAGCAAATACGGAAGCTACTTACGATTTGGGACTTGGAAGCGTGAAGCGGGGCAACAATACGGAGACTGCCTACGAAGTCTATGCACAGTATTGGGCCGATTTGACTGACCGTAGTGGAAACTATGGTGTGTCTGTCCTGAATGACAGCAAATACGGTTGGGACAAACCGGACGACAACACCCTCCGCCTGACTCTGCTGCATACCCCCGAAACAGACAAGGATTATGCTTACCAGAATCGCCAGGACTTCGGTCATCATTGCTTTACATACAGTCTGGTGGGTCATGCCGGCGGACTTGACAAGGCTGCCACCATAGAGAAAGCGGAGATGTTGAACCAGAGGTTGAAAGCTTTCCGTACCGACAAACACAAGGGTACGTTGGGTAAGGAGTTCTCTTTCGTCTCTTCCAATAACCGTAATGTCATTATCAAGGCATTGAAGAAAGCCGAAAACTCGGATGAGTATGTAGTGCGTGTCTATGAGATGGGCGGTGAGAAGGTGCAGGATGCGGTACTTTCTTTTGCAGGCGAAATTGCCAGTGCCTGCGAAGCGGATGGCACTGAAAAGAGTATCGGTTCGGCCGAATTCAGTGGAAACGGGCTGTCTGTAAGTATAAAGCCTTATTCTGTAAAGACATTCAAGGTACGTTTGAAGTCATCGGGTGAAGACGCCTATCAATTGCAGTATGCCTCTTTGCCGCTGTCCTATAACTATAAATGTTCATCATTCAACGAGTTTCGCGGCGAAGCTGATTTTGAGTCGGGCTATTCGTTTGCGGCAGAACTGTTGCCCGAATCCCTGGCTGTAAACGGGATTCCTTTCCAGCTCGGCGAGAAAGATGCCGCCAACGGAATGACGTGCAATGGTGATACTATTGTTCTACCGGAAGGTAAAAAGTATAATAAACTGTATTTTCTGGCTGCCGCTACGGACGGGGACTATGCCGCCACTTTCCGGTGCGGAGGGAACAAGAGTGAGGTCATTGTACCTTCCTATACCGGATTTGTCGGACAGTGGGGACATTCGGGACATACCAAAGGTTATCTGAAGGATGCCGAAGTGGCTTATGTGGGAACTCACCGCCACTCTCCTACAGCCGATGAGGCCTATGAGTTTACCTATATGTTCAAGTTCGGTGTTGATATTCCGACAGGTGCTGCCAGCCTTATACTTCCGAAGAATGAAAAGGTTGTTCTTTTTGCTGCCACATTGGTGGAGGAAACTCTGAAACCCGTCCAGGTTGCCACTAGCTTGTTCCATACAGCCATCCGTGACAATGAGATGGAGTTGAACAGTGTGGAGGTGGAAAAAGAAAATCTGTTGAAGGGCGCGAAGATTATCGCCTATTCCGGCTATTTTAATGATAATGAGAAGCCCGAACGCATCGTTGACGGGGATGTCGATACCAAATGGTGTGAAGTGGGAAGTGCGTTGAACTATGTGGATTTTGATTTGGGTGAGGCGAAAACTGTGAGCGGTTGGAAACTGGTGAATGCAGGCCGTGAGGACAAAGGGTACATTACTTCCGCTTGCTTCCTGCAAGGCAGAAACAGCCAGACTGAAGAATGGAAGACACTTGACAATATAGATGGAAACCGGCAGAATGTCGTATCACGTATGATTGACACTCCGGCGCAGGTACGCTATGTACGCTTGATGATAACCCGTCCTATGCAGCATGCAGGAGGAAAGGTGTTACGCATCAATGAGATGGAGATTTACTAAAATAATCGGTTATGATGAAAAAACTAGTTTTTGTAATTCAGTTGATATTTCTCTATAGCGGTTTGGCTATGGCCGACCCGGTTATCTCTCTTAAGACATTGTTGCATGAGATGACAGACCGTTCCGTGCTGGCGCGTTGGCCCGAAAATGCCTATACGTGTAAGCAGTTCAGCAGCTACGACCGTAGTTCGCATAACATGACGGATAAGCGTGCCTGGTTTGGTAATTTCGACCAAGGACAGTTTATCCGCCAGGAAGAGAACGGAGGGAGGACGGAATATGTGATGATGGATGCCGAAGGCCCCGGTGCCATAGTTCGTTTCTGGATGACTTTCTCCGGCATAAATCGGGGACAAGGGACTCTGCGTATCTACATAGACAATGAGGAAAAACCGGTAATTGAAGGCAATGTACGTGATATATTGAGCGGACAAGTCCTTTGTGGAGAACCTCTTTCAACTTCAGTACCCGATGAGGCTCCGATGGAAGAAAGAGGGCATAATTTATATTTGCCAATACCTTATGCCAAGCGGTGCAAGGTGACTATCGAATCGCCGGACTTGAAGATTACTCCGGAGGGGAAAATTGAGAGTAAGACCATTGTATACTATGCTATCAATTACCGCACTTATACTTCTCCGGTCAAGGTGATTTCTTTCTCGGCCAAAGAGTTGAAGAAGAATGCCCGGCTGATAGCTGCTGTCAATAAGAAGCTGTCGGAAGGAACACCTGGTATTGATACTCCGCTTGCGGGAAGAGAAAGTACGCTCAATCTGGCGGCTTCTCTGGCTCCGGGTGAAAGCCGTAGTTTTACGATTGACGGCTCTCGTGCCATTCGTCGTCTTTCGATGCGGATTGATGCGGATGACCGTCGCCAAGCACTTCGCTCTACGGTCTTGTCCCTTGCCTTTGATGGGGAACAGACTGTCTGGGCTCCGGTCGGTGAGTTTTTTGGGGTAGGCTATTATCCCGTTGCAACTGGTACGTGGTATACGCGGGCCGTGCAGGATGACGTGATGAGTGCATGGTGGGTGATGCCTTTCGAGCGGAACTGTACGATTACCTTGACCAATTATGGGGAACAGCCGGTGGAAATATCCAAGGCGGCTGCAGTTAGTGGAAAGTGGCAGTGGGATGAACGTTCCATGCACTTTGGTACCACATGGCAGCAGTTTACGCATATCCATGCCCGGGGCGATGAGTTTGCCCAGGACCTTACGTTTGCCGATCTTAAGGGTAGGGGCGTGTATGTGGGAGATGCGGTTACTGTCTATAACCCCAACTTGGGTTGGTGGGGAGAAGGTGATGAAAAGGTGTATGTGGACGGTGAAACCTTTCCGTCACACTTTGGAACGGGTACAGAAGATTATTATGGCTATGCCTGGGGGCGCTATGAACCGTGGATAAACCATCCTTTTGTTGCCCAACCCATAGGAGATGGTTGTTATGCTCACATAGGTTTGGCGCAGAATACCCGTGTCCGCAGTTTGGATGCGATTCCGTTTACTCGGAGCCTGCGCTTTGACATAGAGTTATTCGACTGGTCGAATATACACCTTAATTATGCTCCGATAACCTTCTGGTATATGCTTCCCGGAGGCGAAATACAGCCGAAACCCTTTGTGAGCGATGTACGCGAACGGGTTGCCAACCAACCGTCGGATATTTTCGGTTCAGGGATGAGTCTGGTTGTGGAAGGCGAAGCCATGCAGCCTCGTCCGGGGCATACAGGCTCCGTTGAATTGCAGACCAACTTCCATCCCTTGTGGAGTGAGGGTATGCAACTCTATTGGAAAGATTTCAAACCGGGAGATAAGCTTTCACTGGCTTTTGACAGTGAAGTGGAAGGAATTTATTATGCGAAAATACAGTTTACGGTAGCACCTGATTATGGTACGTTTGCCCTCCGTGTAAATGATAAGGTGATTACTCCGGAAATCAATCTGACCAATGAAGAAGTGTCTTTGCTTCTGGTGAATCTTGGGCAGGTCAATTTGAAAAAAGGAGAGAATGAGTTGCAGATTGAGTCGGCTGCACTGGCTTCGGGACATGATACCGGTTTCTTTGGGATTGATAAGTTGACTCTTCGCAAATAATTCTGTAGACGTCTCTATCGCAGGGATTGTACTTGTATGGATAGCTTTGGATAAATAAAAGTCCAAGGCTATCTTTTTTGTATCAGTTCTTTTTCTATGATAAAATGCTATCTTTGTCCTCAAAATAATAGGTAAGATGAAACTTCGTTCACTCTATATCCTTTCTATTGTAGGGCTGCTACTGGTAATTGTGGTGCAGATTGGTGGTATGATGTATGCTTACGACAATACCAAGAAAGAGGCGGAACGCGCACTGAACGAATGTTTTCGTCTGGCTTTTATCGAAACGGTGGACAACGAGATTAATAATTTACCGTTTCCTGACATGACTATCCCTTTTTACTCGTATCTATCCAAAGACAGTATCAGGTCTTTCGAAGATGAGATGTTTTTAAACTATCAGCAGGCAGCTTCCTTTCTCGAAGATGTATATCATGTCGCCATTCCATTAGATGTGATGGCGAGGTTGGTAGAGAAGAAACTGAAATGGAAAAATATAGACCGGACTGTAAATATCCGTCCTGCGACGGACAGAAGCAAGCGTTCGGTATATGTACGGTTCAAGTCTGTTCTTTCGGAAAAAGCCTGGTTGAATGAGAAGAAAGGAGAGGCCATTGAAGCTGTCATGTTTTCTCCTTTTATACCGCTTGTCAAGGATATAGTCTTTTTGTTCCTTCCTACGCTTCTCTTGGTTGTTTTTCTGGTGTACAGTTGGGCCAGGCAAATGGATTCCATACTTAAACAAGGTAATGATATTGAGAAGCAGCGGTCTGCTTTTTATGTGCTGGCAGAGAAGATGAGGTTGCCGATAGGTGAGGTACGTAGTCAGATATCGGAGAGCCGGTGGGCAGACCAGCGTACCGGGTATCGGACGTTTCAACAATGCTTCCCTGGGATATCAGCATGCCTTTAACCAAAGGCTGACGCTCCAGCTTGGCGTAGATGCCATGAAGATAAATATGATTCATTCCACCGGGCAGGCTTTCAGTACTTCGGGAGCTTTGCGGTATCAGGCTTCGGACCGTGTAGCTTTTAAGGTTTTCGGTTCGTATGCCATAGGAAATACTTACGGGATGGATACCCACCGCTACGGTGCCACCATGTCTCTGGATATGTCCGAACGTTTTGGTATGGAAGTTGGAGTACAACGTTATTACGATGCTTATCGCGGTCGTTGGGAGACGGTTCCCGTTGTGATTCCCTATTATAATTTCGACAAGTTTAAATTAAGTCTGGATGTAGGTGGAATCTTGTATGAGATTCTGCGTAACACCGTCTTTGATAATAGAGGGGGCAGTGGCGGAGCGACTATTGCCCCACCACGTTTTCAGATGCCGCCATTGAGATAAGATAAGTATACATCAGCTTTTTGTAGGGACAATCATCAAACAGTTTACTACCTGTCTCTTATACACATCTCCGAGCCCACGAGACGCGTAGTAATCTC